>Ga0075109_1001871_pt1 | contig 12290 bp, 13 predicted proteins | sample AntAceMetag02UKD_FD_69798 | JGI IMG/M metagenome (GOLD analysis project Ga0075109, IMG submission 69798) | Saline lake microbial communities from Ace Lake, Antarctica - Antarctic Ace Lake Metagenome 02UKD | ecosystem: Environmental > Aquatic > Non-marine Saline and Alkaline > Saline | place...
GGACACTCGCACCCATCTGACGTGCCGTGATTGCAGCCGACATGGCAGCATTACCTGCGCCAAGTATGAGGACATCATGCGGTTCTAAAAAAGCTTTAGGGGGCAATTGAAACTCCGTTGGACGCATAGACAAATTCTAAAAAGCACTGATAATAAACATAGTGATCGACAGCATTAACTTCAAAGAATTAGATACAAGGTTTGAATAATGAGTAACGTGACGACGTTAAAATCGAGTATTTCTGAAGCAGAATGGCAGATGCGTAAAGACCTGGCGGCCTGCTTTCGACTTGTCGATTTATATGGCTGGTCTGACCTGCTCGCGACCCATTTATCTGCACGCGTGCCAAATGCGGATGATCAGTTTCTCATAAATCCTTTTGGTCTGATGTTTGATGAAATGACCGCATCGTCGATGATTAAAGTGGACGAAGACGGCAATCAACTCAGCGAGTCTGAGTACGATATTAACCCGGCAGGCTTTGTGATCCATTCTGCCGTCCATATGGCACGCCCTGAAGTCGCATGCGTTATTCACACGCACACGCAGGCTGGCGTTGGCGTCGCCACACAAAAAGACGGGTTACTCCCGCTCACCCAACAGTCCCTCGCGGTCCTGGCAACAACTTGTTACCACGAGTACGAGGGTATTGCTTTTGATCTCTCTGAACGCGAACGCTTGGCCAACGATCTTGGCAACAACAACGTTCTGTTCCTCAAAAATCATGGCCTGTTGACCGTCGGTAATACTGTCGGTGAAGCATTTATGTGGATGTACCGTGCCGAGCGAGCCTGCCGGTTCCAACTTGCATTCCAGCAGGCAGGCGTCGAAGCCACTCTAATTTCAGACGAAATGCAACAGGTCACGATGGACCGAAACCAAAAAGCCAACTCAAAGGAAGGCTACCGGCCTATTGGCCAAAATGAATGGCCAGCACTGCTTCGGAAACTGGACCGTGAAAATCCGGGGTATGACGTCTGAAACGACTCCTCGTCGCCCCGGCGAAGGCCGGGGTCCAGGGAATACGCACACGCTCTCGGCTAATGCACATCTTGTTGCTCTGGATTCCGGCTTTCGCCGGAATGACGATGATAAATACAGCGTCTCCCCAAGCTTACCCTCAATCTGGGAACGGTAGCGGCTCACCCTCAGGGATCGGGACTTCGAATACGTTCAGAATAGTTGATACGGTCGCGTAGTATCCAATAAGAACTGTGAGTTCAAATACGCCACGCTCCCCTAACAGGTCATGCGCACAGGCATATAATTCGTCATCAACCCGGCCAGTTTTATTGAGATTGTATGCGAACTGATAAACCGTCTTTTGATCTGGGTCCGATGGTTCTTGCTCGGCCATGATGCCATTGATGATGTCATCGCTCAGGCCTTCACGACGACCGATCTTGGCGTGGGCATACCATTCGTAATTCGCCCGCCAGTGCCGTCCGCAGACGAGAATAGCCAATTCACGAAGCGGGCCGGGAATGATTGTGCGGTAACGGACACAGGCCCCCATTTGTTGCGTTATGTCGCCCAATTCCGGGCTGCGTAGCATCGCATTAAACGGCCCACGCAGAGCACCTTCGTCATTTAGAAACTCCGAAGGGTCACCGCCCTTCTGACGATCACCACCGGTGATACCTTCAAAAACGACACGCTGCTCATCGTTCATGTCTTCTGGGGCTATAGGGCCTAGTCTACTCATGTTTCACCTTTTGCAGCAGCAACTTTCTCCGGTGGCGGTGGGTTTCCCGGCACCGGCTCACCTGCAAGTTCAGGATGACAACGTAGGTATTGCGGTGCGAACGCCGCCTTTGCTCGCAGCTTTTCTGCCGCATGCCAAACCCATCGAGGGTCATAGAGCATGCCGCGAGCAAGTGAGACCATATCGGCCTGCCCTGTACGGATAATATGTTCTGCCTGTAATGGATCTGTGATCTTACCAACGGCCATTGTCGACAAGGATGTTTCACGCTTAATATCTCCCGCGAAACCAGTCTGATATCCAGCTCCTACAGATATTTTTTGATGTGGTGAATTTCCGCCTGATGACACATCGATAAAGTCGCATCCACGTGCTTCCAGAACTTTTGCGAAAGCAATACTGCCATCGATATCCCAACCTTCATCAACCCAATCAGTTGCCGAAATGCGAACGCCCAAAGGCATATCGTCAGGCATGACAGCTCGGACGGCATCAAAAATTTCGAGCGGATAGCGCATCCGACCCTCTAGTGATCCACCGTAGGTGTCGTTGCGGCGATTAGATATTGGGGACAGGAATTGATGCAGCAAATACCCATGCGCGCAGTGAAGCTCAATGACGCGAAAGCCAAGGCGCACCGAGCGCTTTGCGGCTTGCACGAAGCTCTCCTTAACACGTGCCAAGGTCTCATCCGTCATCGCATCTGGTGTATGCCAGCCATCAGCGTAAGGTTCAGCACTTGGGCTCACGGTCTGCCAGGCACCATTGTCAGCCGTTAACGGTGCACCACCGTGCCACGGCACATCCACAGATGCTTTACGGCCCGCATGTGCCAGTTGTATGCCCACAGGGACATTGCCATAGCTGTTACAGAATTTAAGTACCCGGGCGAGTGCAGCCTCGTTCTCGTCAGAATAGAGACCAACGCATCCGGGTGTGATCCGGCCTTCGGGTTCGGTGCCGGTCGCTTCAACAAACATTAGCCCCGAACCTGCAACAGCGAACTGCCCCAAGTGCATGAGATGCCAGTCGCCGACCGTACCGTCCAAGGCCGAGTACTGGCACATTGGCGCAACCACGATCCGATTGGACATTTCCAATCCGCGCATTTTGTATGGCGTAAATAATTCGCTGCTCATAGGGAACCCTCAAGATCAATTTTTGACGTTGATCTTATGTGGCCCTTCGACAGTGTTACGTCAATGGAATCGCGTGAAAGACTAACCCAAAACTTCCTTAAGCGCGTCACCGACATGCACAGGTGTCGACAGCACGTTCACGCCTGCAGCCTCAAGGGCTTTTTTCTTGGACGCATACGTACCCTTGTCACCCATGACAATAGCACCAGCATGACCCATCTTTTTACCTGGAGGGGCAGCACCGCCTGCGATAAAGGAAATCACCGGTTTGGACATTGCCTTGGCATATTCGGCAGCGTCTTCTTCCATCGCACCGCCGATTTCACCAACCATGACAACGGCTTCGGTACCTGGGAATGCATCCAAGGCCTCAAGTGCATCACGTGTCGTTGTGCCAATCACCGGGTCACCGCCGATACCGACAAACGCTGTCTGACCATAACCGGCCGAAACAATGTTCTGGCAAAGCAATGTGCCGAGCGAACCCGAGCGAGAAAGAACGCCAACTGAGCCTTTTTTGAAGATGCGTTGATTGAACGCAGGCATAAAGCCCATGAACGTCTCGTCGACGGTCACCCCACCGGCCGTGTTCGGGCCGACGATCTGCGTTCCGGCTTCTTTGGCAGCCGCCATAATATACATGATGTCGTGAACCGGGACATGCTCGGTCAGCATCAAGATCATTTTAGCACCAGCTTCGATCGCATCCAATGCTGCGGCCTTCAGGCCAAGCGGCGGAATGAACATCAACGACGCATCGAACCCGACGCCTTCCTGTGCCTCAACCGCAGATGCGTAAACCGGCACACCAACATGCTCGGTACCAGCCTTCTTTGGGTTAACGCCGCCAACAACCGTGGCGCCATATTCCTGCATACGCTCAGTCCAGAATGTACCTTGTTTGCCAGTAATACCCTGAACGAGGATGCGTGTTTCTTTGCGAGGAATGATCATTTTAGTTACTCCCCTTCGCAGCGTCGACGGCCGCTTTGCACGCCGCACTCATATCCGGCAATGGATCCATGTCCAATTTATCCTTTAACATGCGGATTGCCTCTTCATCGCCTGTACCCGCGATTGAAAAGAACACAGGAATGTCAGGTTTAACTTCATCCCAGGCATTCAAAAGGCCTTCCATCATCACGTCACAGCGCGCGAAGGCACCACAGAAATTCACAACGAGGCTTTTGATACCCGGCTTCGCCAGCACCATTTTCAGAGCCACCGTACCTTTGGTATAGGCTTCGCCACCGATTTCGCAGAAGTTCGCAGGATTGCCACCATGGTGACGCACAACATCCATTGTCGTCATGGTCAACCCGGCGCCGTTCGCCAATACACAGACATCACCATCAAGTTCGATATATTTGATGCCGTTGTCTTCACCCATAGTTTCAAGCTCGGTCAGCTTGTCCGGGGTACCTTTGGTCGATAATTCTTGCTGACGTTTGATCGCGCTATCATCAAGTGTGAATTTGCAATCAAGTGCCGCAACGTCACCAGAGCCAGTCACAATCAAAGGATTGATTTCTAAAAGCTCGGCATCGTTGGTTATGTAAGCTGCATATAGCTTTACCAGCGTTTCAGCGACGCCAGCCTCGGCACCCGAAAGATCAAGACCAGCAATCAACGCCTGAGCATCACCGATGGAAAACCCATGACGAATATCTACGATATGTTTTTTCAGTTTTTCCGGTGTATCCGCTGCGATTTCCTCAATGTCCATACCGCCTTCTGTCGAAAACATCACGACGGGGCCTTTGGAAACAGGGTCATTCAGAACCGCTGCATAGAATTCGCGTTTGATATCAGATTTTTCTTCTATCAAAACTTTCTCAACGATGAACTCACCAATCGTCATGCCGAGAATTGCTGTGGTGTGTTGATGTGCTTCGTTTGGCGTATCAGCAAGCTTGATGCCGCCCGCCTTGCCGCGCTTACCGGTCGGCACCTGTGCCTTAACGACACAGGGTCCGAGTTCTTTTGCTGCAGCTGCGGCTGAATCCGCGTCAACGACGAGGATACTTTGTGGGACCTTAATCCCGCTTTCAGCTAACAGTGGCTTTGATGCATATTCTTCAAAATTCATGACTGATTACTTCCCAAACTTCTGCCAATACCCGCCGAACAATTCCTCTTCCGAGGGTTTGTCTTCGGCGATGGTTTTGACAAGGTGTGTGATGTTGATGAAGTGAGAGTAGTTCAGGTTATCCGAAATGGAATTACCAGCCCAAGTACCACCACCCATCGAAAGTGTGAAGTTAAGGCCGTTGTTAAATCCGCCGCCGTTACCAAAGGTATGGGCCTGGTTCACGAGAACGCGGACAACATCGATCTCTTCTGCCAAGCGTGTCGCATGCTCAGGCACGTTAGTGTGGATACCGACCGAGTGGCCTTTTCCACACACATTCAAAATCGTGTTCAATTGTGCGACGACATCGTCCATATCCTTGGCGCGATAGACGGTCAGAACCAACGAGAGTTTCTCATCGATCAATGGGCTATCTGCATTTGCAACACCCTCTTCAACCATGAAGAATTTGCTGCCCTTGGCGTTTTGATCCAATTCGAACACGTCGACCAACACGTCAGCATCTTTCGCAATCACATGGCGATTGAGATGACCGTCGACCCACAGCGTATCGACAACTTTTTGCTTCTCATCTGCGTTACAGACATATCCACCTGCACGCTTCAGTGCTGCAATTGCCTCGTCATAAACACTGTCGAGGATGATGATAGAGTTCTCTGATGAGCATGATGTCGAATTATCAAAAATCTTTGAAGCACAGATCTTTTCCGCTGCATCATCGAAATTTGCGGTCTCGTCGATAATAACCGGCACGTTTCCGGCACCAACACCAATCGCTGGTGTGCCTGAAGAATAAGCGCGCTTCACGTTGTTTTGTGATCCAGTCACGATAACCAGATCAGACTGATTCATGAGTTGTTGTGTCAGCTCTTTGTTTACCGGAGACGGCAACACTTGAACAAGATCACCAGGCAAGCCGATCTTTTCCAGTTCTGCACGCATGTAATTGACGGTCTTCGTTGTCGTCCCCAAACCAGCAGGTGATGGCGCGATAATCACAGCGTTGCGGCCTTTGATGGCAAACATCGCCTTGTTTACTGGCGTCGCGGCTGGATTGGTCGATGGTGTCACAGCGGCAACCACGCCAACAGGCTTGGCATACTTTACCAAACCCTTTTCAGGGAGTTCTTCGATCACGCCAACAGTTTTGACGCGCATTAAGTCACGCAAGCACCCAAAGGTCTTACGTGTGTTCTTCATGATTTTGCTTTCGACGTTACCAAGGCCGGTATCTTCAACGGCGAGTTCAGCAAGTTCCTTTGCGCGCACGGGCTCATAAATTGCCCATGCCAATGCGGTCACAGCTTCGTCGACACGTGCCTGATCTGCATTCGCAAATTGTGCCATCGCCGCTCGGGCTTTTGTTACGAGGCCTTTGATGATTTCTTTTTCCGAACCGGGCTCGGATGCCTTTAAAGATGCCTGGGTACTCATGAAGTTTTCCTCTGACGTTTTTATGACTCACCGTAAATTAAACATATTAATGCATACTAGTTTCTTGAAATCAACATAAACGAGATAATACGTCCCAAAAAATGGGATTATAACAAATTCATGTTTTACCCTATGAGATTATAGCAGCTTGCACAGTGGCCGTGGAGCTCAACAACCGTGCGATCCGGGATAAAGCCGCTCTTTTCAGCCAGCGCATCAATTGTGCGCTCGGCCGCAGGCACTGGGATCTCCGATACCACACCGCAGTCATCGCATATCGCGAATGCCACCGCGTTTTTATGTGACGTATCTTCACTTCCATGTTCATGCGCACAAGCGACATAAGCATTCATGCTCTCAATACGGTGCACTGCTCCTGTTGCAACAAGAAACTCCAAGGCCCGGTAGACCTGAACTGGGGCTCGAATACCGCCCTCCCTGACCACATCCAGAATATCATAAGCCGTGAGAGCACATTCACTTGCTTCCAGGGAATCGAGGACCAGTCGTTGATTTTTTGTGAGCGCATGCTGCCCCATTACAAATCCCTCCGCATTCTCAACGTGTTTGATCCCGGTGTCAGTAGGGTCAGCAGGAATATCACAGCCGATGCGACGACTATACTTGGGCCAGACGGCGTGTCCCATGTCAGCGAGCCAAACAAACCTACACACACAGAAATCACACCAATAACCGCAGCCAGTACAGCCATCACTTCAGGACTTGGAGCAAAGCGCCGCGCTGCCGCTGCAGGAATGATCAACAAGGAGGTAATCAGCAAAATCCCAACGACTTTCATCGCGATCGCGATCACGGCAGCCATCAGTAACATAAAGGCAATTCTGGCACGTTCAGGATGTAAGCCCTCAGCTGCCGCCAATTCCGAGCTCACCGTTCCAGCCAAAAGTGGACGCCAGATATATATCAACAATGCCAGAACTAATGCGCCTCCTGCATAGACGACAACTATATCCGTCCACGATACAGCAAGAATGTCGCCGAACAGGAACGCCATAAGGTCAATACGCAACCAGGTCATCATCGCCACGATGACGATTCCCAGTGCCAACATTGAGTGTGACAAAATGCCCAACAATGCATCTGACGATAGCGGCGCACGGCGCTGCATCATAATCAATGCCAACGCGCCAAACGTCGCAACAACAAAGACCCCCGCGGTGATATTGACGTCGAACAGGACGGATAGCGCGACTCCTAACAATGCAGAGTGGGCCATTGTATCGCCGAAATAGGCCATTCTGCGCCAGACGATAAAGCACCCAAGCGGGCCTGCAATCAGAGCCACACCAACACCTGCAAGCAGGGCACGGAACAGAAAATCATCCATGATCAGAATGTCCCTTTGGGGCTATTTCTGGATGAGTACAGGCTGAATGATCATCGTGGCCATTAACCTCCACAACGGTGCCATCAGGAAGATGTTTATGATCATGATGATGGTGATAAATCGCCAAGGCTTCAGCAGCCCGAGCACCAAACAGGTCCCGGTATTCCGGGCTTTCCGCCACAGACCGAGGGCTACCTGAACAACAAACATGACCGTTCAGGCACACAACTGTATCCGTCTCAGCCATCACGATATGCAAATCATGTGAAATGAGTAATATCCCGCAGTCATAACGCCGGCGGAGATCACCAATCAATTCATAAAGCGCGATTTCGCCTTGTGCATCGACGCCTTGAACAGGCTCATCAAGAACCAGCAATTGCGGTTGGCCGATTATCGCGCGCGCTAGTAACAACCGTTGAAACTCGCCCCCAGACAACGATTGAACATCATTCTTGGCAAGCGCTAGCATCCCCACTTCATCGAGCGCCGCGTCAATTGAGGTGGCTGAATGGCGGCCAGTAATCGTCATAAACCGACGAACCCTGAGCGGCATCGTCCAATCGATGGTAATTTTTTGTGGCACGTATCCAACGCGTAGATCGTTCGCCCGCGTAATCTCACCCGCGTCGCTTTTTATAAGGCCCAACAAAGCTCGCACTGTTGTGCTTTTGCCACTCCCATTGGGTCCAATAAGCGTGACGATCTCGCCCCGATGAACATTGAGGTCAACGTTCTCTATCAACCATCTTGACGAGGCACGAACCCCGAGCCCGTGTGCAGACAACAAAGGAACTTGCGGTGCGATATCAGTTTGCTTGGCAGTTTTCATAATGTTATATCATTACAAAATTATCTCTCTCACCTCAATGTAAAAGAGCTCCACGTGTTTAGAAAATTTTACCTATCCTTTGCTCTCGCAACTTTGCTTTGCAGTTTGCCCCTCACCGCAAACGCCGCAACACCGCGCGTGGTTGCTACAATACCGCCTATTCATTCACTTGTGGCTATGATCCTGGAGGGGATAGCCGTACCAGATTTAATTGTTAAAGGATTTGCGTCACCACATGATTACGCCATGGCGCCGTCTGATGCATCCAAAGTCGCGCATGCAGATATCATTTTCTGGACAGGTCCTGAGTTAGAGGGCTTCCTTGTTAAATCAATTAATAACCTAGGGGCCACTACGCGAGTTATTGCATTGGGGGAAGCTGAACCATCAGAAATGCCCACTGACCATGTAAAAGCAGAACATAAGCACGAACATGATGGGCACGATCCACATTTTTGGCTCAGCCCGGCACGCGCAGCTCAGGCGCTTGAACACATCGCCACAGCGTTGTCAGAAATGCTCCCAACCCAGCGTCAGCAGATTAGCACGAATAAAGAAGCCGCGTTGGCAGCACTGACCGCTTTGGAGGCGGAGATCCGAGGCCTTGTAGAGCCTATACGGAGTGAACAAGCTGTGGTTCTGCATGATGCATACAACCAATTTACAGAGCACTTTGGATTGAAGTCATTTATGCCTCTGTCGGTGACACCTGAGCACCGCCCTGGTCCGGCGCAATTAAAGAAAATTCGCCATGCCATCAAAGAACACAATATTCGCTGTGTTTTTCGAGAGCCTCAATATCCTAAACGCTACACGGCATTGCTGATTGAGGGGTCCACCGCACGTGAAGGCACGCTTGATCCTTTAGGAGGTGGCCTTACGCCTGGCGCAAAACTTTATACAGAACTCATGACTGGGCTCGCAACATCATTACGAAACTGCATGAAGCCCTAAACTCGCGTTCTTAATCCCCATGAGGATACTTGGGGACATCATCATTCAGCTCGTAGTAGTCCCCTGCATCTTCGACATAAATGTGCGCAGATGTAACCAGGCCTGTTGGGCCATCCAGAGGGCCTGCCATTATCGATGTCGCCTCGGAATCGATTTTACGCCAAAATAAATTTCCACCACATACATTACAAAACCCACGCTCGGCCTCTTCTGACGAACGATACCAAGTCAAAGTATCGTCTGAGATCATCTCGAGTTCTGTATTCATACTTCTCGTTGCCGCAACGTAGTTACCCGAGGTTTTACGACACTGCGTGCAATGACAAGCCGTCACGGGGCGGGTGAACTTCTTAACATTGAACTTCACACCGCCACATAGGCAACTTCCCGTTACATCCCTAGCATCGTTCATCGACTAATTCCTAAATTGGGTTAAGCAGGAACGCGGGCGAACGTGCGGACTTCGATCGAACGCCGGGGCACCGCGCCTTCTGGCGTATTTGGGTCTACAAAGGCAGAGTGCGGTGTAAATCGTGCACGCCCATCTTTCAGGCTATCAAAACCCTTAATCATGATCGCTTCGGACATGGTCATTTCAGGGAAATAGAACCAACGCTGCCCTTCGCGGTGCATCACGCTGTAAATTTTACCAACGCGTCCACCTTGTCGCTCATTGATAATGCTTGTTTCAACCAAATCTACATTATCAATACTTGAGGCATCCAGAAGCGCTAAAGGCATTTGCTGGACTGGGTCGGAAATAGGCCGCCATACATTCACTTGGACAATGCGGTCATTCATCCACTCGCGAGCCCGTTCGTCACCGATCATGTCAGCAAGGCGACTAGGCCCCGTTGCCTCAGTATAGTCATTATGTGCATGACTTGCCGGGCGGCGATAACTCGTTTCCGGGTCCGTGACACGTATCGTGTGATCAAAAATTTCAACTTCACTTGCACCAAGTGAACGTGCCACCAAATCCCGAACTTCAGGATAGTAATTTCGCTCAACCTCAGCGTTGTCTTCAAAATTCTTCACGGCACTGGCTTCATTCACGAACGCAAAGCCTTCTTGATCAAGTGAGAATGACGATGCTGCATCCCGACCATCAGCGATCAGTACGGAACGAGCATCAAGTCCACCGCGGCGGACTGTTCCCTTGTCGTCCAAGGGTACAGTAATCGTCGGGGCTTCCCCGCCTTCGAGTGCGAACAGTAACTCACCTTGCACGTGTCGCCGCGTTTCCGCGTTGCGTAATGTCGTTTTCATATCAAGGGTCCTCACAAATCTATTAAGTTTACTTCTGTTAATCCTAGAATGCGCACTGCCAATCATTCACACAACACACAACCTTGCGAAACTGCATTGCATTTTTGCGAGTCATGTAGATAATTCATCTATGAATATTGAACGAATGTCTTGGGATGACCTTAAATTTGCCCTCGCCCTCGCCCGCCATCCAACAATGATCGCGGCTGCAAACGCTCTCCATGTGCACCAAAGCACTGTAAGCCGTCGCATTCACGCTCTTGAACTAGACCTGGGTGTAAAGCTATTCGAGTTATCGGAATCTGGCATTGTTATGACGGAATCGGGACGTCGTGTCGCCCAACGTGCAGAGAAGATAGAAGCCCTTACGGCGGAACTTGAGAGCGATATAGATACGGAGCGCCCAGATGACCGTCAATCTGTACGAATATCGGCTGTATCGACATTTATTACCGGGTTTCTGAACCGTCATGCTGCTGCGTTCTTGGCCGACAACCCGGATATCCGTTTGGATTTTGTCGGGGAAGAGAGGAATGCTGTCCTTGAGCGCCGGGAAGCCGATATGGCCATACGACATATGCGACCTGTTGGTGGGCAGGCACGCATTCGCAAGCTCGCTGACCTTTCGACAACCGCCTACGCAGCGCCTCAATTTATGCAAAGCAATGGTGCACTGAAGCCTGATGTGCCTTGGGTAGGCTTTTCCCGCCCCCTCGATTTTTTACCAGAACAACAATGGATTGATACGAATGTGGCGCAGAAAAATATCGTTGTAACATTGGCATCATCAGCAACTTATGCAGATACCGTAACACGCGAGATCGGTGCGGGGATGTTAAGCTGTATGATCGGAGATCAACGCACGAATTTACAACGCGTAACATCAGGCGTTCCAGTTATGTATCGAGAATCTTGGTTGATGGTCTTAGACGACACACGCCAACGCCCCGCCGTCCGCACAGTCATGAACTGGCTGACCGAACTTTGCAGCACACATTCAAGCGCGTTTCTTGGCGAGGCATAGAACATCGTGGCATCTGTCATAAACACGCTTGATTTGTAGAAACAATATTTCTCCTTGAACGCATATGTTCAAATCCCAATGTATCTGGAATTTTGACTGCAAATTACGTAAGGTGTTCGGATTCTTAGATATTTAGCGTTTAGGGTGACACATGGTTGATCAGGCAATGCTTGCAGGCGCTGCACAAGCGGCTGGCTTTTTAAAATCTCTTGGTAACGAAAATCGACTGCTTATTCTATGTCACCTGAGTGAAGGCGAGATGTCGGTCTCAGAACTTGAAAGTGCACTTGGTCTGCGCCAACCGACATTATCTCAGCAACTTGCGCGATTACGGACCGATGATTTGGTCGCCACGCGCCGTGACGGCAAAACGATATATTATTCGTTAGCGAGTGAAGAAGTCAGCAAATTACTTGAAATGATGTACAGCTTATTCTGCTCAGACGAAGCCAAGGCTGCACGAGAAGAAATGATCACCATCCGAAAAAAGAT
>Ga0075109_1001876_pt1 | contig 12277 bp, 13 predicted proteins | sample AntAceMetag02UKD_FD_69798 | JGI IMG/M metagenome (GOLD analysis project Ga0075109, IMG submission 69798) | Saline lake microbial communities from Ace Lake, Antarctica - Antarctic Ace Lake Metagenome 02UKD | ecosystem: Environmental > Aquatic > Non-marine Saline and Alkaline > Saline | place...
ATTATTACCGGTTTTAAAATATGTTATAACTAGGCCTTGATGCCTGTTAGAAGTACATGAGTTAAAGTGGGGAGCAAAGAAAATGCGTAACACTGTACAATTCACCTACTGACTAAGGTCAGCCTCTTTATATGAGTCTAATACACCACTTTCGATCATTCGTTTTCCAGTTGCACCAAATACTATCAGAGGCGTTGAAGAAAGGGAGCGCAGCCATGCCCTACCAATGCCCCGGTCGTACCAGTGCCAGAAAAGAGTGCCCGCGAGATCACCTTTTTTAGCGGCAGCCTCCGCCACCTGCCACATCAGGGCCCTCACCACCAAGCCACTCACATGCGACTTTACATTCCTCGCTGCCTCGCTCGCACTCGCAGCAGCCACCGACGCGTTGTTCAGATTTACACGAGCACACATTGCAAACAATATATTGTCGTCACCCCCTTGAGTTCCACTTCAGCTCCACGTGCGGTCTCTACACTTTCCAAGCTCCAATACTATACAAACGGGCTTGCATTAAGCTGGGCGGAGTTGTGACGTCGACCGGAACAAGGGAAACAACAGTGTGTTGTGCGAGGCCCCGAGGCTACTGGAAACCGTTGGGTGTAGCTCCCATTGAGGCTTTGAAAGGTGATTGTCATCTTACTCGTGTATTGCTCTATGGAGGGGAGAGACGGAGATAGATATGCTAGCAGTCAGCACGAGTTGACTAAGGTAGAGTAGGTGGAGCCCCGCCTGATACGCCGCCCTGAAGTACCTGTCGCGATCAGAGGTGATGCGGCCGCCCCGGGCGTTAAGCCTGTTTTCTGCCTTGTCGTTCCTGTCGACGATCTTACCTGACAGTAGGGGGCGCAAGAGGCAGGACCACGTCGGGCTCGAGTCATATTATTGAGCAGTTACAGCCGAGTTATCAGACACGTGTTAGATGCAAATGTCAACACTCGCAAATGATGGGAGTGGGCACTGGGCTGGCAGGGGCGGGGCCTGGGGCAATATATATTTCTACCTGGTCTATGTTCCGAATGTAGCATACTGAACATAGATGTTTAGTACCCGAACTATTTTATACAAATCCAGCTTAAAAGTTTTTCGTGAAGTATACATATCCATATATATGTGATAAATTTAAGAAAGTTAGCTTTGGGCTCGTCAGAAGCTAATTTCAGTGCACGCATTAATCAATGAAGAACCAGTGTAATATGGATATATTATTGATATTTTTCATTGACCGTCACGTGAAATAATTATTTATCACGTACTTCTATGCATTCTTGTATAGACCAGTCATGAGCAAGCGTAAGGGGGCTGGGGCTTGTGCTGGTGCCGTGGCTGGAGTTGGAGATGGGGCTGGCGCACGCAGCAGGCACACACGCATAGCTGGCACGTGCAGCCCCCCCCACCGAATTCCTCCAGCACGAAGGGTTTCCCCGGGATGTCGCGTTTGGCATCGTCGATGTGGTCCTGGATAAACTGCTTTTGGTTGTCCGTGCCCTGCCACCCAAGGCCACACACACAATCCACCCTGCATACTTTAGACTTGAAAGCCTGTTTGCTCATAGCAGGCGTAGTATGCTGACTGTGGGAGAACGAGACTAAAGAATGTGTCACCCTCCTTACCAGTAGGTTCCAATCGTCGGGCCAGACATGGATGCCCACGTAGTCGATGCACGCCGCCTGGCTGTTAGGGATAAAATCTTGACCCTCGCGCTCAGCCCAGGAGCCCGGGTTCTTGTCTGTCCTACTCGAGTTGGGACCTTTCGTGCAAGGCCCAGACATGGACGTTTATGGTTCAGGTTTTATGGTTTAGGGTTTAGAGCATAGGGTTGAAGATTAAGGGATCAGGATGGGCTTTACACGTGTAGTGTACCCGTGTCACTTCTATAAGGGTAGGACATTGTGAGGTCGGACGCGAGAGGAGTTTGTAATCGTCATTGTGACAGTAACAGATAGGCCAAGCTGTGCGCGTGATGGCGGTGCTTTGGTTCCTGGATACGGCTTTTGGGAAAGCTTCGCACCCATCGTTAGTTTCCGCCGTCTCGTTTTTGACGCGGCGCGCAAACCCCATATTTTTTGGTATGATTGCGCGTCACTTCTCTGGGGGGGGTTTAGCTTTCACGCGTGTTTTTGTGTGTCCAGTACCTCGTAAACATATATCGTAGGACGATGATGATTCCTCCGCCTCGATTTTCTCGTGCTAGCAACTAGCTAGACTGTGTCTGACAGTTTAGATAGACGCTCACCTTCCGAACCGCTTTGCGGAACGTCTTTATTTTATTTTATTTTATTTTAGGACGTGACTGTGCGGAAGTTCGAATCCCGCCTGCAAAAAAGCTATAAAAAGGGCTCCGTGCAGGCACGATACCATTGTAAACTGAGTTTGGGCCAATCAGAAACCTAGTTCTCCTGATCCCTGCCAGGCGCCAACTTTCTGACCTAAGTTTCTTATGCGGTCCCAGAGTGAAGGGAAAGAGGCCCTGCCATAGAAGCCTTCGTAGCCGATGCCGAAGAGGTGGTTGGGGGCGAGCAATTTGAACTTGCAGCTCATGCGCTCGATCCACTTCTGCATAACAGAGGGATCGCAGTTTTGGCAGCGCGCCTCATTGGCTAGGTTCCATGCCATGATGGTGGCGTCGTCCTTGTAGCGAATCCCGTTGATCGAATTGACCCAATCGTAGGAGCACACCTTGGTATTACATTGTAAGCGTTGATAGACGTGCAAAACTTGGAGGCACGTTTTTCAACTTATGTCCGACCTTGAGTTACTATGGCCGCACGGTCTTTGCCTCGTCGTGGGTGTTTGTTCTCATTATCATTACATCGTGGTGTACGCAGCTGTTAAGGGCTGCTCCTATCGTTACCTCGCTGGGGCATCGTGCGGTCGTTCGTCCGCTATTGTACATCATATCGTATCAAATCGTATCAAATCGTACATATCTTTTGTAACTCGACATATTTTTCCTCGTCGTTCATCAACTGTAATTCGACGTAGTGCACGTCAGCGGTGGGCTCGCCAAGTGTATAGACAACAGCAAGGGATTAAACAGCTCCAGCTTCACCTAGTTGCGTTTGGACGACGGTCTTGTTGCCTGGTGACAACTGGGTGAAGCTGGAGCTGTTTAAACCCTTGATGTTGTCTATACACTTGGCGAGCCCACCGCTGACGTGCACTACGTCGAATTATAGTTGATGAACGACGACGAAAAATATGTCGAGTTACAAAAGACATGTACGATATGATACGATATGATATACAATAGCGAACGAACGACTGCACGATGCGAGGTAACGATATGAGCAGCCCTTAGTAGCTGCGTACACCACGATGTAATGATGATGAGAACTAACACCCACGATGAGGCAAAGACCTTGAATTACCGGTGCAAGTTGGTATGACCCTTTGGTGAAAATCTGGCAGGCCTGGTACCAAAAACAAATAAACTATACATCACAGTGTGCGAGTGGTTAGAGCGTCTCTCAGGGGCGGCGGGGGTCAGGGTGATGTTCTCGCGTGTTTCACGTACAGCGATCGGTGGATGCAAGGCGAGCCCTATCGCGGACCCTACCCGATTGGCCAGAAAGCCGAACGTGTCTACGAAATATTTCATCGCAAGCTCATCGGTGAAAAAGTCCTGGTGCCTGCGGGCGGTGCGGCTCCACGCCACGTATTGACCGACGCCAGGGTCACTCTTTTCAATCACTCGCGCTTACCTTTATATTTTGCAAAATTCAATTATTCGCTTGTTGCTACATATGCTATATACAGTCTACATGCAACTATATCAAATTTGTGAAGGCCCGCAAAGAAGGAATGAAGGTGACTGTCTGTCCAGACTGTAGCTATTGTGGCACCAGCACTTGTTGCCCCAGTGGCACCGCGACTTTCACGAGAATGTCATTTACTGGACGAGGTGCATGTAAGGTATCTCACACGAGTACGCTTCAGCCAGGGCAAGGTGTCAGCACAGTTTGTGTTCCTCCTAGAGTTGCGCTCGCAGAGTTCGGGACGTGGGCAAATGACCAGGGGAGGGGAGGGCAACCAGGGGAGTGGACCAGGCCCTGCTCGATGCCCCCCACGGGATACCAGTTGTCAGCCAGCGCCCAGATGATCTTGAGTCCTCGCTTCCGGGCTTGCGCCAAGATGAAGTCCATCCCACGCAGGATTTCCTCGTTCCACACTCCGGGGGAGGACTGGATCGCATGGCCCTTGGTGATGGTGTGTGCCCACATGCGCACCACCTTCGTGACAGGGTCTGGACCACCATGACCCTCGACACGTGCCTTAGCTTCGTTGATAGTTGTTGATACTGTGTGCTTGATACGCCAAACAATTGAAAAGGACTCATACAAAAGCTGGGTCGTGAATCTGGTCTCTTGCACCACGTTGCACAACAATGTAGCTCTTCCTCGTGCTACTATGATTACTCCAACGGGTGCCTTTATAGTATCATGCACGTTCGGGCTATCCAACTACCCCCGAGGCAGTGGGCACGGTGGCACGAGAGAGGGCTATATATATATATATGTGCAGCTGCACGGTATAGAATGATGACCACTTTCACTACAAGCTATATAATTATCAGATTATTACAACGGATCGAACGGTATTGATACAAGTTGGGGCTCGACTTGTTGAGTAGCCGAGGAAGTATAGCATTTCGTGTAGAGTAGCTTGACTGGAGTGATTGAAGATGAGAGAAGCTGTAATGTGCGGTCGCCTCCTGTCGCCCGGTCCCCGCCTTCATGCCGTTCTCCACAGCTTCGTTCATGAGCCGAACGATATGCTCTCGGCCGGGTAAGGGGAGGTGGCGGAAGGGAGGCGGCGCGTCGGAAGCTGCCTCTAGCACCTCCCACTGGTTCCAGCCAGCAAAGACGAAGTTCTCGCCGCCAAGTAGTGTATACACACACCACACGCATGCACGCGCGCACTTACGAATACGTATTGACGATGGTTGGGGAGGAAGGCAAGCGAGAGCGAAGAGGGAATATAGGGTAGGTGCTGCCATTAAAAAGATAAAAAAGAAAGACGAGTAGAAAGTTTGATGTCTCTCGTACCTCCGAGGAGGAACTTTCCACCGCCGGTGCGCACGAAGTCGTCCGTGGGAAGGCAGGTGGTGGCGGAGACCGAGTTCGCGATGTCAGCGCCCGGGCTCAGGGCGTTGTGAGCTCCCCCCTCCGCGAGGGTTCGGAAGTCGTTGATGTCGTGCTTCAAAAGCTTGCGGTGCACGGTGGAGGAGTCCGCGGGAGAGGCGGTGACGACCGCGGCGAGGCAAAAGACGCTTGCAGCGGCGAGAAGCGGGGTGACGACGCGCATGGTCCGTCGATGCGTAGAGGCGTGTTGGATCGCGCGGCTGCGTGCGGCGTGCGCGCTGTTGATGGCAGGGAGGTACCCTTTTGCGCGGCCTTTTGCGTGGTTTCTTGGAGTGTGTGGCACTGTGGCTGCGCGCTTCCGGAATGACAATATCGATAGTACCTGCGGTATAAAACTGGAGATTCCCATTCTCTACATGGAGCAGGTGCCACACATCAAGTCGACAGCCCCCTCGGAAGTACACGACGATTCGTGTCCATCCGATTTTAAGTTTGACGAAACGCCTTCTTGGACCCTTGTACCGTTGGACGCTTCAAATTTTTTCGATGTGTGCAGTAAGTTCGAGAACGATCGGAATGATCGACTCGGCGTTTCTCGTTCAAACGTGTTCCCTAAGCTCCGAAACCCTAAACTCGAAGCCCTAAACACTAAACCCAAAACCCTCACCCCCAAGGGTGCAACAACAAGGCACGCAAAAGTGTAAAGGCAAATCCCGCCAACTCCCCCTCTCGAACTTCTCCGAGCTGGCAGTGAGTATATTGCGCCGGTGCACGCTCATGGTTCAAATTACCTGAGAGGCTCCCGTGCCACTCACGAACAATCACGATTCGTCCAACTTCGCAGTTTTGGCAATACGATGGGTGACATGGCACTCGCCCAGGCCCTTACCTTGAGGGAGGCTATGCCCAACAAAGCTATGCGTATCGCCTCGGGCGTGCCGCTCCTCAGACACTGCCCCCATCATCCTGTTCAACCACAGGAAGAAAATGTTATAGTCGGAGTTGCTCGCCCCGCATATATTGGGTCTTGGACACGCCAAATTTTCGCACATCGTATCGTCTTCGTCGCTGTCATTCCGATCCTTGATGGACAACAGTCTGACTCACAGTTTCATCGCGAACTTTTTTGGAATGCGTTACATGTGGTAGAACGTCTGTAACACCTCGACAAAAGCATCAGCGCTGTAGTCGACACGAGGTTCGTGTTGAGTTCGCAAACGCTACCAGTCTACCGCAGAGGTATCACAGTGACGATAGCCTACTAACAGTCGGACGGGATTTTAGACGATACGAAATCGATGATTACAATATATCACCCCTGCTGGTCATCGATGACCAGTACAGCCAGCGTCTGTGCAGGGTCAGGGCATCGAGATTCATATTCCCTTTGTGCCAGCTGCAGGAAGTCTCCTTCATCGACGGCTGCGGAGGCGCTTCCGATGCACGCTGGCAGCAAGTGCCACGAGCGCGATGAAGAAGAGGGCAGTAACACGCATGGTGAGTGTAGGCTTTAGCAGGCTTGTCGGGCTTGCTGGGCTTGTGGGGTTTGTCAGGGTTCAGGGTTAAGAGTCGAGGGGGCAGCGGCCCGTGGTGTGAGTAATGTGAGAGTGCAACTCTTCCGCCGCCGGTTCGTCCATTCATTGATGCCATGCAAGGCTATGATTGTTGTCGAACAGCAATGTAGCAGCGGAAAGGTGCCGCATGCCAACGAGAAAGAGCGCGAGCATCAAGCAAGGGTTAGGGCAAGGACGATAAGTGCTTCATTTGCATTTATTATAAACTCAACAACGTGTTTAGTGTGTCCACATGGATCCTCATGGGTGGGTTAGCTGCTCATCGGTGATATGGAAAGTGGAAGACGTCACTCTCTGTGGAGGTCGACGGCAATACAAGGTGTACACGTGCATAGGTTCACTTGCATGGGATGTTTTAGTTGACACACTTCGCCACACTACGTGGTAAGCTCAATGCTGAATCAGAAAATGCTTCAGCAGCAGTTCTGACAACTAGTGCGGGAGGCAACTTCTCGAAACGTGGCATGACGCACGTTATAGGCACTGACGAGGCCTTTACAGAATCGGTCCTTATGGTAGCAAGATCCACTCATCGGAGCGATAAAGAAGACAGTGTCTTCCTCTGGCTTTCTAGCATTGGCGGCCCATGCTTCCATTTCCTCTATCTTATGGTCTTTGAGCGCTATCTCTTCGATCAGGTCCTCGATTTCGCCGCGGAGTTTTATAATATGCTCCATCAGCGCAGTGTTGTTGGTGGCTCTCATCATCGCCGCAACACTGCGCACCTTCTCATTAGCATCCAGCATGTTCCTGTGAGCGCTCTCGAAATCGTCAGTGAGAGATTCGACAAGGCTCCTTTCCGTGTTATCGTTCACCATGAACCGCTCAGAATCAGATGCCATAGGAGCATCGGATGACGTTTGCGTTGCGTCGGCGTTACTGACCGGAGTGGTAGCATCTGCAGCGGAGGCATCCCTCGAATCGTCTTTGTGCGGAGGTATGGCACCTGTCGCAAAGTAAGTGGTCGGTGCTGTCGTCTTGCTCCGGTTGCTATTGCTGGCCGAGAATCGAGACCTCGTGAACTCTCCGATCGGGTGACGAAGAACACGAGAGAAGCTACGGGCGGGCATAGGGGTCCTTTGCAGAGCGCCGCCTGCAACGTTGTCATTCTTCCTCGCAGCCTCCACACCTGCGCGTACGCAAACGTACCGTGCGAGTACTAGTAGGAGAGCGCGTGAGGGAGGAGAGGAGAGTAGAGCTGGAGGTGGCAAATTGTCCGTTCCTCGGTGAGGAGCCCTTTGAGGGGGGCTTGGGTTGTACGTAGCTGTTTCGCGAAGATGATATACCGAGTGTAGCTGGCGACACGCACTGCCGCAGCGATGATGCCAACATCAACATCGTATCGGTCCAAGGTAGCTTCGTGTGCGTCCTCCGCTGCGCTGCGAGAGAGGGAGGGACGTTTCGTGGTCGCACGTGTAAGCCTAGGTGCGGCTGAGAGCGCGCGTTGAAGTGAGCACGAACGGCGACCACGACGAGTGGTGGGGTTTGTCGAGAAGGTTTCGCCGCAAGCCAAACATCATCCCTCGGAAACTATGGTGAAGCTGTGTAGGATTTGGGATTGAGGATTATCGTTAAAAGTTTAAATTCTAATTTGGCATCAAGCGTCGAACGTGCGCATCACGCGGGGGATGCGAGAGTTTCTCGGGCCCAGCACGACTAAAATACACCCTAAATTCTATAACCCTACACCCTTTATCCTGTGTGAATCCTGAGCCCTTGACCCTGAACCCTTGACTCTGAGCCCTAAACATTCACCCAAAGGCCTAAAGCATAAATTATAGATCCTAACACTTTACCCCTGACCTTTGACCCCTAACCCCTATCCCTAACCTCTAACCCCTAACCCCTAACCCCTCGTCCCTCATCCCTTCCTAACTCCGAAACGAAAAAGTTCATTCGCCAAAAAAACGCAAACTCCAAAACAATAAACCACATCTTACAACTGACCCTCTATCCTCTTTACCTTGAACCCTAAAGCGCCTCTAACCCCTAGCTCCCGATTCCTTATTCCCTAACGTACCCCTAACCCCTAACTCCTGACCCCTGACCCCTTGCCCATAACCCCGAACTCCTAGCCCTCAATCCTAAGAATCCCTCAACCTCTAACCCCTAAAAAATAATACCTAACCCACAATCCTGAACCCTTAACTTCCAACCCCTATGGTAACCCCTAACCCTTAATCCCCAACCCCTAACCCTCAATCCCTCAACCCTTGACTTATGACCCCAAACTCATAATTCTCAATTTCCAACCCCAAGCCCCTACCCTGTAAACCCTAATCCTAACCCTGTGTCGCCTAACGCGGAGCTCGCGGCGATGGCCATCGCCGCCCGCGAAATCGAGACGGCTCTGGATTAATTACTACATGACCCGAGCCCCTGCCGGGAAATTGTCGTGCGGTCTTAGCTGCTAAACAGTGAGATGATATTGTTGGTGCAGCGCCCAAAGCTCTCCGATTGCGAATTTTGGTGCGACACAATACACCATTTCAAACTGGCAATGACTCGGGTGTCAATTACATCGAGGATACATTGACGTTGTCGAAGCAGCAAAGGATACACAGCAGGCAACCTATGCTGCTGCAAGATAGCTCTAGTAGTTGTCTTGTCTGGTTCTCATATATAATCAATATGTTACAGCAAGCGATCCATAGTAATTTTAGAACAGGTAGCCAGGAGTGGGGACCTAGCTTGCGGTGTGACTCGAGGATAATGTGGAGGACAAGGGATGCCGGGAACTTGCTCCCGGAAATTCTTTATGAACTTATCCGAGGCATTGCTGCCCTCCTTGCTGTTGGCTCTCACCATCGCCGCAAACCTGCGCAGCTTCTCACGAGCATCCAGCATCTTTTCGTGTCTGAGCGCTCTCAAAATCGTTAGGGAGAGATTCGACAAACCTCTTTCGGGGTTATCGTCCGCCTTGTTTCGCTGAAGTCCCGAAAATCCTTTATGAACTTATCTGAGGCATTGCTGCCCTCCTTGCTGTTGGCGAAAAACGCCCCCACTGCCGAGGTGGGCGCCACGCCTGCAGCCGACGCAAGCAGAAATGTCGTGAAGATGCCGTAGTTTGTCTCGTAGTCGTTCTTCGTGAAATCCACTAGGACGGGCGGCTGGCGTATTCTATAAACGTTCTCATCCACGGTTCCTAACTGCCGCAGCACCACGGCGTCGCCGCGCACCTTTACCTTGGGTTCGTTAGGGCCCACTTCCATAAATTGCGAACACGCATCCTCGACGACCGTGCTGCCGCCCAAAGGTGTGCACCCTGGTAACACTGAGATGAGCGAGATGGCGCGCGTGTTGGGCAGCCCACCCAGCGCGGTCTGCGCCCCCTGTCCCCCTGGGCGCCGGAATGCCATGCACAAGAGGCACGCCACGGCGCGTGCCCCGCGCTCCACCGGCGATATAACCAGCTCGCGCTCGTTCTCGCATCCGAGGAGGTTCTCTCCGATCCAGTTTGTAGCCCTGGAGAAGTCACCCGCCGGGCAGGGCACAACAACTTCGTACGGCCGCACGAGCGCGTCAGCTGGAAACACCACAGCGATAAAAGCGCCGAGCGGGTTCAGGTGGCACACTGGCTTGTGCCCGTTGCTCCAGTCCATCTTCTGACATTCCACGGAGCAGTAGGTGGCGCGGGCGCATCCCTTGCACTTTCGGAACTGATTCGGGCACTGTTCCACTTTGCGACATCGTGTGCACCGCTTCAGCTTCCCGACCAACATATCGGCGTTGTGTGAGCTGAGGGCAGGTGTGCCTGGCGAGTGGTGGGTGCCTGTGGTGAGGCCCTTCTCCCGGGCGCAATGGCCGGGCCATGTTACTGGCGTCACCTTGCTCGCTTCGAAATCAGGTCCGTACTTCGCCATTAGTTCATTGAACTTTTTTGTGTGCTCTAAGACTTCCCCGGTCAGGCCTGCTCGTTCGGCGGCCTGCATCTTGCACCAGCTGTTCAATACTTCGTGTACCGGAGTACCAGCTTCTTCCTCGTCACGAACCAGCTGGAGACTTTTGCCTTTGGATATCGTGTCACCGCGGATTACCGATATTTGAACAGCCAGAATCGCCCCATAGACTGCTAGCCTCTTGCGCAGATCCTCGGATGTCTTTTCCGACACTGCCGCTGAGTCAACCAGCGTCTCCTCCACCTTGCGCCAGTCGTAGCTCATGCTCATGGACAGCTTGGCGCCCTGATTGAGGCCGTTGAGCACGGCGCTCAAGTCCCATACTTTACTCGAGCCGGGGTGCACCGCCTCCGCCGCCGCCGCCAGGAGGCTGAACGAGTGCTTAAAACGGAAGCACGCGGACCAAAACAGCTCGGGCTCGGCCGAAGCCAACTCCAGCGGCCCGAGCATGGCCGCCGCTCCCAGCGTGACCATGCGCACTGCAAAGTGTTTGAGCTCCGACGCGCCGTGGTCTAGAAATCGCTCCTGCCGCACCGTGTTGCTGCCCGGGGCGCGCCACCTTACCTGCGGCTCACAAGGATCACGGTACTTGGTATATCAAAGAGAGTAAGTCGCAAAGCACCCTCCGCTAACCGCTTCGGTTTGTAGTGCTAGCGACTCGAGTACACTTGCCCATTCACGTCGCGTGTTGTGAGCCGTATTGGCAGCTTGCACTCACCTCCCACGCGTCCTCGCTGCCCTCCAGCGCCGCCGGGTAGATGCACAAGCTCCCCGCGGTCGCCGCTGCCACTCGAGCCGCGCCCAGCGCCAGCACCGCGGCCATATTTGGGTCAGCATCGCTAGGCCACGGCCCGTATGTGCCACAATCCACATCAACTATGTCGTCACTTCCGAACAACTGCAGCCGGGTTGGTGTGTCGCTGCGCACCTGCAACACAAGTGATGATCTGCATTTTTAGGTTCATATCAATCCTCAGCATGCGTCTAAGTCAATCGTGGTGTTCGTCACGCACCGCACGAGTGGGCCCACTGCGCCGCCGAAGGGCGTGGAGCATGTTCTGGACGTCAACCTCGGCGCCGTCATAGGAGTGCAGCTTGTTTCTTCCTGGCGGGGGTGCCCAGGTGGGGTCCTCCATCGCGAGGTTGATGATGCGCACCACAGAGGGGTCGTTTAGCTGGATAAATAGGGCTTTGTCCAGGGGTGCCATCGTCGCCGCAGCCGCCGCGCCAAGCACTGACACTCGATATTGTGGGCACGTGACGCCAATCTCCCAGGGTTTAAACCTCTGGTCGATTTCCCCACCCTCCTCGACCCTATGATCCTCTGGGGTGATGAGCACTCCGTCTCGAATTGTATGATAGCATAAACCATTCCATCCCACGTTGGCCACCGTTACGCGCCCCGCCGCCACCTTGTACGCCCACACGCCTTGCCCCAGAGCCCAAGCGGATGCCTGGCCTGCTTCGGCAACTATCTGGTCGCAGTCAGCATAAGCACCGGACCCGTCGCCCGCCTCGGGGTGCAACGCGACGAGGTTGCAGTGCCTCACGCCGAGAGTGCGAGAAGCGATTTTGAGCCCCTTGAGTTCAGGGTTTAGGGTTTAGGGTTTAGGGTTTAGGGTTTAGAGTTTAGGGTTTAGGGTTAAGGGTTTAGGGTTTAGGGTTTAGGGTTTAGGGTTTAGGGTGTAGGGTTTAGGGTTTAGGGTTTAGGGTTTAGGG
>Ga0075109_1001878_pt1 | contig 12273 bp, 9 predicted proteins | sample AntAceMetag02UKD_FD_69798 | JGI IMG/M metagenome (GOLD analysis project Ga0075109, IMG submission 69798) | Saline lake microbial communities from Ace Lake, Antarctica - Antarctic Ace Lake Metagenome 02UKD | ecosystem: Environmental > Aquatic > Non-marine Saline and Alkaline > Saline | place...
TATTTCCCTCCAATAGGTATTGGAGTCCTGCCCGCCGACTGTTACCAGCATGTCGTTGCCCGCTGGCCGGTCTTGAATGAGATACATTCCCTGTGGGGCCTGAGTGCCTGAGAGCTGAGTGCTCCCCAACTCTGTAGCCTGCGCCCGACCTGCATCTAGCTCATAGGTGACTATGCAGGTTTGTTTTGAGCAACTGCGCAACGTATACATGTTTGCGCCGTCGGTTTTTACAGTATCGGCTTCATCAACATCTGTTTCTTGTAAGTTAGTCGAAGAGACCCTAGTGGCAGAAGCGGGAGCTTCGGCCGAGGCGCTGTCGTTTGCTGCAGTCGTGGCAAATTGTAAGAACTCAGGGTTTGCAGAGCCAGCTTTTAAGCCCTGTTTCAGGAAACTTTCCATGGCCGCATCTGAGGTAAACGGATACAAGGTATCAGCGCTTGCATCCTTTACTTGAAACTTAAGTGACTGTGGGGCTATCACCATTGGCTGTCCCAGAATTTGGTAGCCAGCAAAGATTACATATTTTCCTGCTCCGAGCGACTGCGCCTCGATGACTTGCATCTGCACTTTCTCGCTAAGGACTGCTCTGTTAAACGGCTTAAGAGCTTCTGACTCTGGGCTCCATTGCAGCCACCCTCGCTCGCCTTTTTGGTACCACACGTCGCCGACAGTAGCAGCCATAAACAGGTCAGCATTATTGCCTCTATCCTGGCTGGCAACGTCGATAGTAAAAAGGCTGGTATAAATATCGTTGTCTAAGAATACGGAGGCAAAACTGTGAGGTTCACTAACGGTGATTGAGGCGCTTCCGTCTGCATTACTTAACGTTCCAGGCAGGGTAGGTTCGCGGGCCTGAGCCGGCGAAGCTAAACAGTAGCCTAGAATTATCAGCGCGCTGATCAGCGTTGGCTCAGGAGTAGGGGAAAATCGTGAAAAACAGTAATTGAAAGACTGGATAAGCAATTTCAAGTGAAGTTAATCCTCTGTTGCTAATAGCAGCCTCAATGAATAGGCAACATGGGTTTGTAAAATGCAATTTAACAGAGAGGTAGTCCATCTAAACTTTGATGAAATGTGACGGTGGTTACATTTTCCACAGGAAATTAGCTAGGTTAGGGATTTTGAGTCGTGTAAAAAGTACCAAAGAGGATGCTGACGTCTTAGTTTTAAAGCCAGATTTTGACCTGCTTGTATAAAACGCATAGACGCCATGGTGGCATGTTTCCTTTGCGGGGCTTCGCCTATTGCCACCTCACCGTTTCATTGTGGCACTGGTATAGGTTTGGTTTTTCAAATTGTTTACACGGATAAGCTGATGGAGGATATGATTAGTATTTTCACTGCCACTAATTCTGCGTATTATGTGCACAGTTGTATCGATACCTTAAGCGGACACTAATAAAGGGCTACTATCCTATGCTAAAAAATCGCGGCACTCCTGCTATAGCCACTTGTTTCAACACCTTTCTCGCGCATGCTCGGGAGGCAGTTGGGGTCCTCATATTAAGCAGCTTGAGTGGATTTACTGTTGCTCAGTCTTCTGTGTTGATGGCTAACCATTATGTGGCTGATGTCTCCAAGGCGCCGTCTATGCGAGGAGAGATAGCCCAGCTTTATGTCAGAGAGCGAATGCTGCCAAATACGAAAGCCGCCTCTGGTGATGTTGTGTTGTTTATACACGGTGCCGGGACACCGTCGGAAGTGGCATTCGATGTGCCACATGTTGGCTATAGCTGGATGGAATTCTTAGCAGAAGCGGGCTTTGACGCGTTTGCGATGGATACCACTGGGTATGGCAGGTCTACGCGCCCCTATGTAATGAACGACCCCTGCAACATGAGCGTGACGCAGCGAGATCAGCTTATTCCAGAACTCGCAGAGACCGGCTGCACGCCCAGCTATGGTTTTGCGGCAACCACGATAGAGTCCGATTGGGATGATATAGATGCTGTGGTGGACTATGTGCGAGCACTTCGCGGTGTCAGCAAAGTTCACATGGTGGCCTGGTCGTTGGGCGGGCCCAGAGCAGCAGGTTATGCAGCCCTGCATCCAGAAAAGGTCGACCGCTTAGTGCTTTTGGCGCCAGCCTATGGTCGTAATCGGTCATCAGCGGCGCCCTTACAGTTACCTGTGCCAGGGCCGGCTTTTAGCAAGCAATCACGAACAGATTTTGACAATAACTGGAACCGGCAAGTTGAGTGTGAAAACCAATACAGCGCTCCGGTAGCGGATGCTGTCTGGCGCGCCATGTTGGAATCAGATCCAGTGGGGGCAACTTGGGGTGAAGGCGTGCGCCGTGCGCCGCGCACGACAGTCTGGGGCTGGGGCCAAGATGTGGTGGCCGCCACCGATCATCCAATGCTGTTGGTGTCCCCGGCTCATGACAAGCAAATACCGCCAGAGCGCGTTCGTGAACTGTATGAAGACCTTGGTTCAAGCAGCAAAGTGCTGCTTGATCTGGCTTGCTCTTCTCACAATGCCATGTGGGAAATCAATCAGGGCATCTTGTTTGATGCCACTAAGCAGTGGCTACGCAGCGGTAATGTCGATGGTGTAAGTAACGGTGTGATCCGTCGAGGTTATTAGATCGAGGGTATTATCAAGTAAGGCGCTGAATTGATTAGTAGCGCTGTAGGGGCTTGCTAAGCACGGCAGTCTCGTTGTTACAGCATGCAGTGGGAAGTCCTTGTGTTTCTTGTGGTCCTCCAATTACACTGAATCGGCCTTCTTTAATATTCAGATCAAAAGGTTTTCGGTATTAGGTTTTAATCGATTGAAACCGACCGGTTAGGGCCCGATTGCTGGACCTTTTTTTATTTTGAAGTGGCTGGGAAGAACCAAAATAAAAACAAGGAATCGCGCAATGTTAATAAACGTTAATGCTAGTCGACGCCTTCGAATCCTGCTCTTGGCTGCCACTACTTTGTTGCTGTTTAGCTGTCAGCCAGAATCCCCTATCAATCCCACTGAATCTGAACAAGTTCAAGCTCAGACTGTGGTCTTGGATCAAGAGCCAGAGTTTTCGAGCCTGCCGCCGTCGCCCACCGAGCCTTTTGTAATTAACACCTTCGAAGTGGATCGCGTGAAAGTTGTGCCAATTGCCACGGGACTTGCGAACCCCTGGGGTATGGCATTTCGGGAAAATGGCGACATTTTAATTACCGAGCGCTATACGGGTAAACTCCGTGTAATTAGAGACGGCGAACTGTTGGCGATGGACGTCACTGGTGTCCCAGAAGTCTACTCTGATGTTTTCCGCGCGGGTTTAATGGCGGTAGCCGTGCACCCAGATGATGATCAAATTGTTTATTTGACCTATACCAAAGCGATAATGCATGAAGGCGAGCCTAATCAAGCGGTGGCCTTAACACGTGCACGTCTTGTTGAAGATCGTCTTACCGATGTTGAAGAAATATTTGTCGCCAAAGGGGTCGATAGCGCTATCGCTGCATCGGCGTTGTTATTTACACCCGATAAGAAGCTGCTTATGAGTGTGGGTGGAGCCTATGTTTTTACAGCAACGGGCGAGTATGCTCAGGATCCAGAAGTGCACTATGGAAAGCTCTTACGTTTAAATGCTGATGGCAGTGCAGCCGCTGATAATCCGTTTTTCAGCGGAGGCGAATACTTGCCAGAGGTCTATTCTCTCGGGCATCGTAACCAGCTTGGCCTTGCGTTGCATCCTACAACCGGCGATCTGTGGGCAAGTGAAAACGGGCCACAGGGAGGAGATGAAGCAAATATTATTCAGCCTGGTGCCAACTATGGTTGGCCGACAGTATCTTTTAGTCGCCAGTACCGCGGTGACTGGGTATCTCCAACCCCATGGCTTGCCGAATTTGAATCACCTGTTGTGATGTGGTGGCCGTCTATCGCACCGGCAGGTATTACCTTTTACAGTGGCGAGCACTTTCCAAAGTGGCAGGGCAACTTGTTTGTTGCCTCCTTGCTCGAGGGGCGAATCCCACACACCGGTCACTTGGAGCGTATCGTCTTTAATAGTCGAGGTGAAGAATTAAGGCGCGAGGGACTGCTGCGCAATCTTCGTCATCGCGTACGCGATGTCCAGCAGGGTTCTGATGGCTATTTGTATGTTCTTACAGATGAGGTTGATGGCATGCTGCTGCGTCTGGAGCCAGCCAACTAGATAGAGTTGAGAAAAACAGAGAAACGTATCTAAGGGCAACTAGGGATTGATAAGTAACCTTTACTTCCCTTTTTTCGTTTGTCTTTGTCGGGGCTTCCAAATTTAGCAATAGTTCTAGACAAATTTATGATGCAGATCATGAGGACAATTCAGCAAGTAGCTATCCTAGCCTTGAATTTATTATAATCTGGGTGAACCCAATGACTACAGAGCATCATGATCTACTGCACGAATTTCCTCAGCATCGCGATCAAATTCATGAGCTGAAAACAAGCGACAGGCATTTCCGCAAACTCTTTGATCAATATCACGATCTCACCAAGGATATTGAAAACATGGAAGCTGAGGTCAATCCGGTTTCTACAAAAACTGAAGAGAATGGAAAAATTCACCGAGTTCATCTAAAAGATCAGCTGTACAAGATGCTAGTTGATTGAGACGTAGGTGCGGTTGGACTGCGGGGTACTTCAGACGCCGGGGCTTATTTTAAATCGCCGGAGCTTATTTTGAATCATCGCGACTTATTTTAAATCATCGCGGCTCACCAGAGACAGCTAGTTTGCATTTGAAATTAATCGCCGTGCAAGCTTGGAAAATATTCGGGCACGCCTTTTAAAGCATGCCGGTGATTCGGTACTTTTATTTAAGCCCAGCTATTTAAGTTCGGTCCTACTATCCCCAAATAGCCCTTCGGATGAAATCTAACGTCAGGGCTGAGCCTCTTAGGTAGGGTTGTTTTCGAGTTGTCTATTTAGTTGGATTTAGTTGCTGCTGAGAGAGCTGGCCAACAAAGTCAAAAATGCGCTGAAATTTGCAAAGTCAGTCGAGCCGCTACTTAACTGTGCGCTGCCGCCGTGGCCGACACCTAATGATTTTGAAAGAATAGTTTGAACTCCATTTTGTCGAGATTGGAGGTAAGCCTCAATCACCCCAAAATTATTGGCAGCGGAGGTTGCGCTCTGGCGCTGATAGACCAGAGGCGTACCGCGAGCGTTGCCGCTTTGAACATGGCAATTAACACAACGGCTATTGATGATTGGCTTATCTATATTTTGTTGAAAAAGAACGAATGCCTGAACTCTAAGCTCGTCGCTGGTTGGGGGGCTGACTGTGTTGGCGCCAAGATTGGTGAGCTGAAAGGTGACAGGGGCGTTGTTAGTTAAGGTTAAGTCTAGGAAAAAATCTGTGCCATCGATGGTTAAAGTTGGGATTTTTAAAACTGCGCCCTCAAGAAAAGGCGCGTTGGCAGTATTGCCGCCACTTGTTTCAGCGGCAGCGGCCAAACTAAATGTTAAAGGTTCGCTGCCTATATTTAAGCTGAGATCTACTGAGAACTGCAAACTGCCAACGACAACAACCGGCATTTTTATCACGGTGCCTTCTAGGGTTGCAACTTGAGCAGCAGAAGCTTGAACAAAAAACCCGGCGCACAAAAAGAGTGCGAATTTTGAAATAACAGTTTTTCGGACATTCATTTTAAGTTTACTTCCTAATTGATTTGGTCGAATAAAATCTGATTTTTTAGCACCAAAAAACATCTAGCGTTTCTATAAAACTGCGGTAAAGTTTTAACTAAATGACATATGTTCTTTGATATTTGGGAAGTGTCAGTTTAAGCGGTATTTCTTAATCTAGCTAGAGCATAAAGTATTGCCCCTAACATGATCCAGAAAAGAATTATCCCCCATTCTTGAGGCCAAATCAGTGCTGAGGGACTGCCCGGCAGGTACAGAAAAACAAGACCGATAGAAAGAACCAGTGCGACGACCCCCGTGGCAAACCCAAAGGGCGCCTTATAGGGGCGTTCTAATTCCGGTTCATTGCGCCGCAGCACAAGAAAAGACGCCGCCACAAAGATATAGGCAACCACGATTCCTAATCCGCCTGCATTAACCAGCCACACCAAAGCCGGGCGGCCAAAGAAAGGGCTTATTATAGAGAGTGCGCCAATCAACCAAATTGCATTGGCGGGCGTGCGGTATTTTGGGTGGAGCTTGCCTAAAGCGGCAGGCAGCATGCCCGCATTAGCTAGGGCGTAAACGGCGCGGCTAGCGCCGACTATTAGCGCATTCCAGCTGGTGATAATTCCGGCGAGACCGGTGAGTAGCAGGATAGTTTCGCCAACCCCACCGTAAACCATGCCCATGGCGGTTGCTGTTGGTACTTCTGCTGCCAGCATTGCTTTATCTGATGCTAAAAACCCGACCCCAAAAATGATGAGCGCATACCATGCGATAGCCATGAGCACAGAAAGCACAAGAGCCGAACCAATGTCTTTAAACGGTAGGTCAATTTCTTCTGCGGCCTGAGGGATAATATCGAAGCCAACAAACATAAAAGGAACCATCACTAACACGATGGCAATGCCGCTTACACCATCGACAAAAAGAGGTTCTATGCTGGCGATCGAGCCGGTAAAGCCGGCGCCTAAAAGAAAAATAGCCCCCACCACAAGTATAAGCAACACCACTGAGGTTTGAACAACGGCGACAGTCTTGACACCAATGATGTTTAGGACTGTCATCATAACGGCGCCAGCTATACCGGTGAGCGCCCAGGTGAGGTAGACATCCCAGCCTGCTATCGTCCAGAGATAAACTTTGTTTAGGCCCGGCACTAACGAGCTGGCCACCGTTGGCAGGGCAACTGCCTCAAAGGCGATGACAGACATATAGCCTAAGATAATCGCCCAAGTGCAGATGAAAGAAGCTTTCGAGCCCAACGCCCGATGGCTGTAGACATGCTCCCCGCCAGCAAAAGGCAGTGCGGAGGCCAGTTCAGCATAGGTAAGTCCCACTAGCGTGATAGCTGCGCCGCCAATCAGAAATGCAGTGATTGCGCCCAAGGTCCCGGCTGAGGTAATCCACACGCCGGTGAGTATCACCCAGCTCCAGCCGATCATGGCACCAAAGGCAAGAGCGACGACATCTGCCCGTCCAAGAACGCGCAGGAAGCGGGTTTGGTTGGTAGAATCAGTCATTTGAATATACCAACTTGCCATGAATATAGGTCTGCTCTACTAAAATACCCATGATTTTTTCAGGGTCTATGGTTAACAAGTCATCCGAAAGCACAATCATATCGGCGAACTTGCCTGGCTCTAAGGAGCCCTTGCTGTTTTCTTCGAAATTTAAATAGGCGCCGAGTAAAGTGTAGCCGCGAATAGCCTCAGCCATGGTGATGGCTTCGTCTGGGCCGTAAACTGTTCCCGTCATGCCCTTGCGCGTCACCGCCGCATAAAGCCCAACCAATGGGCCAATAGGGAGGATATCGCTTGAAATGGCCACTGTGATGCCATGATCCATTGGAGAGCGGATCGGGTTGTTGTGCTGCAAGCGCCAGCCGTCAAGGTTCTCTGCGTAGCGACCTTCAAGGGTATAGGTGAAGTTAGGCTGTTGAGTAATGTGGATAGCATGTTCTGCCATCAACTCCATGGTCAGTTCAGGAGGTCGCATGGAAAAGTGGTTGAGGTAGTGGCGGTGATCAACTCGAGGATTTCGTTCTAAAGCATCGGCTAGAGTGTTCACTACCAATACGATGGCGGCATCGCCGATTGCATGAATTCCCATTTGCCAGCCGGCATCATGGATTTCATTCAATAAAGCCACAAGTTCTGACTCGGGCATGCTTAGATAGCCACGGTACTCACCTTGATTGACATAAGGCTCTAGAGTATAGGCGGCCGGTCCAGTAAAGCCGCCGTCAGCAAATACCTTTATAGGGCCAATCTTGAGCATGTCGCTGCCATCTCCAACGCGAGCCTTTAGGTCATTAATGGCATCGGGGTCGTTCCATTGAAACTGAACGGCCGCCCGCGGAAGCGCAAGCTCTGCGTTGACATACAATTCCTCAAACATCAGATATTCATCGGGCCTTTTCGATGCGTCGGTAATGCTGGTGATGCCCTTTTCAAGCAAGGCGTTTAAATTGATTTCTAAACTGGCAATAAGCTCTTCGTACGTGGATTCTGGAACCAGGTTGCCAACGATTTCTTGTCGCTCGCGAATGATGCCGTTGAGTTGCCCATCCTCGCCCCGCTCTATAATCCCCCCTTCGGGCTGCTCGGTATCAAGGCTGATTTGGGCCTGCTCTAGTGCTAGTGTATTGACCACTGCGCTGTGCCCACCTGCCCGAGTAAAGGTAACTGGATTACGTGGCGCAGCTAAATCTAAATCACTTTTAAGAGGACGACGGCCTTCGTTTAATTCATCCTCTGACCAGCCATAGCCAGTAATCCACTCCCCTTCACCTATCTCTTCAACTTTTGCGCGAACGAGGTCTTGAATTTCGGCAATGGATGTCACCTCGGATAATTCAATGTAGCGCTGTGGTCGGCCTCGTATATGGGTATGAGAATCAATAAAACCCGGCATCAAGGTTTTGCCAGCAAGGTTTATTGTATTATCACTTTGGTAGTTTTCCAGTAAGGCCGCCGTGCCTGTTTCAACGATCAGGCCAGCATCGACTATGACAGTGTTGTGAATTGAGAATTGATCATCAACGGTGAGAATCTTGCCGTTGGTGAGGATCAGATCTACGGTTTTTACAGAAGAGTTTTCGCTTGAACTGAGCTGTGTAGGGCTGGCAGCTTGATCGCATGCACCGAGCAAGAAGGCTGCACATAAGAGCAGGGCAATCCTGGTTTTTGAAAACGCTTGAGCTGATGTCAGGTGTAGAGGATTAGTTGCCATATTTGGCTCCATTTATTATTTTTTTGCAGCGGATTCGCAGTAATTAATTTTGTGAGTTGCGCCCTAGCGAGCGATTAACAGGCCCTGCGCATAGGCGTAGATTAGGACCTCATCCAATGCGGCGCTAAACAGACCCATCATTTCGTCGATCTGTAACTCGGTGATAATAAGAGGGGGGCAGAACGCGATGCAGTTGCCGCCAACGGCTCTAATCAACAAGCCATGGTCTTGGCAGGTTTGCTTCATCAATGCGCCGATACTGGCGTCTGCAAATGGCGTTCGGGTTTCTTTATCGGCGACTAGCTCGATAGCCCCGATCAGTCCTTTGCCGCGCACGTGTCCCACTAAAGGATGATCTGCGAATTTGTGGAGACCAGACTGCATATAAGCACCAACGGTGGCTGCATGTTCGAAGAGCTTGTCACGCTCATAAATTTCAATAGTTTTTAGTGCGGCAGCGCAGGCTGTGGGATGGCCTGTATAAGTATAGCCATGGCCGAAAACTCCCACCTGAGCGCTGGGTTCACGCATCGCTTCATACATAAAACTGGGGATGATGGCCGCGCTAATGGGGATGTAGGCAGAAGACAGCTGCTTGGCAAGGCTCATCAATTGGGGCTTCGCATTCATAGTGGTTGAGCCAAAATCATTGCCGGTGCGGCCAAAGCCACAAATCACTTCATCGGCCCAAAATAGAATCTCGTGGCGTTCCAATATTTCTTGAATCGCTGGAAAATAGTTGTCAGGGGGAACAATAACACCGGCGGCGCCGCCCACGGGCTCCGCGACAAAGGCGGCGATAGTATCGCTGCCTTCTCGTTCAATCATCGCTTCTAAGTCGCTGGCCAGACGCGCCACGAATCCCTCTTCTGTCTCATTATCTAGCTGGCCGTGATAATAAGAAGGAGTCGCTGCCCTTAGTATGCCGAGCGCATCGACAGGGATATCGAAGTGAGTGTGCATGGTCGGCAAGCCGGTAAGGGCTGCCGAGGCCATAGTGACGCCATGGTAAGAGCGTTCAAGGCTGATGACTTTTTTCTTCTTCGGTTTGCCAATAACATTGAAATAGTAATGCAACATCTTGAGCTGGGAGTCATTTGCTTCACTACCTGAATTGGCAAAAAACACCTTGGCGTCAGAGATAGGGACCATTTCAGCAAGCTTATCTGCCAAGTCAATACCCATCTGATGTGTGCGGCCTCCAAACATATGACTATAGGGCAGGATTTTAAGCTGCGCAGTAATCGCATCGATAAGCTCTTCGTTGCCGTAACCAAGGGCCGAACACCAGAGGCCTGCAAGGCCTTCCAGGTAACGGTTACCCTTGTCGTCGAAGACATAGATACCTTCGCCGCGCACCACATTTAGATGGTCGGAGTGTTTTAGATTGGTGGTTGGGTGAATAAGTGCTGACATGGGGTTTAGCTTAATGCAGTGGGCCGGGTAATTCTAGTGTGTTGTCAGTCTCAGATTGAGCATTCTTAGAGGCAATAACTTACATGGCTGATCGATTTCTGGAGAATTTACGAATTGGAGTGCAACACCGGTTATTGAGTTGCATAGATACTCGACTGCTCTTAGTCTGACTAAGTTGTTGAGTTTAGGCAGGCTAGATATTCATCTATGAAGGCGCCAGTTTTTTGATAGGCTTTCCCAGTTAATTGGAAGTTTAAAATAAAAGACCGATACCAATGCAAAGAGAGAGATTAACAGCTAAATGCCAAAAAGAATTTCGCCTTGAATATGGTCGTATCAACGGATATTCATTAATTTTTCATAAGTAAAGAGAGAGCCATGTTTATTAAATTTGAAAGTAATGGGTCAGCTCCTTTCGTCATGCCAAGTGGTATTGCCCAGCAGCTCGTTTCAATGATGGGCCAAGGTAAAGAAATCGAAGGGTCGATTAGCGGGCCAGCTATATTGGATGCTATCTCCAAACTTGAAAAGGCGCTTGTACAACAATCGACAGCTGAAGAGCCGCAGCTGCTAAATAAAAAAGATGATGAGTCGCCTGAAGACGATGAGGTCGAGCAGCCTTTGCGAACAAGTGTTCGCGCAGTGCCGCTTATGGAAATGCTGCAAGCAGCCAAGCAAGCTGACAGTTTTGTGATGTGGCGACCTGAATAAATCGAGTAAAAGCACAGCAGTGCGGTTCAACAAGACTTAGCCATAACTGCCTGCAGCAGACTATTTAGCTTTTAATTATAGCGGAGATAAAATTTCGGCTTCAAATTTTGCCTTGGGTGCATAGCCGGAATGTGAGTGGCAGATATCGCTGTCACGATTAATCAAAATTGTGGTGGGAAACCCGATCAAAGGGCCATAGAAATTCTTCACATCGTCGCGCCTATCTCAATGAGAACAGGGCAGTATCTCCATTTCTTGCGCATAGAACGTTAAGACATCGACAGGGTCATCGATTGAGATGCCTAAAATGGCAAGCCCTTGTTCCTCGTAGGTATCCAACAACTCGATAAAGCCGGGTATTTCAATTCGGCACGGGCCACATCAAGTGGCCCAGAAATCTTGTAATATTACTTGCCCTCGATAATCACTTAGCCGAACTTCAACGCCGTGCATATCCATCAATGTGAAGCTTAAGTTTGCTGGTCAGTCCGTGACAGTGCACTCGTGTGGTTCTTGAGATAGCGCCGCGTTGACGATCCCAAACAAAAAAACTAAAAATAAATCGCCATTACTAAGACTTTTCACAGAGGGTAACTTGCATGTTATTGAACAGTTTCAGGGCCAGGAAAGGTTAGTGCAAAACCCTACCAGCGAGAATACATGTGCTTGGGCATTTGTGCCGCGACAGGGACGTCAGTGCTATCAAATAGCTGGCCGTTGCTAATCTTAAAACCATTACTGAGGTTGATTTCTCCTCTACTTATGGAGAACTCATCAGTGTCCCAATAAATAGCAGTTGGTGTTGACGTGAAAGGACCGAGAAAAACCAGTAGCTGTTTGCCCTCTACCTGATCTGTCAAGTCCCTTCCTTTGGTTCGAATAGCGCTAACCGGATAACAGCGGCGCATGCCGTCGTCACTCTAAATACCTAAGCCGATTGCCATCCTGTTGAGGTGGATGTCTTCGTCTGCGAGGGTCTCAACAAGTTCAGGCATGAGTTGAACGCCATCACGGTCCGGCCACCATCTTGCGGCCATGGACCTTTTTCCATCGTTATAAGGGCGTTGCGAAGTAGCGATCTTCATCGTTGGGTCGAAGATCAATGCTTGTTCAACATGAATCTGCAAAAGCTTTGAGACAGGTATTTGTAGGCCTGTATGTTTTCCATAAAGTGCTTCGCCAGTCATGTGGCTGCACAGTGTTTTGGTTTCTTTGTCTTCTAATACAAACAGGTCGTCGTATAAATCGGAATTAACATAGTTACAAACATTGCCTTCAATCGTAGGGGCCAAACTGACTTCTGAATTG
>Ga0075109_1001882_pt1 | contig 12255 bp, 7 predicted proteins | sample AntAceMetag02UKD_FD_69798 | JGI IMG/M metagenome (GOLD analysis project Ga0075109, IMG submission 69798) | Saline lake microbial communities from Ace Lake, Antarctica - Antarctic Ace Lake Metagenome 02UKD | ecosystem: Environmental > Aquatic > Non-marine Saline and Alkaline > Saline | place...
AGCGAGCTTCACCCAAAGCGCTGGTAGTGTCTTGACCCAGTTTGACGGCGCGCTTGATCTGTCTGGCGCATTTGACTTCACGGGTCAGGCGCTGACGTTCAATGCAGCTGGCAACAGTGTAGGCAGCGCAATAGATATCTCAAACTCAGGGTTGTTCACGACTGCTGACCTAGCAGATATCTCGGCCACCGGTCAATTCACACAAAATGGTGTGGGTTTGAACAGCTTGGGCGGCAACCTGGTCGCGACGGGCGGTATGAAATTCGCCACGGGGGTTGCCCTAACTGGTTCTGACACAGTAACGTTGGCCACCGGTGGCGCGGCAGGCCAGGACATCATTCTGGGCACAGATGCCACTACCGATATTACTGGTGCGGGTCAGGCACTGACGTTGAATGCCGGCAACCTCGGGGACATCACGATCAATGGTGATGTTGGTGCAGAGGGCGCATCGCTGGGTAACATCACGATTTTGGGTGTTGACCAAGTGCAGTTTGATGCAACGGTAACGGCCGCGAGCTTCACGCAAAGTGCGGCAGCTGCAACAGGCCTGACGGCATTTGTCGACGCCCTTAATCTGGCAAGTTCCTTAGATTTCACTGGCCAGGCATTACGCTTAGACGATGCCGTGACAGTCGGGGCAAGCGCAGAGGTGACTAACGCCGGTCGGTTTACAGTTGATTCTGAAGCCGGTATAAGCGTTGTGGGTTCACTGATTCAAGATGGTGCCGGTGATGTGTTGCTGGCTGTTCCCACTATTTCGGTTGGGGATGATATCAACATTGCGGGCGCCCTCCAGATTGGACGAGACGTTACGCTGGTGGCTGATCAATCCTTGGTGACTTCAACAATTGATAGCGCCGTTGATGGGCGCTATGACTTAGTGTTTGAATCACGCCAACGCACTAAAATTGGTGGCGCGGTGGGGCAATCGAGTCTTCTGGGGTCCCTTGCAACAGGCACATTGGGTGAAATCATTATTGACACGACCCGGATTGCGACGCAAGGGGATCAGCGCTACAACGTGCCACTGACATTCAGTAAGGGTACCTCAGCATCGCCGCTCGAGCTTTTCTCGCAGGCCGGTGATATTGAGTTTGCCAGTACGGTATCAGCTGGCGTTAACGCCAAGGTTGCTCAACGTTCGATTGATATCGAAGCGCTTGGAGGCAATGTATTTGTCCGGGATTTGATTGGTGTATCTCTGGTTGGTGTTAAATTTGGCGACTACGCGAGTGCCAAGGATATCAACCCATATGGGTTGAGCATTAAAGCAGCAGATATCTGGCTGTACGCAGACGTCACCACGTTTGAAACACAGCGTTATGAAGGACGTGTGCATATTGGTAACAACGGTAAAAATGGTTTCATCCGGCAATTGATATCTTTAGATCCTAGTGTGGTATTTCAAGGGTCTATAGATGATACGGTTGCAATGACGCATGGGCTTGAGGTTCGTGCGGTAACCACTGATGCAACTAACGGTAAATTGCCTGAAATTAAATTCCTTGGAAATGTTGGGCAGTCTATTCGCTTAGCTAGCGTGGCAGCATTGACAGGAATCCAAGACGATATTACTGCGGGCGCTATCGCAAGTGATGTGCTCACAGAGCCTGCTAGGCGCTTGGGCGTGGTTAGCATCGACGGCGATGTATCGACTGGTGGTGATCAGACCTATACCGCTGGGTCAATCGATATCGGTAGTAATGGTGGTGACCCTGTCGCCCTGAACTCAGAGTATGGTGTGGTTTCGCTGGTGGTGCGACCCGATGTGTTGGCAGGCCTTCGCAATGGTGAGAATTTAGGTATATTTCTCGGGAAAGGGGCAACTTTAAGCCAAGAAACTATTGACTTGATCGCTCAAAGTGGGCTTTCGCTTGCCAGTGTCGTTAAATATACAAGTCCGGTTGCCAGTACTTTTAGCGGTTTTTCGGACTCTGACGCAGGATATATCTCCGGGCGAATTCTTGCTGGGCAGAACCAAGATCAGTCTTCGTCTGGATCCATGAATGGGCGAACTCCCCCTAAATTTTTGCTGGCTAGTGCAGAGGTGGAAGTTGGTGATATTCAGTCCCAAGATGAAATTGGCAATATCCAGTCCCAAGAGAAAATTGGCGACAGTCAGTCCCAAGAGAAAATTGGCGACAGTCAGTCCCAAGAGGAAGTTGGCGACAGTCAGTCCCAAGAGGAAGTTGGCGACAGTCAGTCCGATGAGGAAGTTGCTAACGACAGTGAGTCTGAGGATTGTGCCAGTTCAGCCGACAGTGAAAGCTCGGATACCGAAACGGGCGGCACTGGATCTGGATCGGCGTTACAGTGCTGATGCCAGAATGTAGCTATGCCCTGCTATCTCCTGGTTTGGGCTCGTACACTGGCAGTGCGCCAATCAAGACTCTGGCGCCGCTCAGTAATTTGAAAACGTTTTAGTATCAGTACTTCTTGGTATGAATACGTAACAGCGGGCTTCTGGGTCGGTAGTGCAGTGGGTCGTGCAATGGGCCGTGCCGTAGCCGAGCTTCTTTTCTTGGACTTGAATGCGTTAGAGACCGAGCATGCGAGCCATATTTTACCCTTGGCGTTAAATTTCAAATGCTGCGCCTGTTAGGATTTCATTCGTAACTGAAGACCAGTAGCAACGATTTAAGAAAGCCTCCAAGTTAATTCTCGTCCTGACTTAAGACCAACTTCAGCAACCAACCGCATACAGTAAATAACCGAGTTCAGCGAGCAGTATCTATGGATAGGTCTTAGTCATTGGCACGTGTCTTGGTGCAACCATCTAGATGGTTGCATGACATCTCGCACCTCGCACCTCTCGTTTGAACTTAGGCTCAATGGGCCTTACATGTGTCGGGCATGGAATTGAATGTGTTTGGCGATAAAGCTGGCGATAAAGTAGTAGCTGTGATCAAACCCAGGCCGCATATTGAGTTCGAGCGCCACACCGGCTTTGTCACAAGCCGCTTTCAGTAAGTGCGGTCTGAGCTGTTCTTCTAAAAACGGGTCTGCTTCGCCTTGATCCACAAGCAGTGGCGGCGCTTGGTGCCCAGACTCGACGAGTCCTACGGTGTCGTATTGTTGCCATGCCAGACGATCATCGCCAAGATAAGCGGTAAACGCCTTGATTCCCCAAGGCACTTGGCTTGGAGAAACGATGGGCGAGAAGGCCGATGCACTGCAGTAGTGACTTGGGTTGCGCAACGCCAGGGTTAATGCCCCGTGCCCACCCATCGAATGACCGCTGACCGAACGCACCTCGCTCGCAGGAAAGTGTTGCTCAACTAACGACGGTAATTCGTGAACCACATACTCATGCATATGGTAATGGCTCGCCCAAGGCTGCTCGGTCGCGTCTAGATAAAATCCTGCGCCCTGACCCAGATCGTACGCATCGTCGTTGGGCACATCTTCACCACGCGGGCTGGTGTCGGGTGTGACTAGAATGATGCCGTGTTGATCGGCGTACTGTTGCGCGCCAGCCTTGTTGATGAAGTTCTGCTCCGAGCAGGTGAGCCCTGACAACCAGTACAACACTGGGCAAGCTCGTCCCTGCACGGCGGCGCTTGGCAGATAAATGCCAAACCTCATGTTGCAACTCAACGCCGAAGAGGCGTGCTGCCAGACTTCTTGCGAACCACCAAAGCAAGCGTGTTTCTCAATGCGTTCCATGCGACCCCATTCTTGTTGGTTGTTTGGTTGGTTGGTTGTTTGTTTGGTTGGTTGACTGACTGACTCGAATAGATAGCGCACAGAGTTTAATAACGCACCACACTGCGGATCGACTTGCCTTCGTGCATCAGATCAAAGGCACGGTTGATGTCTTCCAGCCCCATCGTGTGCGTGACGAAAGGCTCGAGTTTGATCTTGCCGGCCATGGCGTCTTGCACCATGCCTGGCAACTCCGAACGTCCCTTAACGCCACCAAATGCCGTGCCCAGCCAGCGTCGGCCCGTCACCAGTTGAAAAGGACGAGTGGATATTTCTTGGCCGGCACCGGCTACGCCAATAATGACCGATTGCCCCCAACCGCGGTGGGCACACTCAAGGGCGGCGCGCATGATGTTCACATTACCGATGCATTCGAAGCTGTGATCAACTCCCCAACCCGTCATTTCCACAATCACTTCCTGAATAGGTTTGTCGTGATCTTTGGGATTCACGCAATCGGTCGCACCAAAGGTCTTGGCAAGCGCAAATTTGTCAGGGTTGGTGTCAATAGCGATGATGCGGCCAGCCTTGGCCAACGCGGCACCATGGACCACGGCCAGGCCGATGCCACCCAAACCGAATACCGCCACGCTATCGCCTTCTTGCACCTTGGCGGTGTTCTTGACGGCGCCTAAGCCGGTGGTCACACCGCACCCTAGGAGGCAAACCTGTTCTGGATTGGCATTGGGATCGATCTTGGCCAGTGAGACCTCGGCCACCACGGTGTATTCACTGAAGGTTGAGCAGCCCATGTAGTGATAAAGCGGCTCGCCTTTGTAACTCAAGCGTGTCGTGCCGTCCGGCATCACCCCCTTGCCTTGAGTGGCGCGCACAGCCACGCACAGGTTGGTTTTACCGCTCTTACAAAACAGGCATTCGCCGCACTCAGCGGTGTATAGCGGGATCACATGATCGCCTTGCTTCACGCTCGTGACACCCTCACCGACTTCAACCACAATGCCAGCACCTTCATGGCCAAGCACCACTGGAAAGAGCCCTTCTGGGTCGTCGCCAGACAGCGTAAAGGCATCGGTGTGACAGACGCCAGTGTGGGTTACTTTTATAAGCACTTCGCCTCGGCGTGGCGGCGCAACATCAATTTCGACGACTTCAAGCGGTTTACCAGGGGCAAAGGCGACGGCGGCACGTGACTTCATTGGCGAGTTTTCTCCGTAGGGGGCAATAAGGGGTAGTCGGATGTGCGGTGCACGCAAACCCATGGTTACCTAGCGGCGCTAGGCGGCTGTGGTGGGTGATTCGTTCAGCACCATGTTAGCGGTAATTGGATCCGGTGCACGCCAAGCCTGACCCAGCAGCCAGGGCTGACATCATTCGGTTTAAAACCCGCCAACCCGCCAACCCGCCAACCAGCCAACGCACGAGGCGTCATTTAAGCCGTTGGTCCCCGCGGCTTGGGAAATACTAACCAAAGTCTTGCGAATGACTGCAAACGGCCACCTAACGCAGCGCGTAAATGCCAGCTCCAAGCACAAGCAAGCCAACGGTCGCCCAACCTAGCCGGTCAACATATTTGTGCAGCTGTGCCTCCATACGCGCACCACCCCACCGCATGAGCGACGCCACTAAGAAGAAACGCGCGCCACGCCCGACAACGGACGCCAGTGCAAAGGGGATAAGTGCCATAGACAACACGCCGGCTGCGACCGTGAATACTTTGTAGGGTATCGGTGAAAACCCAGCAATGAAGACAGCGAGAACGCCCCAAGTAGCGAACCAGTCTAAGGCTGCCAGATAGCCGTTCCAGTAGCGTGGCTGCTCTTGGAGCCAGGGCGAAATGGCATCAAAGGCTAACGCGCCAATCGCATAACCAAGCAAGCCGCCGAGCACGGATGTGATGGTGGTAATCCAGGCGAAACGCCACGCTTTGTCTGGGTTAGCTAGGCACATGGGTGCGAGCATGACATCCGGTGGAATCGGAAAAAAAGAGGATTCCGCAAAGCTCATGCCACCTAAATACCAAGGGGCATGGCGGTGGCGTGACCATTGCATGACGCGGGTGTAGAGGGAAGAAAATAGTTTCACAATAGGGCTGTCTTATTAAGTTTGTTTTATTAGAACTGCTTTATTTGGACTGCTTTGTTTGGACTACTTTTTAGGCAAGGCCTTGTATGAGGGACATGGACCCAGTCACGGCCAAGCTTGCTTGGCAGGACAGATCAATGGGCAGGCCCCCACAATGAAAAGCATTTTAGGGCAGTTTGGACGCACCCGAGGAATCGTTTTGATTCTTTTAGGGCCCGAGCCGGGTCCAGTTTGATTTGGCTAAAGGGCAAGACGGCCTGATGTTGATCGTTATCGGTGCGCATTGATGGAAGGGGTATGCTTTGTGTGACCGCGCTCTGGACTTAAGTCAGTCGTCGGTTTAAAAGAACACAGTGGCAATGCCGTCACTCTCTCACGTTGCTTTGGAAACCCTCAATGTCAGCCCATATGCTAGCTACTAGCGGATCACCAGCGCACCGCTCTTTGCGCGAACTCTTTGCCAGTCAGGAATGCTTGATCGCCAGTTCGGTGTTTGACCCCGTATCTGCCAGATTTGCCAAGGCCTTAGGCAGTGAAGTCGGTGTCATGGGGGGGTCTGTTGCCTCGCACGCGGTTCTCGGGGCCCCTGATATTGTGCTGCTGACGGCTACTGAACTCGTCGAGCAGGCTCGGCGCATTTGTCGGCTCGATGCGGTTAATTTGGTGGTTGATGCCGATCACGGGTACGGCAATGCGTTGAATGCCATGCGTGTGGTGCAAGAACTGCAGGCAGCAGGGGTTGCTGCTACTTGCATCGAAGATTCGATCCTGCCGCGTGCGTTTGGTGGCTCAGACACCCAAGGGTTGATATCGATAGAAGAGGGCATCAAGAAAATGCAGGCTGCTGTCCAAGCTCGCGGCACCGGACCCATGCTGGTGGTGGCTCGTACCAATGCCAATGGCTCCGAAGGGCCTAAAGAGGCGGCACGGCGTCTGGTCGCTTATCAAGAAACCGGCGTTGACGCGTTGTTTGTGCCGTACTTGAAGAACAAAGAAGAACTTGAAATCATTACCAAAGACCTAAAGTTGCCTATTATTGTTGCCGGCTCAGACGCCTCTGTGTTTGATAGAGAGGATTTGGCGCGCCGCGGCGTGAAAGCGTGGCTCTGGGGCCACCAGCCCTTTGGCATTGCCGCTCAAGCGCTGTTTGAGGCGATGAAGGCCGTTCAAGAGGGTGCCAAACCAAGCGAGTTGGGTCAGCCGTCTTCGGGGGCAACAATGGCGCTCGCCACCGATGCATTAGGTTACGAGCACCTCGTCGAAAAATATTTGAGATAGCAACTTTCTACAGAGACAACACCATGGCAACTTCTGCGTCCTATCCTGAGTCATTTCTCGCTTTGCACGAGATCATTCAAAAAGCACGACAAAAGCTTAACCACGATAATTGGGATTACATCGTTGGAGGGACAGAGACCGAAACGGCCGTTAATCGCAACCGTGCCGCCCTCGACACCTTGGCTTTTAAGCCGCGCGTGTTGCGTGACGTGAGCCGTGTGGATGCGACCACCCAGTTTTTAGGGCGTGAGCTACGCCTGCCCGTGATGTTGGCACCGGTGGGCAGCTTAGAGTTGTTCGCCTCTAATGCCGCCGTGGCAGCGGCGCAAGCGGCTGAACAATTCGGTATCGCGCACATGTTGAGCTCAGTCAGTGTGGTGAACTTTGAAGAAGTGGCTAAGCAGGTCCCCAACGCCTTGCGCCTCTATCAGTTGTATGTGCACGGTGATGCCGCTTGGGTGGATGATTTGGTTGAGCGCTCTGATGCTGCCGGGTGTGCGGCGTTTTGTTTAACGGTTGATAGCGCTTATTACAGTCGCCGTGAGCGGGACATTGCCAAGCGCAATATCCGTCGCAGCAACGTCCCGGGGCGAGAGTTTCAACCGACCCTGACTTGGAATGATGTCGATCGGGTTAAATCCAAACTAAAGGTACCCCTTATTCTCAAGGGCATCGCCACCGCGGCAGACGCGCGCCTTGCCATCGAGCACGGTGTAGACATGGTGTACGTCTCTAATCATGGCGGGCGACAGCTAGACCATGACCGCGGGACCATGGATGCGTTGCCAGAAATTGTGGATGCCGTCGATGGCAAGGCCCAAGTCATTATTGATGGGGGTTTCAATCGTGGCACCGATATCGTCAAGGCTATTGCCAGTGGTGCCGATATGGTTGGTTTAGGACGCATGCAGTGTTTTGGGTTAGCCGCTGACGGCGCGCAAGGTGTGGTTCGTTTGTTGGAATTGTTGGAAACAGAAGTGGTTACTGCGATGGGATTACTTGGGGTTACCCGCTTAAGCGAACTAAGCCGTGAGCATGTTTGCAAGGCCGCACCGGTATCGCCTAGCCATATGTTGAGCGCCTTTCCGCATTTATCTCTCGACGACAAGGCATTCTACTAGTCCGTGCATAGTGGCTGGCAGCGGCTGGCAGCCGCTGTTGTTAACGCCCAAACAAGCCCTTTAACGCGTCGCCTAAACCAGGCACGACGCGGTTGATTTCTTCTTTGGCTTTGTCGCCTAGACCAGACTTAGCCAGATCAGCCGCTAGGCTCGCCACATCGACGCGATAAGTCAGGTCCTTCGGTGTGCCTTGAATCCTGACCGGTACGGTGACGCCTCGAAGTGCCGCCAAATCGGCCCCACCTTGTCCCGTTGACGTTTCAACGACGGCGACTTTGGCGCGGTAGTCGAGTGTGGACTGAGGGATATTGAAAGTGCCGTTACCGAGCAGGCGAAACAGCGGCGCCTTCATGCTTAGATCTTGATTGGTGGCAATGCCCTTTTGAATATCGACCGAGCCCGTCAGTTCAGTGAAGGTTGTTTGTCCTGAGGCGTCGCCTTGCTGGATGGGTGCTTTGCCGAGGATAGAACGCACGTTATTTAAGATCGCAGCAATGTCGATGCCTTTAACCGTGCCGTTTCTTAGATCAAAGCTGGCTTGGCCTGCGAGCTGACGTTCTAACACTTTAATCGATTGGCCGGTGCTGCTGAGGTCTAGTGAAAGTGAGCCTTGCCCTGTGACGCGAGGGACTTGTCCCAAGGCCACTAAAAGCGATTCAAGCTTGATGCCAGTGATGCTCTCTTTTAACTGAAACTGGTTGTTGTTGGCATCTGCGGTCAGACTGCCAGAGAGTTTGCCGCCAAACAAGGACGCGCTATGTGGTGAGACTGATAGACGCCCCTGATTTAAGACAACACCGGCTCGTACATCAGTCATTGAGCCGCTCTTGGTCAGTACTTCTTTCACCAGTAACTGGCCTTTGATATTGTGACCTTTCAGCCCTGAAAGATCGATGGCTGTGTCTGGCGATGTTTCAGCGTTGCTATTAGCGGCAGTGCTCGGGCTCCCGCCGGGCTTTCTGGCGTCTGCGTTGGTTAGAACCCCACCACCAAAACGTTCGAGTCGGAGTTGATCGAGCGTGACGTCAAATGTGATCGCGGGGTCGGTAAAACCGGTCAAGCCGACGGTGGCTTGAATGGGTGCGTTGTCGAACTGCCCGCTCAATTGAGTGCGCAGACCCTCGTTGTCGGTGTTCAGCGATAGATCACCTTGCACGCTGACCAGTAGAGGCTCCCTGCGTAGCGTCGCATCGTTGAGCGATAGTTTTGCGGTCAAGGCCTTGAGCGTTAGTTGGTTTTGTGAGAACTCGAAGTCAGGTAGGGTTAGCGTGGTGGCGACTTGTCGCGTCTGGCCTGTTAGGTTGAGCGTGAGTTGCATGGGCTCCACAGCAAAACCGCTCTCAGTGGCAACGACTTTCCCAGCTTGGGCATTAACGTCTATTGCCTCGCCATCGACATCGGCTTTGAACGAACCCGAAAAGGAGGACAGTGTGTGGGTATCGGTGGCTAGATTGGTCGCCAAGTCCAGTTTGATGGTGCTGTCAATGGCCTTGACGGTTTGCCAATCACCGGTCAGGCGGGCTGTGACCGCAGACAGATCGACGGTTCGGTCGGCAAGCCTGAGCGCATACTCACCACTGGCTGACAACTTAGCATCTAACGCCCAAGCATCGGACTGCATGGCGGTCGATAAAACAAGGGCTCCTTGGGCTGCCTCAGCGATCTGTCCTGTTTGTAGGTTGAGATCGTTCAGTTTCAGATCTTGACCGTGTTGCCTGTCCGTATAAGTCAGGTTCGCGTTGGTCAAGTTAATAGAGCCAATGTCCAATTGAAGTGGGCTCGGTGCTGACGTGTCCTCAGTGCCCACGGTATCCGTGGTGGGTGTGGTAGGTGTGGTCACATCGCCGCTGACCCGATTCAGTATGTCTTCAAAATTGAAAGTACCGTCTTTTCTGCGGATGACCGTTGCTGTTAACCCATCAATCGTGATGCCGTCGATGAGCACTTGATCTGAAAGCAGGGGCAGCAAAGCGAGCGAGACACTGGCTGAATCAATGGTTAAGAAGGATTGCGCGGGGTCTTTGTCTGAGAGGGTCACGCGCCCAAGGTCAGCCCCGATGTTTGGCAGCACCGTCAGATCGATGTTGCCCTCTATATTTAGCACCCGACCCGTGCGCTCAAACACCATTTGCTCGATTTCGGGTTTGTAGCGATTGGCATCAAAGGTCGCCACAAAAATAGCGGCCGCAACGACTGCAACCACAGTTAAGCCCAATAGGCCAAACAAGCCGATTCGCAATGCTTTCATTTGAGCCCTCCTTCTGTGAACGACAAAAACAGTAAAACACTTTCACTTTGATTGTAGGGTCTTGGGTTTTAGGCGCCAAGCCCCGGGCTTGGCGGCATGAGGCGGGCCGTGTCTTGGTGGGAACTGGGTAGGTGGCTGATAGTAGTTAAATACTATCAAAAACTATTATATTATTGATTTTACAAATAACGCACGATCGAGCATCATGTTGATAACCACTGCATTTAAAGCATTACGAAGAGGTTCTACACATGACCAAGTTCATCCAAACCAATGCCTTCACACTGAAGAAGACGGTTTCCTACTATTTCACACACATTGCTGTGGCGGCGGTTGTGGGCTATGCGGTCACGGGCAATTGGTTCGTTGCACTGACATTGAGCCTACTCGAACCAACTGTACAAGCCGTGGTGTATTTCTTCCATGAGCGCATTTGGGCCCGCTACGCGGTTAAAAGGTCTTCGTTTGCAAATGGATTGCCAAGCACCATGGTGGCGGCACAGGCCGCCAAGTCATGAGGGCGTGCGTACTCGCTGATTAACCGTGCCAAGCCCGCGTGCGGTCAACCATTTGAGATGCCGCACCCAAGTAATTGGCGGGATCGCAAAGGGCCTCGATGGCTTGAACGGATAGCTTGGCCGAGACTGCTGGGTCTTTGATCAAGACTTGCGCCAAGGTCTGCTTTTGTTGAGCGGCTAAGCGACAGGCGTCGTAAACCAAGTCATGCGCGACTTGACGGCCCAGCGCGGGCGCTAAGCCCATCATCACTGCTTCGGCCACGATCAAGCCACCCGTGGCGTCAAGGTTGACGGCCATGCGGGCGGTGTCAACTTCGAGACCGGCCAACATGAATTTTGCCTGATTAAGGGACCCACCCGTCAAAATAAACGCCTCTGGAATCGCTGACCACTCGACGTGCCAGGGACCGGTGGCGCGCTCGAAATCCTGCACCATGGCGTCTATCGCCAATCCCGCGTGTTGTCTCACCGTCCGTGAGGCGCTTGAGATGAGCTCACAAGAAATGGGATTGCGTTTTTGAGGCATGGTGCTTGAGGCACCGCGACCTTTGACGAACGGCTCAAACACCTCGGACAGCTCGTTGGCCATCATCAGCATCACATCCAAAGCGATCTTGCCAAGCGACCCGGCGATGAGGGCGAGTAACTGTACCGTTTCAGCCAACCCGTCGCGGGCCACATGCCACGTCACGGGGGCACTGGCTAACCCCAAATCTTTGCACAAGGCTTCACTGACAGCCAAGCCTTGATCGCCAAGAGAAGCCAGGGTCCCTGCGGCGCCACCAAACTGACCAACGAGTACGCGCGGGCGCAACTGATCAAGACGTTGCCGATGACGGCGGATCATCAATAGCCACACGGCCGCTTTATAGCCAAACGTGATGGGTAAAGCGTGTTGTAAATGGGTTCGGCCCGCCATAGGCGCATCACGATAGGTCTCGGCCATGCCGTCTAGGATGCCATCGAGCGCTGTCAAATCTCGTTCAATGAGGTCAAGGGCCTGACGGATCTGCAGGACAGTGGCCATGTCCATGATGTCTTGCGTAGTCGCACCCCAATGCAAATAACCACCCGCATCACCACACATGGCAGAGATTTGATGGACCAGAGGCAGGATGGGGTAACCAACGATTTCGGTTTCCCGTTTCATTTCTGCCATGTCGAGCTTGCTGGCATCGGCACGTTGCGCGATGGCTTGGGCGGCTTTTTTAGGGATGACGCCAAGATCGCCTTGGACGCGTGCCAAAGCCACCTCGACCTCAACATAGCGCGCCAAGGTGGCTTGATCATCAAATACGGCCCGCATTTCAGGGGTTCCAAACATGTCTTTGAAAAGGGT
>Ga0075109_1001887_pt1 | contig 12225 bp, 9 predicted proteins | sample AntAceMetag02UKD_FD_69798 | JGI IMG/M metagenome (GOLD analysis project Ga0075109, IMG submission 69798) | Saline lake microbial communities from Ace Lake, Antarctica - Antarctic Ace Lake Metagenome 02UKD | ecosystem: Environmental > Aquatic > Non-marine Saline and Alkaline > Saline | place...
GTTGCTGAGATCATCAAGAAGATTAACAAGCGGCCTAGAAAATGCCTTGGCTTCAAGACGCCAAATCAACTATTCTTAGACACCGACCAACCTGTTGCACTGGTGAGTTGAATCCGCGGCGGACAAGATAGCAAGCTTCGACAAAATAGATCAGATGCCGCAAGAACCCACCGGGTTGACGCCGTCCAAGGCTGATCGCGCGGCCAAGCCCGGAAATGCTTTTGCGCGGGGTGGTGGCGATCTGCGCAAGCGCGGCAAGGGCCACGCGTCCCAACCCTTTGTCGAGAACATGTTCGGTTTTGTCATCCTCCGCGATGTCGTCGGGATCAACCAGTTGGGCGCGCATGCTGCGCATGGCGAAACGGTGGATTTCTATGCCCTGGCGCTCCAGCGCCTGCACCTCGCGCCGGATGAAGCTGTGCGAGGGTGAGGGGTAGGTATTCACCAGATAGCCGATTTTCATGGTCGGACCTTCGTCTTCATGCGTGCGGGCCAGTCATTCGAAGCGCTTTCGCATGGCGTCAAACGTATGTCCGGGCAGGATCATGGCGCATTGGATATAGCGTAGCAGCATGCGGCGGGGTTGCCCCAACAAACGCCAGAGCCATTCCAGTGCCAGTTGCCTGACCCAGCGTGGGGCGCGTGTCTGGTTGCCGGACAGAAAATCGAGACCGGCCCCGATCGAGGCAAATCCCACCTTCGGGGCCATGACGCGCCCGCGTGCGGCAAAACGTTCCTGTTTCGGGGAACCCAGTGCGAGAAAGCACAGGCGTGCGCCGGAGGCGTCTATTCTGCGCAGGATTGCATCTGCTTCGGGACCTTCGGGGTCAAAGCCGAAAGGCGGCGCAATATGGCATGCAACAATAAGGCCGGGCACAGACACCTGAAGGGAATCCGCAGCGCGACGCAGGCTGTCATCGGTGCTGCCGACAAGCGCCACGGACTGGCCGGCTTTCTGGGCAAGGGCACACAGTGGCACCACCAGATCCGACCCGGGCATCAGTTCTACGGGTTTGCGTGCCAGACGCGACAACCAGACGATGGGATTCCCATCGGCCACGATCAGATCCTGTGCCTTGTAAGCGGCGCGAAAATCAGGGTCGCGGGCCAGTTTGACCAGATGATCCAGATTGAGTGTTGCCAGAGCAAAACCCTGACCGGAGGCAAGCCTGGTCGTCACCGCGTCCTCCAGAACAGGGCGTGTTTTGATGTTCACGATAGTTTCACCGCTGCCGGTTGTGAATTTCATACCAATTCCAGCCTTGGTCCAAGGTGATGTGCCTCTGAGAGGCTTATGAGATCAAGAAAACGTTTTAACTACGACAAATTACTGACAATATCTGCTGATGAAAAGGTCCTGCGTATATATGGCGTGATACACTTTAAAGAGAACAAGTTTTAACGGATGACATTCAGAACGCATTCACAGGTAGAGCTCACGATGGGATTCGCGGAATGATCCCCTCTGCCAAGACTGTGGCGGCGGTTGCAATCGGCCGGAACGAGGGGGAGCGGCTGAAGCGGTGCCTGACCTCGATGGTCGGGCAGGTTGAACGGGTCGTTTATGTGGACAGCGGATCAAGCGATGACAGCGTGGCATTCGCGCGGGGTCTTGGTGTCGAGGTGGTCGCGCTTGACATGGCGCGGCCTTTTACAGCGGCACGCGCGCGCAACGCAGGCTTTGCTGCGCTGATGGAAGGCAAAACGCCGCCCGAATATGTACAATTCGTCGATGGCGATTGCGCCTTGGTCGATGGCTGGATCGACGCCGCGCTGACGCATATGCAGGCACGGCCCGATCTTGGGCTTGTGACGGGTTGGCGATCCGAGATCGAGCCTGACCGCAGTGTCTACAATGCAATGTGTGATGTTGAATGGCATCGCCCTGCCGGACCGATCAAGGCTTGCGGCGGTGATATGCTGGTGCGGCGTGCCGCCTTTGATGCGTTGAACGGATTGGCGCCTGATCTGATTGCGGGCGAGGATGAGGAATTCTGTCTGCGGCTTGGCAAAGAGGGCTGGGGGCTTGAGCGTTTGCCCTTGCCAATGACACGTCATGACGCCGCGATGACCCGTTTTTCGGAATGGTGGCAGAGGGCTGTGCGGGCGGGGCACGCTTTTGCACAGATCGGACAGCTTCATCCTGAACATTTTGTCGCGGAACGACGGCGGATTTCCTTTTATGCAGTGGTCTTGCCTTTGATCGTGCTGGCTGGAGTCCTGATGATGCTTGCCGGCCATACGCTTGGCGGGGGTCTGGTGCTTGTCGCGGTGTTGTCGGTTTACGGGCTGTCATGGTTGCGTACGATGCGCGGTCTGATGCGTGACGGGCTTACCTTTGGAAAAGCGACGCATCAGGCGTTGTTTTTGACCCTGTCGAAGTTCCCCAACCTGATCGGCGCCGTGCGTTTTTTCTGGCGGCGGTTCAGGCGGCGGGACATGCATCTGATCGAGTATAAGTAGGGCTGGATCGCAGTTGACTTAAGCGTGGCTAAGACACCAGCGGCAAATGCTCGCGGATAAGTTCGCTTCTGTGGCGAAACACTGTGACATCATCGAAGGGATCGCCATCTTTGGCGGCATTTCGGATCAGTTCAGCGAGTCTCGAAGGATGTCGTGCCAAAGTTATTACGTTGGCGGCCAATGCCTCTGTATCGCCAAGCGGTGACAACAAACCACCACCGTGTTGGCTAATCAAATCTTGGGCAAAAGCGCCCTTGTAGCCGACGATAGGTGTAGCTGACACCAGTGCTTCTATCAGGCACCGGGGAGATTCGGGCGTCTTGTGACAGAATAGAAAGACATCAGCTTCTCTCAGAGCTTGCAATACCGCGACCCGGTCGGACAGGAACCCTGGAGTCGAGATCTTATCTGAAAGACCGGCTTGTTCGATTGCTTGGCGCATATCGGCCAGTTGGTTGCCATTGCCAATCCAGCTTGCCCGAAAATCTATTCCCGCGCTGTGGACCTGCGACAATACGTCAACCCAGTCAAAAGGTCCCTTCATTTCGTCAGCGCGCCCCATGTAGACAATGTTGAGGGGTTTCGTTCCGATACGACTTAGCTTGGCCGTCTGAGCGTCCTGTGAGATATGGTCTGACTTTGTGATGTGAATGTCGTGAATCAGTTGAGGATTGCGGCAATATGGCGCGTATGTGTCGAATGTTTCTCGTCCGTGGAAAAAGCCGACATGCGCGTGGCCTATCAGGTGCTTTTCTAGCCAAGCCATTGGCCGATGATATAGCCTTGACCGCAAGCTATGACGCCAATGGCCTTGGCCGATAGACCTGCGGGTCACTTCAGATTCGACCCGATCTGTCCAGATTCCATAGGGTCTGCCCAGCTTCCAAGCCTCGCGACAACCGACTGCTCCCCAATCCCCGAATAGTCCGCCGATGGCGAAGCTGATGTAATCTGACTGCCGGATGAGCGTGCTGATTTGACGGCGTACTTCGGGAAGGGTTTGGAAGAACTGGTCCGGCCGATAGGCTGTTGGCAGCGGAACGATTGTGATACGCTCCAGCGCTTGTCCGACGAGTTCAACCGGTCCCCAGTTTTCCGGCATAGGGTTGTCAGTAACAGGCATTAAAACGGTCAAATAATCAAAGTTTTCGGCCCAAAGCCTTAACCCATTGCGCGCTTGATCTTCGAGATACAGATTCCCGTCTTTGCGATGGAGTGGCACCGGTGCGTAGATCAGTAACCTCTTTCCATCTCCACGCATGATCGGTGTCCACCCCATATACTGTAAGTTCAATAAACGACTTAAAATTAGTAAATTAATCTATACAGGTCTATACAGGGAAAATTGCTATTCAACAACTGTCTCAATAGGCAATTCCTCCCAAAATTCCACCTATGCGAGCTTTCTTGTTTTGGTTTCAAAGAGTATGAAATTCACATCGATCTGCCGTGATGTTGCCTTGATTGTCAGGTGAAAGAGGAAATACTCAATGTTAGAGTTTAAGCAAGAGTTAGCAGAGTTGGCTTCGAGCCGGATAGGTGGAATGACGGAACACGTTTCCAGACGGCGCAAAACAACTCGTCTTGACGGGCAGGCGCGGAGCAGGGTGCTTGGGCAGATCCTCAAGGCTGGATCGACGGTCGTGCCGGTTGCGGACCCGCAGGTCCCGCCTGTCCTGACGGGGTCTGAACGTGCTTTGACACGTATGGCCATCATGTCCGACAAGAACCTGCCGCGGGTTGTCGATCTGTGGAACGATATGGCGCATATCCCTGTGGATGAGGCACTGCTGGATCGCAATCTGGTGATCACGGCGACCCGCACTGATCCGGCGCATATGCATTTCGAGGTGTTGCGGGCGCGGTTGGTGAAGGCTTTGGCCGAGAACAACTGGAAGCGGATTGCGGTGACCTCGCCGACGGACGGGTGTGGCAAGACGTTCACGGCGGTCAATCTTGCGATTGCGCTGTCGCGCTATGAAAGTTGCCGCACGGTGTTGATGGACATGAACCTGCGCCGGCCCGGTGATGTGGCGCGGATGCTGGGCGCGCGGCACGCGGGCAGCATGTCGGCCTTTCTGCGCGGACAACGCGCGCTGGAAAGCAGTGTCATGCGGATGGGGCAAAACCTGCTGCGGATCGGGCCAAATCTGGCGATCGGTTTGAACGACCGCGAGGATTCCTATGCAGCCGAGATTCTGGCGCATCCCGATTCGGCGCGGGTGCTGGACCGGATGATGGAGGATCTGGGGCCGGATTTCGTGATCCATGATCTGCCATCGGTGCTGAGCCATGATGACGTGCTGACATTCCGTAGGCAATATGACGCGGTGCTTCTGGTATCAGGCGGGGGGCTGACCAGCGATGATGATCTGTCGGAAACCATGCGGCGGTTGGGGGATGATACGCCCGTGCTGGGTATAGTTCTCAATCGCGGTGAGGCATGAACGGTTATCATCTTTCGCGCAGTAGCCGCTGTTCAGATGGCCGGGCGCAAGCTTTGGGCTGCACCCGCGGATCTGCGGCGGCGTCGGGGGGCGGATAATTCGGGGATCACGACGATAGGGCGCAAGCCTGTTGCGCGTTCGATCTGTAAGGCAGTGCGCAGGTTCGGGCTGATCCATTCCAGCGCCAAGACCGCGCCGATGGCGGCGAAAAGTGCGGCCAGAATGCCTGCCGCAACAATTTTGCTGCGGCTTGCGCTGACAGGGTGGTCGGGCACAATGGCGCGTTCCAGCACCTCGAACCGGTCGGACTGGTCGCGGCTTTCGAGTTCCTGCGTCATGGCGGCATCGGCGCGGCGCAGGGTGATGGCGGTATATTCTTCCTGAAGCCGGTTGCGGTTGCGTCCGAGCAGGTTCAACTGCCGTTCCAGTTCCGGTGCTGCATCGTTGAGGGTTTGCACCTGACTGATCCGGTCGGCAATCAATTGCGACTGCTGGCGCAGGATAGCATCCTGCCGTGTAGCTTCGTCGTCGCGCAGGCGGTCGCGACCGCGTTCGAATGTGATGATCTGCTGTTCCAGTGATAATTGCGCCTCGCGCAGAACACTGAGTTGGTCGGTGCGCGCCATGGCGGTTTCCGGCAAAGCACCAAGATTGGCGGCTTTGAGTGCGGCGATCTGTGACTCGACAGCGGCGATCTGGCTGCTGACGCGCTGTTCCTCGGCGGTGAAAAAGGACAGCGTGCTGTCGGCGCGAGTGGTGGCGCGGTTGCGCCCTTCTGCCATCACCATATCCAGAAAAATGTTGGCCAGATCCGCAGCGGTTTGGGCATCGTTCATCCCCAAGGTGATCACCAGCCCAGTGGGCTGTAACTCGGGACGCCAGCCTATATTCGTATCCATGATGCGATTGATCCGCACCGCTTCGCGCAGCATCGCCACGCGCTGTGCGAGAGGGATATTCTCGGGTCCGTCGAACAGGTTGAAATCGGCGATGATCTGTTCCAGCGTACTGCGCGACTTCAGCCTCTGTTCGATCAGGCTGATCCGGTTGTCGATAGAGGGACCTGCACGTGTCTGCCCCGCGTCACCGATCGTGATGCTGGGCGTTTCGATCTGGACAGCGGCTGCCGCCTCATAGATCCGCGGGGCCTTGAGCGCGATAGCAAGTGAGATTGCACAACCCAGCACGAACAGAGCAAGCGCCAAACGCGCACGGCGGCGCAGGGCGTTGAGCGCTTGTCCTACGGTATCGATCTGCGCCATGCGCGGTCCTTGAATAAGGTGCCGCAACGGTCTGTGATCCGTCTGGTCGGGAACGGATACGAGCCCTGTGGGCACAGTGTCAAAAAAGGGGAAAACCGGACACAAGGGCAACGCACAGGCCTTGCCTTATAAGTGCCACATTCCGGCTTGGAAGGAAAGTAAACCAGATCGAAACAGAGCGTTTCGAGTCTGAAATACGGATGTTGCCGCAGGGCGTGATCAGTGATGCAGCACGCAAGCTGCCAGCAGCAGACTGCCCGCTCCATCCGCTGGTGTCGCTGTAAGGCAGCGTTTTCCGGTTCGGGGGAAAAGTACGGCAAGCCCGGGCACCTGCGCTCCGATGTCTGTGCAGCTTACCTGCGCGGCCCCGCTGGGGAAGTCCGGTCTGACCTCGAGCGCCTGAAAACCGATGACTGCGCCTGTCAGGGGGAATTGGGCCTTGTAGGCGGCTTCCTTGATGCTGAAGATTTGTTTTGCGATCCGGCCGCGTTGGTCTGCGGAATGATCCTCAAGCGCGTTCAACTCTGCCGGGGTCAGGACCAGTGGCCAGAGCTCTGCGTCAAGCGGGGCCGGGTCTTCGATGTCCAGTCCAAGCTTTGTGGTCGGGTCGCGTGACAGGACGGCGGCGCATAGTCCTGCGGCATGGCTGATGGAGCCGGTGACGCCGGCGGGCCAGACGGGGCTGCGATCGGGCGCGCTGGGAATGGCGGCGGGGGGCAGACCGAGGCGTTGCAGGGCCAGTCTTGCGGCGGCACGTCCGGCGGTGAATTCGGCGCGGCGGGCGGGGACGGCGCGGCGCATCGCGACCTCCTCGGCGGGCATCAGCGGGGGATGCGTGCCGTTGACGGGCAGCACAGCCACGGCTACCTCGCGGCCAAAAAGCGCCGTGATTGTTTTTTCCAACGCGGTGCTCATCCGGTGCGCGGCAGCCTTTCGGCCCTGAGTTGGCGGCGGCGGTTCATTGCCTCGGACCGGAAGGTGGCGCGGTTTTCGGACGGGTGCTGTAGCTGCGTTGCGGGTTGTGGCGGGGCTGCGACCTGTTGTGCCGGTGGCTGGGGTGCAGCGACTTGTGGGGCTGCGGGGGCCGGAGCTGTTTGAGCAGGGGCCGCGACAGATGCGCTGCCTTGAGGCATGGGCTGCCCGACAAGTTTGACCGCAAGAGCCGACAGGACCGGAAAGCGGAAGATGTCGGTAATGCTGAGGCTGCGGATGCCCAGGTCGGCGCGGATCTCGCGATGTGCCTGCACGGCCAGCAGGGAATGGCCGCCCAGATCAAAGAAGTTATCCCGCGCGCCGATGCCTTGCACGCCAAGGATACGCGACCAGATCGCGGCGATGGCGGCCTCGGCTGTGGCTTGATTATAGGTGTTGTCGGATGGTGCGGCGACGGGGGCGACGGGGGCGACGGCGGCGGGCGTTATCGCTGGACGCTCTTGCACCTCTGGCGCGGGAGCCGCGACGGCGGGGTTCTGCGCTACTGGAGCGGTGGCGACCGTCCGCACCTGCGGCACAGGCAGGGCTTTGCGATCTACCTTGCGGTTGGGGGTCAGCGGAAACGCGTCGAGCATCACGAAAGCGGTCGGCACCATATAGTCCGGCATCATGGCGGCGAGATGCGCCTTGAGCGCGGCCTCATCCACGGCGGCGGTGCTGGTGTAATAGCCCACCAGACGCCACCAGCCCCGGCACATCTTCGCGTGCCATCACGACGGCTTGGCGGATGCCGGTGAAGGTGTCCATTGCCGCCTCGATCTCGCCCAACTCGATGCGGTAGCCACGCAACTTGATCTGGTGATCGGCGCGACTGAGGAAATCGAGCTTTCCGTCTGCACGCCAGCGCACCAGATCGCCGGTCCGGTACATGCGGGCACCCCAAGGGGCGGCGCGATCCGGCGTGACGAAAGGATCGGGCAGGAAACGCTCGGCCGTTAAATTCTCGCGCTGCCAATAGCCGCGTGTGACACCGTGACCGCCGATGAAAAGCTCGCCGGCCATGCCAACGGGGACGGGTTGCAGCGCATCATCCAGCACATAAACCTGCGTATTCGCGATGGCTGTGCCGATGTTGATGATGCCCTGTTCCGGCGTGGCGGATTGCGTTGTGGACCAGATGGTTGTTTCGGTCGGGCCATACATGTTTTCGACGCTGGCCTGCGTCATGCTGGCGAATTCCGCGACCAGCGCGCCCGGCAATGCCTCGCCACCCAGCATCAGGTGTTTGACCTTGGACAATGCGCCACGCGCCTCGTCATTCATGGCGATCATGCGCGCCATGCTGGGGGTGCATTGCAGGTGGCTGACATTGTGGCGCACGATCTGTGCGGCAATGGAGTAGTCATCCGCATCCGGTTCCAGCGCCGAATTCGCGCGTTTGACCACCTCGGCCAGCGGCACAAGACCTTCCAGGACCTGATCGACTGGAATGCCGTAATCAATCAGGCAGGCCACTTCGGTCACGCCGATGCGGCGCACCTGTTCGACGCGGTCCATCGCATCCTCAATGGTGCCGAACAGGCCGGAATCGTCGAAATAACGCAGGAAGGCGAAATCGAGGATCGCTTCCAGCTCGTCTTCCTCCAGCGAGCCAAGATCAAGCTGGAAGGCGTTGTTCACGCCTGTCGGCCGTTTGAAGGCGGGGAAGGCCCAAGCATATTGCTTGATGAGGCCTGCCGCCGAGCGCAGGTAGTCCTTCATCGGTTCGCGTGCGATCTCGCGCACCGCATCACGATCCTGCCCCAGATAGCTGTGCAGCATCAGGGTCACTTTGAAATCGTCGGGGTTGTGCCCCGCTTCGCGCAGCGCCTGATGGTAAAGCTGGATCTTGCCGCCTACCTCGTCGACCGACTGGCCCAGTAGATGGGTCAGGACGTTTGCGCCGATGGTGCCTGCCTCGCGCCATGTGTCGGGATTGCCTGCTGTGGTCACCCAGATCGGCAGGGTCTTGGACACAGGGCGCGGTTGCGTGACGACGCCGTGCATGCCGCCTGCGGCGGTGGGGTATTCTACGGGTTCACCCGCCCAGAGTTTGCGCAGATCGGCAATCGCCTGCATCATCGCGGGCTTGTTGTTGGGGGGCGCGTTTTCAGGGCGCAGGACGAAATCATCGGGCTGCCAGCCGCTGGCGATGGCAAGGCCTGCGCGCCCGTTGGTCAGGTTGTCGATCACGGCCCATTCTTCGGCGATGCGCGCCGGATGGTGCAGCGGGGCCACGCAACTGCCTGCGCGCACAGAGATATTCTGCGTGACAGCGGCGACAGCGGCGCCAGTGACTGACGGGTTCGGATAGGGGCCGCCGAAAGCGTGAAAATGCCGTTCCGGCGTCCAGACCGCGCAAAAACCGTTGTGGTCGGCGAATTTCGCGCCTTCCAGCAGCAGCTTGTATTTGTCACGCCCGATGCCGTCATCGTTGCCCCAGTAGTAAAGGCTGAATTCCATGCCTTTGCCGGTCACGTTGACAGGGCCGTTCGAGACCAGCGCGCGGGTCTCGTCGCTGCTGAGCACCAGTTTGAAGCCGCGTGCCAGCGTCCAGAAGAGTTCCAGCACGGAAATGTCGAAGGAGAGCGAGGTGACGGCCAGCCATGTATCGCCCTGTTTATGAGGGATACGGGCATCCATGCCGATGCAGAAATTCACCACGTTGCGGTGTTCGACCATGACGCCCTTGGGTCTGCCGGTCGAGCCGGAGGTATAGATCATATAGGCCATATCGGCGGCGGTGGCGGCGCAATCCGGTTGCGTATCTGGTGCGCTTTCAAGGCGTGAATCGGTGTCGATCACCAGAATCTGTGCGGAATGTTGCGGCAGATCGGGGGCAAGCTGCGCCTGCGTGATGATCACGGGGCAGGCCGAATCCTCGATATAAAGCGCGATGCGGTCCGGCGGGAAGGCGGGATCAAGCGGCACATAGGCACCACCGGCCTTGAGGATCGCATAGGCCGCGATCACCATATCGGGGCTGCGCGCACAGTTCAGGCCGACCAGCGTGCCCTGACCCACGCCCATGGATTGCAGCACATGGGTGACACGGTTGGCGGCTTTGTCCAGATCGCCGTAGCTGAGGCTTTGGCCCTCAAACACAAGTGCCGTGGCGTCGGGGGTTTGGGTGGCTTGTGCTTCGATCAGGTGATGCAGGCAGGCTGTATCGGGTAGATCGGTGGCGGTGTCGTTCCAGCCTTGCGTGACCAGTGCCAGTTCGGCATCGGGCATCACGCGCAGGTTTGCCACAGGGGTATCCACGGCCTCATCATGCCCAAGGGCGGCGGCGACCATGGCCAGACGCGCCGCGATCAGACCAAGCGCCACGGGCGACAGGCGGGTTGCATCCGCGATCAGTTGGGCGCGGTCATCGAGTATGGCCAAGGTCAGGACGGTGCCTGCGATCCGCTGCAATGCGCCCTCGGCCAGACCCACGGCAGGTATTGGCAGAGGCGCTGCGCCGGGGATGCGTCCGGCAAGATCTGCGACAAAACCACCGCTGGTGCGAGCGCGGGACAGATCGGTGCCGAAGCCCTGCGCGGCTGTCGAGAGCGTTGCTGCGCGATTGATCCGCAACGGGGCCCAATCCGCGACATAGGCAGTGATCGCGGGATGGGTTGTTGCGCTGCTTTGCCATGCCAGATCGACATGGTCCCTGTCCGACAGGCGCGCCGCCAAGATGGCCATTGCAGCCATGATGCCTTCGGCACCAAGGTCGTGCGGAATGGTCAGATCATGCATGATCTCGCCCGATGCACCAGTATCCTGTGCCAGATCAAGGGTGACAGCGTCCAGCGTTTCCAGCCGTTTGCGCCAGAAGCCTTCCATGCGGATGCGCGGGGCAAGGGCCGCGTCCAAAGCTTCGGTTTCCGCCGTGGTCAGGACAGGCAGGACTTGCCCCGCCTGCACGCCATGCGCCACGGCTTGACCGTCAAGATCGGTGAAACCCCAGAGTTTCAGTGGGCCTGTCGCGGTCACCACGGTCAGGCTGTCGGCATCGGCTTGCAGCACCGTGCCGGGCTGTGCGCCCGCGCCGCCTTGGATGGCGTCGGCACCTTGGACCGCCAGCAGACCGGCAGGGGTCATGATCTTGGGCAGGCAGAGCGGATTTCCGTGATGGCCGTGATCCAGACCCCGCACCAGCCGGACCAGCGTATCTGCGTCTTTGGCAAAATCCAGACGTCCGGCGGCACTGGGCCGATCAAACAGGCCGAAATAGCTGCGCTGTTCCAGATCCTGTTTGTGCTGGGTCGGAGCGCCGGTTGCCAGCATATCGACGAGTTCGGGAAAGCTGTCGATGGCTTCGGCAAAGCAGCGGCTGTTGAGGCTGAGGGCGGTATCGTCATGCGTGATTTCGAGCCGGCGTTGCAGCAGGATGTCGCCTTGGTCCACGCCGCCTGCGATCAGGTGCCATGTGATGCCATGCTGCACCTCGCCTGCCAGTTTGGCCCAGACAGGGGCGTTCAGACCAGCATAGCGGGGCAGGGGGCCATCGTGGAAATTGACCGCACCCTGTGAGGGTAGTGCCAGCAGATCGGCAGGCAGCATGTCCAGATTGGCGATGCTGAGCAGCCAGTCGAAAGGCAGACCCGCCAGACGCTGCGCCAGATCCGGCCCCGGCGCTTCGACGCGCAGGCCAGCATCCGTGGCCCATGCGCGGATATTGGGGCAGCGCGTCACAACGGCCGTAAGTGTGTGACCCGTATCCAGCAGAACCTGAGCGCAATTTTGCGTCAGGGGTTCGTGGCCGATCAGCACGGCAGAAAAAGAGGTCATTACGATTTACCTTTCATGTCGCGCAGGGGCATCGGTGTTTTGCCCCTATGGGTCGCGCCGGATGCAATGGTCCGGCGGTGGTGGCCAAGCAACCTGCCAAGCTGTCCGGGATTTTTGCGCCTTTTGGCGGGGCGGCGCAGACGCTGCACGCCAGCACCCAGCACTTGCGCGAGACTGCACAGACCCGCGTAAAGCTTGCCGTGGTTCTTGGTGAAATAATGCAGGCGGGAATCGAACCAGTAGTCGGGCAGTTCCGCCCATGTTTTCATGCCGGTCGAGACCGAGCCGATATGCATCACACG
>Ga0075109_1001901_pt1 | contig 12178 bp, 8 predicted proteins | sample AntAceMetag02UKD_FD_69798 | JGI IMG/M metagenome (GOLD analysis project Ga0075109, IMG submission 69798) | Saline lake microbial communities from Ace Lake, Antarctica - Antarctic Ace Lake Metagenome 02UKD | ecosystem: Environmental > Aquatic > Non-marine Saline and Alkaline > Saline | place...
ACAGACTCGACCAATCTGAGTGAAGATGCGGTGATGACCTGTCGTGATTATATTAAATTGCGTCACGGGACCAAGTATCTACCGGATACTGCGATTAGGTATAGCAGTAAATCGGGCGCTCAAGAGGCCCACGAAGCGATTCGCCCTTCGAATGTCGATATAGCTCCGGGCGGTCTCAATGAAATGGAAGTCGACGCTCGAAGACTCTATCAGTTGATATGGCAGCAATTCGTTGCATGCCAAATGACTAATGCAGAATTTACCTCAACAACGATTACTGTCCTTGCGGGAGAGTATGAGCTTACCGCCAAAGGTAGGGTTACACTATTTGATGGTTATCTGGCGGTCATGCCAGCCAGTCGAAAAGGTGATGATGATATTGAACTTCCTGATCTGCAAAAAGGCGATCAGATGCGTATGCTGGCATTAATTCCGCAGCAACACTTTACCAAGCCGACAGCTCGATTCTCTGAAGCTGCATTGGTAAGAGAGCTAGAAAAGCGGGGGATAGGAAGGCCTTCAACCTACGCATCAATCATTTCTACCATCCAAGATCGTGGTTATGTCAGGATCGAAAACAAACGAATATTCGCCGAAAAAATTGGTGATATTGTGGCTGACCGTTTGTCAGAGAGTTTTACTGATTTGATGGACTATGGTTTTACAGCGTCTATGGAGGAGCAGCTCGACGAGGTCGCTGACGGGAAACTGAATTGGAAGAGCTTACTTAATCGCTTTTATAAGGATTTCAGTAAAAAAGTTATGTTGGCTAAGGACTCTGAAGGAGGTATGAGACCCAATACGCCCTCTCAGACTGACATAGCCTGTAAACTTTGCCAACAGCCTATGATGATTCGAACCGCAGGGACAGGAGTTTTCCTTGGTTGCTCTGGTTATGCTCTGCCGCCTAAGGAACGCTGTAAGCAAACGGTTAATCTTACCGCCGGTGATGAAGCGGTTAATATTGAAGAGGATGATGAGGCTGAATCAAAGTCCTTACTCCACAAACATCGGTGTAAACGCTGTAACACGTCTATGGACAGTTACCTGATTGATGAGTCGCGTAAGTTACATGTGTGTGGCAACAATCCAGATTGTGTTGGCCATGAAATTGAGATTGGCCAATACGTGATAAAGGGGTATGAAGGGCCAGTTCTTGATTGTGATAAATGCGGTAGTGAGATGCAGCTTAAAAACGGTCGGTTTGGTAAATACTTTGGTTGTACCGGCGAAAAATCCCAAGGAGAGCCGTGCAAAAATACCCGCAAGTTACTGCGTAGTGGAGAAGCCGCGCCACCAAAGGTAGATCCCATCGCCATGCCGGAGCTTCGCTGCCTTAAAGTGGACGATTATTATGTTTTGCGTGATGGTGCGTCGGGTATCTTCTTAGCGGCTAGCCAATTTCCGCGGAATAGAGAAACTAGAGCTCCAACTGTCAATGAATTCGTTTCCGTAAAAGATAAGGTCGACCCTAAACTCCAGTATCTATTGGCTGCACCTGCATCTGATTCTGAGGGTAATGAAACGGTGATTCGGTTCGACAGAAAAACCAAAGAACAATATGTACGTAGTGAAATTGATGGTAAACCCTCGGGATGGAGTGCTAGGTATGTGCGAGGGAAGTGGGTAGCTAGTCAGAAGGGTGAAAACTAATTTATGGTTGTTTTTCGTATCGATTGATTTGGATCATTTGATAGATCACCTCTACTTGATATTTTGGCGAGGTTTAATAGTACGCTAGGTTGCTGTTATAATGCGGTAGATTATAGGGAGTTATAAGGTGGCTTTTACAGAATACGAACTAGTAATACTTGATGATGGCGAGGTTGCCCTGCAGCGCGCTGGATCCGATGAGCCACTAGTTCGCATAAGTTTTTCAGATTCAGTTTTAGAATACCTTGATGGAAAACATATCGATGTTGCTAAAAGCATGATGGACGCGGGCATTCAAACAGTCTTTGAAATTAACGAGGATCGAACGCCTACTTCCGTTGAAAGAGGTGAAAAGCATCAAATCCTGCATTAATTTTTAGTTTTTCATTTAAAGCGATACTCTCACTACGCCAACAGCTAAGCCTTCAATGGCAAATTCTTGAGCTCTTAAGTCTACTAATATGGGCGAGTATTCACGGTTCTCTGGCAGCAGATGAATTTCATGTTTACTTCTGGTTCTTTTTAGTCTTTTTACGGTGACTTCTCCGTCGACTCTGGCGACAATAATTTGCTGATTGTCAGCCGTTGGTTGCTGGTGCACTGCCAGTAAGTCTCCGTCCATTATTCCGACGTCAACCATACTTTGGCCTTGCACGCGCAGAAAGTAATCGGCACTAGGGTGAAAGGTACTGGAGGGGATTTCTTGGTAATCTTCAATATGCTGCTCAGCCATTATAGGCTCGCCAGCCGCGACTCTACCAATGATTGGAATACCAGAGAATGGCTCAACAATTCTGATACCACGTGAGGCTCCCGGAATCATCTCTATTACCCCTTTTCGAGCCAGCGCTCTTAGATGATCTTCCGCGGCATTTGGAGACCGAAACCCCAATTTTTGAGCGATTTCAGCCCTTGTTGGTGGATAACCAGTCTCATCAAGGCTATCGCGAATCAAGTCGAGTATCTGTTGTTGTCGCGCTGTTAGTCGTTCCATAATGCATTCTCCAGGCTTGCTTAACTGTGATTATATACAGTGTTAGCTAATTAGCAAGTCATCTCTAGATCGGTGTCAAAGCGTCACTGATTTTTCAATTTAGGATTATTCTAAAATCTAGAGTAAATATCATATCGACAAAATTCAGTAACCACTTTTGCGCCAGTTGTAGGCTATTTAGTCCGGTAAATACTGGAATGTGATCGTTGAACATACTATCTTGGCATATTCGTGAAGATGTTGGTCAGCGTTCTGGTTTTCAATGCTAACGGTAGATAAGCACGCGTCGACTAAAATTATTTCCGTTGGGTAGAATTTAGTAACAGGGTAAAATGCCTAGGTGGCAGCTGCGAACCACCGGCAAACAATAGATTAGCCTAAGCAGCTTAGTGATAGGCGTTGTGTAAAGCTATAAATATGGAGAATGCTATTGAATAGTTCAGGGAATAATTTGTATGGGCGATTGATGCTTGATTTGAAAGGCGCCTCACTTAACCCTGAGGAACAACTTCTGCTGCAAAACCCCCAGGTAGGTGGAGTCATTCTGTTCAGTCGTAATATCCAGAGTCGAGATCAAGTGTGTGATTTGGTTGCTGAGATTAGAGCTTGCTCTACACATCTGTTGGTTGCCGTGGATCAAGAGGGCGGTAGGGTTCAGCGATTTCGAGAGGGATTTAGCGCCATTCCTTCTATGCAAACCATAGGAAACTTGATTGCTCGTTCTCCAAAGGAAGGTTTGGCTCTTAGTCAAGACCTAGGTTGGTTGATGGCCTCTGAAGTTATTGCCAGTGGTCTTGATATAAGTTTTGCTCCAGTCTTGGATGTTGATCGCGATACTAGCAGCATCATTGGCGATCGCTCTTTTTCTGATCGGTCTGAAATAGTGATCAGTGCAGCCGAGTCATTTATTAGCGGTATGCATGAGGCTGGGATGGCGGCGACTGGAAAGCATTTCCCAGGCCATGGCGGTATTGTTGCAGACAGTCATCTAGAGGCGCCGGTCGATGTGCGCACCTGGGAAGCTTTGTATGACAGAGATATACAGCCTTTTGCAAAGCTGTCAAAGATACTCAACGCAGTGATGCCTGCACATATCACTTTTACATCGATTGACCCTGATTCAGTGGGCTTCTCGTCGTTTTGGCTGAATGATGTACTTCGTCAAAAATTAGGATTTGAGGGTGTCATTTTTAGTGACGACTTAACGATGAAGGGTGCTGATGTTGCCGGTGGCTATGTGAACAAAGCGAAACTGGCATTGAATGCGGGTTGCGATATGATTTTAGTCTGCAATTGTCCCCAGGGGGCAGTTGAGGTATTGTCTTACATGGAGTCGGCTGGAATTACTCAAAGCTCTAAATTAGCCTCTATGGCGGCTAAACTTTCTGTCAGTTGGTCAGACCTTGAATACTCGCCCCGACGATTGGCGATCGCTGAAAAATTGGCAGCATTGGATTAAATTAGTTACTTCAACAGGGTGTGAGAGATCATTAATACTAAAGCAAAGCAGGAATTATTAGATGAATAATTTTCGGACATGGTTGGTTGAATTTAGTGGAGCAAACTCTCTTTGGGTGGCAGAGTTATTTTTGATCGTTTTGGTCGTTTTGAGTGTGGGTTACATTCTGAATAAAATAATCGATAGGCTTGAGGAGCGCACATCGAAGACAAAAACAGTTTGGGACGATGCCCTACTAGAGGCGTGCCGACGGCCCGCCATATGGTTCATCTGGATACTCGGGATAAATTTTGCAGCCGGTGTGGCTGCGCAGAAGATGAATTCCCCCTTGCAGGCGTTGATTGACCCGATTAACCGCCTGTCTTTAATTTTTCTATCGACTCTATTTTTGAATAATTTCATTAAGAGAGCAGAGCAAAATCTTATTAATCCAGACTATATTAGTAAACCTGTTGATACCACCACCGTGAGGGCGGTGGCGAAATTATTACGAATATCGGTCTTGATTACAGCATTGCTCATTGCGATGCAGTTATTTGGTTACAGTATTTCAGGATTACTGGCATTTGGTGGCATCGGCGGCATTGCTATTGGTTTTGCGGCTAAAGATTTGTTGGCAAATTTCTTTGGTGGGTTAATGATATATCTAGACCGCCCTTTTTCGGTGGGAGATTGGATACGGTCACCGGATAAAGAAATTGAGGGAACGGTCGAGGATATTGGTTGGCGGTTAACGCGCATACGCACCTTTGATAAGCGGCCGCTGTATATTCCCAACGGAGTGTTTGCTGCTATTTCTGTGGAAAATGCCTCTCGAATGAGTAATAGGCGCATTTATGAGACGATTGGGATTCGCTATTCAGACGTATCTAGCATGGCAACGATAGTGGAGCAGGTGACCCAGATGCTTCAAGCGCATGATGATATAGATGCAACTCAGACTTTAATTGTGAATTTCAACGCATTTTCTGCTAGTTCAATTGATTTCTTTATTTATACCTTTACCAAGACAACTGACTGGGTAGCTTATCACCAGATCAAGCAGGACGTGCTGTTGAAGGTGGCCGATATTATTGAGCGTGTTGGTGCAGAGATTGCGTTTCCCACGTCAAGGGTACATCTTGAAAATTCAGCTGAATTGACACTCAGTACTGGGGCATCCTCAAAAGTATGATAACGGGGGACCCTACTAGCTTGGTGATGAGGCTAAGGTGGCTTTGTTTAGCCGTCGTTTCCTTTGGCCTAATTGGCTGTCTTGGGGCTCCAGAGGGAGTTCATCCGGTTAAGAATTTCCAGCTCGAGCGCTATCTGGGGCAATGGTATGAAATCGCACGATTAGATCATTCTTTCGAGCGTGGTATGAGTTCGGTAAGTGCCAATTACTCAATGCGAGAGGACGGCGGAGTGGCGGTTCTTAATACCGGATTTACGAACGATTCTCATGAGTGGGGAGAGGCCGAAGCCAAAGCTTATTTTGTTGAAACGCCGGATATTGGTCATTTAAAAGTGTCCTTTTTTGGCCCTTTTTATGGATCATATATCATATTTGAACTAGATAGTGTGGGCTATCAATACGCATTTGTGGCTGGTATGGATACGGATTATCTGTGGTTCTTATCGCGATCGCCTGAGGTCAGTGGCGAGTTGATCAATCATTTTATTGAATTGTCTGCGACGCTAGGTTTTGATACTGAAAACCTCATTTTCGTTGATCATCAAAAGCACCGTTAATGATAATTTCGATAGATTAGTTCTGATTTTCTAACTCTATTGCCTCTTCAGTTTCATCGATAGCCTGCGGATTTAAGGGCTCCGGTTCATAGGGTTTAATTGTTAACATAACACCTAGTTCTGGATGATCTAGATAGTAAATGCTGTTTTCTTCAATGCGTTTAGATTGTTTGATGGGCCATACCTCTAAAATAGGGTATTGGTTGATGACCATAATATCTTGCTCTTCCTCGACCTGATGGAGATCAACGGCTTCTACGGTGTAGGCTATACCGTCTATATCTACCATGTCCGATTTGGGGTTGAGGTCCATGACATACTCCGGTGAAACTGAAATTTGCCATTGTTTTTGGGCTGAGATTTCCGCGCCTAATTCAAAATTTGGGAGGTCGGGAAGCTTGACCCTTAACGCATCGACCAGTGAATCTTGATTGGCAAACTTGAGGCGCCATAGATCAGTTTCAACGTGTAAAAACCGTGATCTATAAAACCGAAGGCTACCTTCGATCTCAGACCTATCGTCTAACCTCTTACCTGCGCTGATGTGGATCCAAGGGTCTTCGCCATCAGTCTCGGCTTCAAACCGCCAAGCTTGGTGATAAACTACATTATACTTTCGGCGATCAAGGGCTCTTGCGCTGTCATTTAGATCCCGCATGTTGGCGTCCAAAATAATAAACGGCTCTTCGTACTCGGGAATGTAGAGTTCGGGGGGCGGACCTTTGTCGACAACCGTTGCTGCTGTCTCGCTGATCAAAATAGTGGCGTCCTCATCAGAGGCATTAAGTGTAATTGCAGGGTCCTCCATCTCCGCGATGGGTATCCAGATGAGGGTTTTAGGTAAAATCGTAATAGCTTCGGGGTCGAAAAGGAGGGCGTTCTCTATCTGTGCTAGCGTATATTGATGAGCTCGTGCATCGGCATCAATTAACGCGAGTAAATTATCGGGGTACTTTAGATGGTAGTCCAGAGGCGGTATTTCACCGCTAGTGTTATCAGGTTGGGTAAATAAAATTATCTCTACTTGGTACCAATTTTTAGGTGGCACTAAGGGTATAGCTTGCTGGTTTTCTTGAGCTAACACGGCATCGCTGGCAACGACGGCTGCTAGCGTAAAAAGATAAGCCTTAGCCTTATTGAACAACCGCTTTTTACCGCTCATTAATTTTCCGTCTAATTATCAGTATCTGTTATTGTTTGGCTCGTTTTCTTCATTCACTTTGCAACAGTTCCTGCAATATATTATGCACTACGGAGAAGCGTTGCTCGGGATTCTCCATATCCATAGTGAAACTCAGTTGATCATTGTTTTGCAAGCGGAAAGTGGATGGCTTTGTTTGGACCATTTTGATAATAGTGATCGGCTCCACAATCGTGGTCGGTTTAAATTGCAAACGGCCATGGGTCAAACCAGCTTCAATTTTTTTCAGCCCAAGTTGTTCGCCTACCAGCCTAAGCTCCGCTAGTCTAAATAAAGTTTTTGATGCCTCAGGGAGCAAGCCAAAGCGATCAATCATCTCTACTTGGAGTTCATGTAAGTCAGATTTTGATTGGCAGTCAGCCAGCCTTTTGTAGAGTGTTAGGCGCATATTTACATCTGGCAGATAGTCTTCTGGAATTAAGGCCGGCAGGTGCATGTTAACTTCAAGACCTTGATTGAGTGCTGCATCGAAATCAGGTTTTGTGCCATTTCTAATAGCTGCAACGGCTCTATCTAGCATTTCTAGATAGAGGGTAAAACCAATGGCCTGAATATGACCGCTTTGTTCCTCACCCAACAATTCTCCAGCGCCTCTTATTTCAAGGTCGTTAGTGGCAAGCGCAAAGCCGGACCCCAGTTGATCTGCGGCAGATATGGCTTCGAGTCTTTTAGTAGCATCCGATGTGATTTTCTGGTCTTGCGGAAGCATCAAGTAGGCGTAGGCTTGATGGTGCGATCTTCCGACGCGGCCGCGCAATTGGTGCAGTTGAGCCAGACCGAATTTATCGGCGCGGTCAATAAGAATTGTGTTTGCGCTGGGTATATCGATACCTGTTTCAATGATGGTGGTGCACACCAGTACGTTAAAGCGCTGGTGATAAAAATCTGACATGACCTGTTCTAGATTGCGTTCACGCATTTGGCCATGGGCTATATTGATCCTTGCTTCTGGTACCAATGTGGCGAGTTCATCGGCAACTCTTTGAATGCTTTTGACGTCATTATGTAAAAAGTAGACTTGGCCACCGCGAAGTATCTCTCTTAGAATGGCCTCTCTAGTCACTCTTGACTCTTGCTTACGAACGAAGGTTTTTACCGATAAACGTTTGGCCGGAGGTGTTGCGATAATCGATAGGTCTCGGATGCTGTGCATTGACAGATTTAACGTGCGAGGTATTGGCGTGGCGGTCATGGTTAAAATATCCACCTCAGTGCGCAAAGACTTAATCTTTTCTTTTTGTCTCACCCCAAAGCGATGTTCTTCGTCAATGATCATCAGACCCAATTGTTTAAAATTAATCTCAGCATGGAGCAGTTTATGGGTGCTGATTAATATGTCGACCTTACCTGACTCCGTATCACCAATCACTTTGGTCTGTTCTTTACCTGTTCTAAACCTAGATAATTCTTCAACATTCACGGGCCAGTTGGCGAAACGATCTCGGAAATTCTGCAGGTGTTGATGTGCTAGCAGGGTTGTCGGCACTAAAATAACTACCTGTTTGCCGCTATTAACCGCAGTAAAGGCCGCGCGCATGGCAACTTCGGTCTTTCCAAAACCCACGTCACCACAGACCAATCGATCCATAGGTTGAGCGCTTAACAAGTCTCGCCTAACCGCGTCGATGGCCTCCTGCTGATCTGCTGTTTCCTCGAACGCGAAGTCACTACTAAATTTTAGATAGTCTTGTTCGTTAGCAGAGCATGCAAAACCCTTGCGAGCGGCTCTCCTGGAGTAAATGTCGAGTAGCTCAACGGCTGTATCTCGAACCTGTTTGGCGGCCTTTTGTTTAGCCTTATCCCATCGGTCACTGCCAAGATGGTTTAGTGGCGCGGTGACCTGATCGCCTCCGCCGAAGCGGCTGATCAGATGCAAGGATGATACAGGTACGTAGAGTTTTGCATTATTGGCATAGGAGAGCATCAAGAACTCTTGCGCGGTCTTGTCTACATCTAAGGTTATCAACCCTTGGTAGCGGCCGACGCCGTGCTCTATGTGTACCACAGGGGCATTAATCTTTAATTCAGCAAGACTTTTGAAAATATAGTCTGGGGACTCGGACGCCTTTGACCGCCGCCGCCGCTGCATAACCTGTTGGCCAAATAGCTCGCCCTCTGTGATAAGGCTCAGGCCATGATTTGGGCAGACAATTCCTTGATCTAAGGGGTAGGTAATTATGCCGTACTGCTGATCTGAGTCGACAAATTGTTGCCAACTGACAGTCTCTGTTGGATGGACTTGGATAGTCTTTAGTAAGTCAGTCAAAACCTCTCGGCGCCCAGAGGATTCGGCGCAAAAAAGAATCCGAGGAGCGACATCGTTGACGTCAGGCGTGGATAAAAATTGATGTAACTTTAGAAGAGGGTTTGTTTGTTTAGCATTGACCGAGACATCAGGGACAGGCGCGATAACTGAATGCTGGAGGTGAGTAGAATGGTCATTTGACTGGCTATCAAGAATGGTTCTTGGGCGTTTTTTTATTTCATGAAAAACACGATCTACCGGCACAAATATTTCTTCCGGTTTTAATAGTGGGCGTTCAGGATCAACCCCATATTCTTGGTAGCGACTGTCGATGTCTTTCCAAAAATGTTCTGCTGCCTGTTCTATACCACTATTGGTGAATAGCTGTAAGTTGGTTGGCAAGTAGTCGAACAGTGTTGCAGTTTGCTCGAAGAATAGACTTAGGTAGTACTCTATTCCCTGAGGTGCAATACCGTCTTTAATATCTCGATAGACTGGACATTTGGTAGGATCATGATCAAAGCGTTCATGCCAATTGTTCAAGAACAGGTTGATGGACTCTTTGTCCATCGGGAATTCTCTGGCAGGCAACAGCTGAATTTGTTCTACATTTTCCAAGGTACGCTGTGATTCTGGATCAAACAGCCGCAGGGATTCTATATCGTCATCTAAAAGATCCATCCTGAAAGGCGTTTTAACACCCATTGGGAAAACGTCGATGATTGAGCCTCGAAACGCAAATTCCCCATGTTCATAGACGGTATCTACTCGCTTATAGCCTGCTCGTGCTAACTGGTCTTGCAACAGACTGCGGTCTAGCTGTTCGCCAATGTTATAGCTGAAGGTTCTGGAGGCCACAAAATCAATAGGTGCAACTCGATGCATTAATGTGGTCATAGGGACGATCAGAACGCCATGATCCGCACTGGGCAGTTTAGCTAAAGTTTGTAGGCGTGCCGAAACAATATCTTGGTGAGGCGAGAAAATATCATAGGGCAGTGTCTCCCAGTCAGGGAAACTGAAAATCGATAGATTTTGTTGTGCCGCGAAAAATGCTAACGCGCGACTTTGTTCAGTTGCCTGTCGCGCAGTTTCGGTAATTATCAGGGTTAAACCTGGATACTTAAGCGCAGCTTCGACGACGGCTAATGCTCTGCCGGACGAGGATAATCCGCCCCAAAGAGTTTTATCGCCGGGCTTGAGAGCGGGTTGTTGATTAAAAATATTCATAGTGGGGTGCTGTTAATCTCATTTTATACTGCTTTATCGGCGGCTATTCTACTTACCTCGGGCTATTAGTTGTAGAAATAATACGTATCTTGCTATTTAAAGGCTCGATTAGTTGCCTGTTTTGATTTGGTGTTCGATAATATCTGTAAATCACTTTATCTGCATAAGGACTCAATTCGTGGACGAACAGCAAAGACCCCACCCGGACAATTTTTTCAAGGACTGGAAAGAAAGAGAAGCATTGGCAGAGGGAATGATCCCTTTAATCGGTAAATTATATCGCCAACATAATATTAGTACTTATATGTACGGCAACAGTATGGTCAACAAGTCAGTTACTGACCTGATGAAGGAGCATCGATTTGTTCGACAGGTCGAGCATAATGAACTCTCTGAGTTCGATACTTATCCAATGCTTGAAGGTATCTCCAAATTGAAGCTTGGGCCCGCCCATATTGATTTGGGGAAATTAGTGGTTAAGTATCAAAAAAGTAACGGCAATGGGGCGAGTCTAAGTGACTTCCTAGACTCTGAACTTGATGAAATTATAGGCTCTGACGTTAAACCTTTGCCTGAGCCTCAAGACGTTGTGCTCTACGGTTTTGGCCGGATTGGGCGATTAATTGCTCGAATTCTGGTTGATAAAACCGGTGGTGGTGATGTACTGCGATTGCGCGCTATCGTTATACGCAAAGGAAAGTTGGACCATGACCTTGAGAAGAGGGCGGCCTTGCTTCGTAGGGATTCTGTCCATGGCCCTTTTAAAGGTACGGTTAGGGTTCTAGAGGAACAAAATACGCTGGTTGTTAATGGCAATCCGATCAAAGTAATTTATGCCAATTCCCCTGAAGAAATAGACTATAACGATTACGGCATTACTAATGCACTGATCGTTGACAACACGGGTGTTTGGAAGGATACCGCGGGACTTAGCGAACACCTGCGCCCGGGTGCTAGTAAAGTGCTCTTAACCGCTCCTGCTGACGATGATATTCCGAACATTGTTTACGGTGTCAACCATGATCAGATTACGCCAGATAGAAAAATCATTTCTGCGGCGTCTTGTACAACTAATGCAATTGTCCCCGTTCTAAAGTGTTTGTTAGATGAATTCGGCATTAACAGCGGGCATGTTGAGACCGTCCACGCGTACACTAATGATCAAAATTTGATCGATAACTACCATAAGGGTGGTCGTCGCGGCCGCAGTGCAGCCCTTAACATGGTACTTACATCAACAGGTGCCGCTAAAGCGGTCGCCAAGGTGATACCAGAGCTTAAAGGCAAGTTGACCGGCAATGCGATAAGGGTGCCGACACCGAATGTATCTATGGCTATTTTAAATCTACAGTTGGGCCGAGATACCACCGTTAAAGAGTTGAATGAGTTTTTGCGTCAAAAGGCATTGCATTCGGATCTTCAGCAACAAATAGGTTACACAATTTCAACGGAAGCGGTTTCAACAGATTTTGTCGGATCACGACAAGCCTGTGTTATTGACGCCCAAGCAACGATTGTCGAAGGGCGTAGCTGTGTACTATATTGCTGGTATGACAATGAATTTGGCTATAGTTGCCAGGTCGTTAGATGTCTGGAGAAATTTGCTGGTGTTGTTTGGCCAAGTTATCCTAAAGAGGCTTAATCTAAAGCTAATCAAGTGTCGTA
>Ga0075109_1001908_pt1 | contig 12148 bp, 9 predicted proteins | sample AntAceMetag02UKD_FD_69798 | JGI IMG/M metagenome (GOLD analysis project Ga0075109, IMG submission 69798) | Saline lake microbial communities from Ace Lake, Antarctica - Antarctic Ace Lake Metagenome 02UKD | ecosystem: Environmental > Aquatic > Non-marine Saline and Alkaline > Saline | place...
CCTAAACCCTAAACCCTAAACCCTAAACCCTAAACCCTAAACCCTAAACCCTAAACCCTAAATCTTAAACCCTAAACCCTAAACCCTAAACCCTAAACCCTAAACCCTAAACCCTAAACCTTAAACCCTAAACCTTAAACCCTAAACCCTAAACCCTTATTAACCCTCCGCCCCCTGCATCATTTTAAAAACTAAAAAAATAGTAAAAAGCTAAAAACCCCCTTTTTTTCAAAGGCAAAAGAATGTGAAATGAGCTTGAAATGGAAATCGATCGGATGGATTTGGCGCGCCGCGAGCTACTAAAATAAAAAATATGGAAGCCGCCGCCTGCGCCTTGATAGACATGGAAGCCGCCGCCTGAAGCCGCCTGACCCTACACCGCCGCGCCGCCGCCCCACCCCTCGGCACACCCACCAGACCCAAACCGGCCATCCCCCCCTGTAGCTACCGTGTGAGCCAAGATGGGTAAGACGGCGAAGCGTCAAAATAAAAAGGCCGCGAATCAGGCGGCGCGCGAGGCGACTGTGTTGGGCACCCGAGGCGCCGGTACCGGTAGGAAGGGTCCATCCAAGCTTTCCTCCTTCGCCGCCGCCGCCGCCGCTGATGCAGCGAACGCCGCCCCGTCCGACGCGATGAACGTGCAGGAGACGGACACCGTGACGGTGAGGAAACCTTCGGCTACCTCCTTGGGCCGCATCTCCCGTGCGGTGGAGGCTGACCTGGTACAGGAGGCTTGTGTGGCGCTCGACAACCTCCTCGCCGAGGTGGAGCGAGGCGACCGCGCCGACGCCGCCCCCATGGCGCTGTGTTCCCGCGTGCTCACGATGTGTCAGAGGCACGGAAAAGCGAAGCCAGCGCTGCGCCTGCTGCAACGTATGGAGCTGTGCGGGATGCCCGTGGGTCCTGTCCAACTCCGCCAAGTCTTCTTCGCGTGCTGCGGCAAGGTAACCCGCCACCGTTCACCCTAAGCCCTAAATCCTAAATCCTTACGACCCTGAACCCTGAACCATTAACCATTAACCATACACCCTACAGGGGATGGTAGCGGATGCGCTGGGCCTGATGCAGCGCCGCGACCCCACGACGGGCACCGTACGCCTGCTCGGCAAGGACGTGCTGGTGCGCGGGTGCGGGATGATGCCTGGCGGGGACTCACACCACGCCACGCGTCCTTCCACATTAGTTGAGGGTTGCATTTAGAGTTAGGGTTTTAGTGTTTGGGGTTTAGGGTTTAGGATGTTAGGTTTAGGGTTTAGGGTTTAGGGTTTAGGGTTTAGGGTTCAGGGTTCAGGGCTTAAGGCTTAGGGCTTTGGACTTAAGGTTTAGGGTAAAGGTTTAGGATTTAGAGTTAAGATATTAGGGTGCAGGGTTTTGGATTTGGAACTTAGGGTTCATGGATTTAGGATTTATGAATCGGGACTTAGGGGTGAAGGGTGAGGGTTTAGCAGTGAGGGGTTAGGATCTAGGGTTCAGGGTTCAGGGTTTGTGGTTCAGGTTCATGCGTTGAGGGTGAAGGGTGAGGGTTTTGGGTTTAGGCCCAACCCCTAAGCCCTGAAACGTTCTGACCCTGCCATGCCCCCACTCGCAAGGTATAGCGTGAGCTGCTTCGTTCGTGCATCCCCTCCAATCAGCGACAAGTAAAGCATGTGTATCACCGCCACACGCTTTCAATTGCACGGGCAACGCGCAAGTTAGCTGCTCGAGTTTAGCACCAGTAGCCTGGAAGCGAAGCAACAACGTGCGTTGGCGTGACTGCCTACGGCCGGAGTCCCTACTTACTGGCGGGGTGGATGGGGAGCTGGGCCTGGTGCTGCTGGAAGGGACGCTAAGGGGCGCTGCGGGGGGCGGGTGGGAGGGAGTCGCAGCCGACGTGGGAGGCGTACGCATCTACACGCAGCCCGCCTGGACTCCCCCGGCACCCGCATCGGACGATGCGGAGACGGCGGGCGGCGGCGGCAGTGGCGCGGATATGAGCGTCGGTGGCGGGGGTGGGGGAGCCAGCTTCGCCCTGATGGCGAAAGGTGGCGACCCGGCCGCCGACGCCGAGGCCCTGGCACCTAAGTTGTACCCGGCGCATGCCGAGCCCTTCTGGTTTGTTAGCGACGACGACGGCCGCCGCCGCCCCGCGGACCGTAACGCCCTCGAGTTGTGGGCCCCCGCCACTCCCCACACCATCCCGCTAGCGCCCTCCGGTCTGGAGCTCGAGACGGAGCGCCACGACGTGCCTCACGTACCAGGCGCCTTCGCTCTCACGGGCGGGGTGGTGTAGTTCGCTCTTCATATTCACAACGCGACATGGAGTATATCCATTGCATTACGTCCAGGTTGTTCCTTCACCTGTTTTGACTCCAGTGATATTCCTCGCGACAAGATTATCCCACGCCACGATGCGCTCCACGGTGAACACATTACGCTACCGCACACTACACCATCCGCACACTATACCACCTCTTCTACTACCGAGCGTCATCGAAATTGCAGTGACGTGGAACCGCTGAATCGTTGTTGGTATCGCTCCTGTCATGCTACGATACGCACCGGGGTCTTCACACGCCGCGAGGCCGCCGCGCTGCGCGCCGCCGCGCACGCCGTTGGTTGGCGCCGCGACGCCCCGGAGCCCGACTTCCCCGAGCGCGGCCGCATAGACTACTGCGAGCTGGTGATGTGGCCCGATACCGCGGACAGGTAGACACCCCACACCCCACACCCTAAAGCTCTAAGCCCTAAGCCCTAAATCTTAAACCTAAATACAAACCCTTAACCCTAAACCCTTAACCTTAAATTTGATACCCTAAATCCTAACTCTCAAACCGTAAACCCTGAACCCTAAACCCTAAACCCTGAACCCTAATCCCTAAACCCTAAACCGTCAACTCTAAGCCCTAGACTCAAAACGCTACACCCCAAACTCTGAAACCTACACATTAATCTTAGACCTTGGACCCTAAATCTCTGAGCTCCCATAAATCTAGACCTTGCCCTCTAAATTCCAAACTCTACAGGCTGTGGGCGCGTGTCAAGCAACACATGCCAGCTGGCGCCGCGGGAATCAATGCGCGCTTCCGGTTTTTCCGGTACGAAGGGGGGACGGTGTATAGACGACACGTCGACGGGTCGTGGCCCGCCGCGGGACTGACTCCCGAGGCAGGGGGAGAAGTGTTCGGTTGCCGTGGCTGGTTCCCGAGCGAGCGCCTGGTTTCCAGTCTTGAAACCAGGGTTCAGGATTTAGGGTTTAGGGTTTAGGGCTTAGGGCTTAGGGCTTGGGGCTTTAGGCTTAGGGTTTTGGGTGAATGGCAGCGTTGTGACGTCTGCTTTCAAAGCGTTTGCTACTAAGTATTGAACCCGAAAGCCGGTGAGAAAGCCGGTGATGACTGGATTCGAGGCAGGCCTTCGGCTGCTACTCTTTACACCTTCGCCGGTCCCGTGGCGGCTCGCACGCTACATTGCAGGGGGAATACGTGACAGACGCGAGCGAGGGGAAGCTGCGGTCGCGGCTGACGATGATCATCTATCTCAGCGAGGGGTTTCTGGGCGGGGCGACGACGTTTTACACGGCGACGCCAGGGCAGCCGGGCACGGTGTCGGCCAGGGGGGTGGCGCCGCGAGAGGGGAGCGCGCTGTGCTTCCCGCACGGGGACGCCGAGGATAGCCCGGTCCACGAGGGGTCCGCGGTGGCAACGGGGCCCACGGGGGCGAGGCACAAGTACATCATTCGCACCGACGTGCTGTTTGAGGTGGACGCAGGGGGCGCCGGGGCCGAGGCCGAGGCCGAGGCTGGGGCTGAAGCGATGGTGGGGGGGGAGTAGAACTCCATGACAGTGTGGGTGTGACGCCAACAGTACAGTACGATGCGAGCGTGAATACAGCACCAGGTAGCAGTGGGGAGGAAAGCCAAGTCCGCGGCGCGGAGAGAGTGGAAGATTCGAGGCTGTGTATCCATACATCTTCAATTACAGGTATAACAGTACAGGGGGTCGGGTCGGGTCCGGAGAGGTCAAATCCTCGTTCGGAAACACTATCATCTGATGGATTCTGTGGAACCGGACGTGAAGCTAATGAAATGAGAGCGACTTCGACCAAGCTGAGGTACGCACGGTACGTATTTGGAGCAAGGGCAATCATACCAGCAGGGTACTAGCTTTAGTAATAGCGGACCATCCGATCGTTGGAATATTAATCAACCAGGATGAAGTCATCTCACTTGTACCGCGTTGCCAGTTTCTCCCGCTCAAAAGCGGCGCGCGCTGCGCTGACGTGACCGCCACCTTCTGAGGGTGTAGACGCGCTCCAGCCACCTTCTGAGGGTGTAGACGCGCTCCAAGCTGTGTTCGCGGCTACCGGAGAGATAGGCGACGCTGCCTGTCCAGAGTCGACCGAGGCAGACGACCTATCGAAGGTGGAGGATGATGACGTGGACATGGAGGAGGCCTGGGACTGTCCCACCCACGGCTTCCGTAGGGGCTGGCGCCGCAGCGGCAACCGAACCTCAGCCTTGGAGTCCCACCGACCTTGGGCGAAAGCGGTAGGAGCAGTAGGAGCAGCAGGGACGGGCGCGTTGGTGGTGGCGGGGGAGTCTGCGGGCGGCACATATCCGGAAGTCTTAATGGGAGGCGGCGCCGCAGCAGCCGCAACAGGCGCAGCAGCCACGACAGGTGGGGGCGAGGGCGGCGTGGGCGGGGGTCTGGCGGTGAGAAGAGTCGTCACCGGCCCCGGCGACGTGAGGTCATCCTCGTGGAGATCGTCGAGCAGCATGAGAAACTGATCAACCGCCTCCATGTTGGATCCATACTCCCCCTCCTCCTCGACCGCCTGCCTCTGCTGCTCCCGCGATTCCTCGAGATCCGTGGCGGGAGAGTGAAAGCTATTGGCGTCGCACCCGGAGACAAGGCGGGACGGCGTCTGCGGCCGCGAGCTCGCGTCCACAACAGCCGCAGCGTGCGTCAGCTGCAACGTGGGCGACTCTCCGAATGCGCTCACCATCGACCTAGACGTTGACCTCGATCCGCTCCGGTCGCTGTACCCGCGGCGGCGGTCTGCATCGTTGACGTCGGCTCCGTCTACCTCGCCATCTTCGCTGCTATCGTCGTCGTCGCGGTCTGCCAGTAGACGGTCGGCAACGTCCCTCGAGAATCTGTTGAAGAACTTGCTGCTATCATTTGTGAGCATTGCCTTGCTGGCGACATTGGGCCCCCTCACGGAGCTCCCCGAGGCCGACGCAGACGGCACGGACATAGACGACGCCGGCGACTCCGGCGGCGTCGCCTTTCGTCTCTTGCTCGATTGATTGCCCTTGACAAAGAAATAATCGAAATCATCCTCCTCGCTGGCAGTGACGGCTGCGGCGGTCTGGGTCAAGTTCTCGCGCTTACGCCATGTAGCCGGAGAGGAAGCCAGACTGGACACCAGTAACCGCTTTTCTTCCATCTCCGTATCCACTTCCTCGTCCTCTTCCTCGTCCTCGTCAGGGAACTCAGGAACAGGATTCTGCATCAGTGCTATGCCATTCTTCCCCTTGATAACGGACATAGCAGCGCCGGCAGCGCCGGCAGCGCCAGCAGCGCTCTCGTCAAATATCCGCGCCGCGGCGACGGCGGCGGCTGAAGCGATGAGGCTGGCACCGGGCGCGACATTTCTGCGTCTTGCTGCGTGACGCGCCTTGGCAAGCTGCGGTTTTTGCGACTCCCGCGACGAGCTACTTGCCGCCATCGCCACCCCCTCATGTGCCTCCCGTCTCTGGCTGTCGCTCGAGTTCCCGCGGCTGTTCACCACGGGGTAGGCGTCTCCACCCATCCACCTGCTGTTGAACGCCTCGGGCAGTCGGGCCGGCTGCTCGCTCCCCCCGCTGCCAGCGCTGCTTGGCGTCGACTGCGTCTCAGCAGGGTCCTCCTGCTCCGTGTCCTCCTCTTCGGCACTCTCCCTTTCTTGACCGCCAACCCCTTCCCTACAGGCGCCAATGGATCGCGCGCGGGCGGCGATGGAGTCTTCGTCATTGTCAAGCTGCGCCTGCTGTAAAGATACTACAACATTTTGGCTTTTGAAAGGCATGCTGGTGGAAGAGGAGGACACGGGGACGGGTGCGGGTGCGGTGGCAGGAGCGAGGGCAGGGGCAGGGTCGGGGGCCGGGGGGAGCAGCGGACGGTCCGCAGGTAATCGCGGCGGCAGGGGTGACAGCGGCTCCTGCGGTGGCACAGACTGGTGCAGCCAACTTCTGGGCAGCGGCGACGGGGTGGTTGCCCACGCCTGCGCCTGCACCGCCGGCTCAAAGTGCCCGTGACGCTCAACTCCCACGCGGACGGGAAACTCCTCCCCGCGGCTGTTCACCCTCATGTTGATGCCCCCTATTCCCGCCCCCATCCCTGCGTCGCTGCCAAGGGAATCGTCGTGCGTCACGAAGTGCGTAAATCTGTCGAGGTCTTCGTAACTGCCGTTGGGAAGTAGCGGCGGCTCAGCCTCGTTGTTGCAGTAGTACGACACCTCGGACGGAGCCTTGCTTTCCGTTTCGTAACTTTTTTCGATTTCGTTTCTGTCCCCGCCGCCTGGCACAGCCTTGTTCTTGAACGTCGACCCGAGATTCTGTCGCACGGAGCGCGTGGTGAGCGCGGATCCCACCTTTGCCCGCACGACGCGTGCCGCGGACCCGATCTTCTCGTGCGCTGAGTGCGGGACGGACACCAGCGCATGGGATGCGGCGCGCACCGTGTTGTGCACACGGCGCGTGGCGGACACCACCGAGCACCCTGCTGACTTAAGTCCTCTCCCCGCGGCGGACCGGGACCAGGCCTTGATGCCCTCATCCAGAGACAGCACACAGACGGTTGACCCACACAAGGCGACCACAACTGCAGTCCCTCCCCCGAGCCCCTCGGAAGTCGCCACTGCCACTGCACACCCCATCGTCTGCATATACGAGTAGTCAGCCGCATCTCCATGGACCCGAATCGCCGTGCTACCCCCTCCTGCTATTGCCTCCGCCATCGCTACCGACGTGCCCCGTGAGCTTCGGAGGAGGTCCTGGCGCTGGCGACCCCGGCGGACCGTGAACCATCCAAGCCCGCCCCGCCGCTGCTTGCCCCCCCCGAGCCGCATGCTGAGTATCGAGGGTGTCGCCACATGCCAATACACGTTTCGGTCGCCACAGCAGCGTCGCAACTCGATGGCAGCACGGCAACTCCACGCCGCCGCCGCCGTGCCGCCGTCAACGATCCTCTCACACCTATCCTTGGTCAGCTGCGCCCCGCTCGCCGCCGCCTCCGTGACGCTGTCTGCGGTACCCACGACGAGGGTGGCGCCGACGTTCCATGCCGCCCGAACGCCGCGACTTGTGACGCATCCCACGAGCAAGGCCCATTCAGCCGCCACTTTTCATCTTTAGAGTATAGGACTCAGGATTTATGGTATGTGGCTTGTGCTGTATGTGGTATATGGCAATTATGGTATACGGTTTTGAGTCCGGGGTTTGAGGTTTGGAGTTTGGGGTTTGGGGTTCGGGGCTTAGGGCCTCCGGGAGCTCGGGGTTTGCGGTTTGGGGCTTCAGGCTTCAGCGGTGGTGAGAGCGACATAGAACATGCAGTCAAGTGAGAGTTTTGTGATGACGTGGACGAGCGGCCGCAGTCCCTACCCACGGTAATCACGCCTGAGCCAAAGGCCCCCGCCGCGTGGCGACAGCCGCAGCCCACGGCACTGCCGGCTCTCACCACTGCACTACCTCCCCTTTTTCCACCGCTTCCCCCCCCGTCGCCCTTGTCCTCGTTGGCGCCTCCCACGGCTTGCGTCGACGGCGCGACTGGCGCCGTGCCGGGTGCAGGTGACACGTTGTTTCCCAGCTTGTCTTCTCTGTCACTCCCTGCGTTTTTTTCTTCAGACTGGACGAAGGTTACGTTGGAGGCCCGCGAGAAGGAGGGCTGCGCCTTTGCGGGCGCTGGACGGTTGCCCGCCCTGTTCACCACCGTCTTATTCGTCTTCTTCGTCATCTCATCCTCATACCGAACCTTGTCCTTACCCGCTGATGTAGACACAGGCATGGCGGCAGGCGTGGCCGCCAGGGCGGATCGCGGGGCTGTGCTGCGCTCCACCGCTGTGATGCCAATGACCACGGGGTTATCGCCGGTCATGACGCGGGTCGACTCCTGCACCACCGCGACGGGCATCGACTGCAGGGTGCGTGCCATCAGCTTGGCAGAGAAGGCGTCTGCCACCGCTTGAGAGGGAATGGAGGCAGCGGAGGCGGCTAAGGAGATCTGATCATGTTTCGCCGAGGAGGAGGAGGAAGGAGAGAACAAACGAGAGGATCTCTTCTTCGTCGTCATCGATGTCGCCGCTGCCTCGGCGCCAGTTGCTGAGGCTGCCGCGCGTGCTGACGATGTCGTCGTCGGCCTGTCATCGGCAGCATCGGCGGCAGCATGCTTTGGCAATGCCGTGGCGGGCAGCGCCAGCGCCCGGTCACCAGTCGCGGCACCACCGCTGAAGAGGCTTCTCCCCTTTCCCTTCTTTGGCGCGGCTGTTGTCAAGTCGACGTCATAACTAAGTGCCATCGCTCTGGCCAACGTTGGAGCAGTAGGTGATGCCGTGGACCCGCCCTTCACCGGAGGGGGAGACGACTCTGTGTTTAACTCTGGCTTTGACGGAGACCGAGAGACGTACAGCGACGGCCGCGGGGGCGACGGCGGGGGAGTTCCGGGCTTGGCGTTGTCCGCACCGTCGCCCGCGCCGCCCCCGGTCCTACCAGCGACCACTTGCAAATCATATACTCCCCTGCTGCCCCCATCGCTGCCGCTGCCCTTGGGGGTGGTGACGGTGGGGAGATGGCGCCACGTCTCCCGTCGTTGAGGGTGCTTTATACCTTTGTGGTCAAGAATCGACCTTTAACATGGGCCTCCCTTCGTTCGCAGTCGAGTGATCTACCTCTCACGCCCATCATACAAAGCACGCGATAGAGGAACGTCGCGAGTGGCCGGGGAAACAAAGCGTGTTAACGCATATTACAAACCCATACCTTAAAACCCGAAACCCCAAGTCCTGGATCCGAGTCTCTGCTTCATCCTCAACCCTAAGCCCTGAAACTTAAGCCATGATTCCTAATCCTTGAACCCTGAACCGCTAACCCTCATCCCAAGCGCTTAACCCTAAACTTTATACCCTTGAGCTATAACCCTGTACCCGGAACCCTAAACCCTGATCCCTTGGCCCTGAACCCTGTCGTACACCCTAACCCCTGACCCTAAACCCTAAAACCTGACATTCTATACCCAAACTTTACTCCCAACAGTCGACAGGGGTAGCTAGTGCAGGAGTGTAAAGTCCCCTAGCCCCTTGCCATTGCTCGCCGCCAAGACCGGGAGGTGCAACAGGAGCCCTAGAAGCAGTAGTAGGAGCAACAGCAGGAGCAGCAGGAGGAGGCACACGTCCTCCTCCAGAGCTCCTCCGGCCCTGGTGCGGCGCGTGCGGCAGCTTCCGAGCCGCTAGGTCCTCGTTGCGCCGCGAGGCGATGAGTTCAGCGGCTTCCCCACCCTCGCCCATCTGACGAAAGAGCACGCGCGACACACGGCGTACAGGCTCGTACGTGAGCCGCGTGTCGTTGCTTCTCCCCCACGAGTCGAATGCGATGCGTCGTCAGGCCGCGCCGCTGTAGCTGCCGCAGTGCTGCCTGAAGGTGTCCTCCTCATATTCGGGGTTCAGTGGAGTTTTTAGGGTCAAACGGCTCGTTTTCTGTTTTTCTCAAATTTTAAAGCCACGTCGGATTTAGCCCCAATATTTTTTACGTGGCACCCATTACGCATAAAGCTCCTCACCGAATCTCAAAGATCCCTTACAACTCTTTTTTAGCACCCTTACGACTCTTTTCTAGCATAAAAAGTCGATAAAAAGCGATAACGAGTTTAAAGAAAGGTTGAGGCAACCGCAGATCCGTGAAGTCATTATGCGCTTTATGCGAGCCCCATATTAAATCCGACGTGGCTTTATTAAAAAACTCAAGAACTTCTTGCTTTCTTTTTTACCGGTATTTTAATTTCTATCCCTTCGCCTTCTCCCTCCAACCCCGGTCACGCTCAGAGCGCAAGCACGAAAGACCACCCGCCGAGTCGTCTCTCTGTGATATACACACGGCTGCTCCCTCGCGCGATCCACCTAGGCGGCGACTGCAGCGACAGTAAAAGCCGCAGGTGCTTTGCGCACCAACACTCTTTCCATTGGCCAAAAAAGGTTTGTGAGGTTTTGGGGTGCCCAGTCATTTGCCGACTCCTTCAGCATCATGAGAACTATGAAACGAGCGAGTGTAGCGCATGCACGTAAGTCCCACCGCCACCGCCGCCATTATTCCCGCCGCCGCCACCACCGAATTTCCTCGCCCGCCGCGCCGCACGTCGTCAACGTTTTTGCCCGTCGAGCAGAGCTCGCTCTGTCAACCCACCCACCCACACCTTCAAGCAACAGCTGGACGATTTATTTGTTTACCAGGGACAGGACTGACGCAAAGAGACGTCTCTTAAGCCATCAGTTATGATGGACCCCGCTAGCCTTGTAAGTAACGGGGCGGGGGAGAAGGTCCAGGGGAGGATTGTGCACCGAGGCACAATCTGAAGCAGCTAGGGGCGGCGGCAGTAACGCCAGCCCCACTTTGAGCTTCGCCTAAACTCCAAACCCTCACCCATTAGACCCTAGACCCTAATCTCTAACAAGCAGAAAATACCTTTGCGATGATCGTGCCCGTGCTGTGGTATGCCGCCTTCGGGGCCCTCCACGAGACGGCCCACCTGCTCGCCGCCTCGGCGCTGATCTGCGCCCGAGACCTTCGCTCGTCTTCGTCGCAACGCGGGGGGTCGGATATCTTCAGCGCACGGAACTACATCCGAGCGGCGCTAGCCCGACACGTGCTGGTGCGAGAGGAAGCGTTCGAAGAAGGCGGGGGGGTCGTTTGCGAGGGCGACGCTCGCCTGCGGCTCGTTCGCCACGCCGGATGGGTGGCCAGCGTCGGCCTCGCCGTCCTGGTGGTGACGTGGTACCTCTTGTGCAAGAAGAAGGAGACGCGGCGACACAGCAGCAGCCAGTGGTGGCGACAAGGGGTAGAGCTCGCCGCAGTGGTGACCGCGTTGGAGGCGCTCGCCACTGACTTGCTGCAAACGCAGGTCGCAATCTTCGGCGGCGCCTCCTCCTCCTCCTCCTTCTCAAACACCGCTCCTCCAAGTGGCGGCGCTGTCTGGCTGTTCTGTGGCAACTTCGGCATCATCCTTGTGAACCTAGCGTGGGCGACGAGGCAGGGGGAGAGAGACACAAGAGTAAGACATCTTCGTGCACCGCTTGCTCGGCGTCACACTGTACCACCTCTATGACCCGCTGCACTGCCCGCGCGCCACCACACTACTCGTGTGCTCCAGGGTAACCCCTCCGATATATTTTAAAAGTCAAAAGGCGCCGGTCAGGTTGATCGACAGCTGGTCGCATTGAGCCCCCTCACCACTGTTCAAGATACGCTAGGCTGGGACCGCCGGTCAGGTTGATTGACAGCCTCACAATCCCACTCGACGTGATTGACAGCTGTCACAATCCCACTCGACGTGATTGACAGCTGTCACAATCACACTCGACGTGATCGACAGCTGTCATAATACCACTCGACGTGATTGACAGCTGTCACAATCCCACTCGACGTGATTGACAGCTGTCACAATCCCACTCGACGTGATTGACGGCCAGTGGACGTGTGTAGGGCCCTGCTGCCAGGGACTCCCGTGAAGCGCTGACGGTACTCGAGAAGATGATCGAGGTGACGATGATGCGAGGTGGGGCGCGCCAGCGGAGCGGCGGTGAAACGCACTCACTCTTTGCCTGCAAACAATCACCTGGGCTGAGCTAAAAGCGCAGGAAGGAGTTCGAACGGGATTGCGTCATTTTAACGTGTGCCGGTACACACTTACAAAACGGTCATGACAGTAAGCGCGTTTCTTAAAGCTTGAGATGCCCTGACACTTGTTTAGCTGAACTCCCCCCTATTAACCAACCACCCAAATCCTGAAATCCACACCCTTACCCTGTGATCATGTACCCTAAACCCTGAACTCTAAACCCTGCACCCTGGACTCGGAACTCTAAATTCTACACCCTAGTCCCCAGACCCTAAACCCTATAAATCGCAACTTGCAAATCCCAACTC
>Ga0075109_1001909_pt1 | contig 12148 bp, 4 predicted proteins | sample AntAceMetag02UKD_FD_69798 | JGI IMG/M metagenome (GOLD analysis project Ga0075109, IMG submission 69798) | Saline lake microbial communities from Ace Lake, Antarctica - Antarctic Ace Lake Metagenome 02UKD | ecosystem: Environmental > Aquatic > Non-marine Saline and Alkaline > Saline | place...
GCTGGACTGTTCGACACGATGGGCGGCGGCGAAACCGACCCCAACACGATGGGTGGCCAAATCACCGCTGGAACCACTCCGGAGAAAAAGAAACGGCTCGTTTTCGTCATTCCCATCTCCGTGATGCCCCAGATTTGCTTCGCGTTCGACATCCGCGTACCTGCTGACTCGCCGGGGATCCCGATGGGAAGCGACGCCACGCGGTTCACTTATCTCTCCATCGAGGGCTGCGTCGTATTAATACCGCCCAGCATCACGTTCAGCATAGCGGCCACAATCGAGATTGACGTACAAAAAGACAGCAGTATCCCCCTCAAGGAGGCAAACATAACCATCGTCGCCACCGCCGGTTTCGACATTGATATCGGCCTCGCAAAGTTGACTCTTGAGGCGTTCTTTTCCACGCAGCTCGCTACGGGGAGCCAGGCAAGGGGGGGGCTTCGTTAGAAGAGCATGCCCTCGGAATGTACTTTATTAAATTACGCGTAAACCCTACCCCTCTAAACCTGAATCCTGAACCCTTAACCTTCAAACGTAGTTCCTCAAACTTAAACCCTAAAGCCTAGACCCCAGACCCTTAAACTTAAACCTTAAACTTTACTTTAAACTTCAAATCCTGAACCCGAAATCCTAAACCCTAAACCCTAAACCCTCAATGCTACACCCTAAACCCTAATCTAACATCCAAATCCCAAAACCCTCAAACCTGAACCCTAAATCCTGAACCCTATATCCTATATCCTAAATCCCAAACCGAACCGTACACCCTAAACCGTACACCCGACCAACACCACATACCCAAACTCCGAATCCTAAATTTAAGTCCTATCAATCCTAAACCCTAAACCTTGAAGCTTAAGCTCTGAACCCTATACTTTAAACCCTGTTGTACGAACTATGGAGCCTGAATCCTAAGCCCCATACCCTGATCCTAAATCCTAAATCTTAAATCTGAACCCTGAGCCTTGAATCCGAAGTTCTCGAAATCGTTTGAACATCACATTCAAGCTCATGGTCATACAGACAACAACGCAGTCACGACACAAATACTGATCGTTTCAAATGTATATTCATTTACCCTAGCGAACCCTCCTGCAAGGTGTGGCACAACCCGTTCGGGCAGATGCCGAAGATTGGAATCGTCTTCCCCATAGGCGCCGGTGTTGGACTTTCCGTTGCTTATGTGCTGCCGGTGCCGGTGCCGACGTACTTCGAGTTCGAGGCTGGATTTGTGGGCTGCGCATCGAAGATATATTCCACTACAGACGACACGTCCACAGCAGCGGGGGCTCTCGGCGCACAACACAGCAATTACTCGTCGCAGATAATTAAATTGGGCCACCCTAGCGACGAGTATCAACAACACCAACAGTCGGCGGGTTTGGGTATTCCCGGTCTCGACACCATTTACTGCGGGAAGGACGAATACGGTGATGAAGATCCGTACGGCCGCGACCCCACCGTCTTCAAGATCGCCGTCGTCATCAACATAGTCGAAGGCGGCACCGGAGTCCTGATCGTGATGCGCAACATTTTCCCGGTTCGCCTCATCCTCATTTTCTTTCCTTTCATCCCGAGGACCTTCAAAAAGATGCTCATTGCCTTCAAGGATATCCTCGACTTATGTTCCATGGAGCGGTACGACATCAGCCTCAACTCGCAACCGTTCCCCATGATGACCAGGGGTAAGCTACACACCCTGAACCCTCAAATCCTAAACCCTATACCCAAACCCTTGACTCTAAAGCACAAATCCAAATGTACCCTAAAACTCTACGCCCTACACCTTAAAGTGTAACCCGAAGACCTAAACCCCGAAAACACTGTAGACCCTAATAAACCTTACGCTTTATGTGACAGGTGGCACGGAAATACCGCACGGGCTTAAGATTGACATCCTGAACTATAACTGTGAGTAAACCCTCACACTCCCAACTCTAGATTCTGAACCCTCAACCCTAAACTCCTGTGACACTTACCCTGAAAGCACGACCTTAAACCCTCGACCCTAAACCCTGAACCCTAAAACGTTTGATCCTGAACCCCAAACCTTTTATCCTAAACCCTGAATTCTGAAATCCTGAACCTTACACCTGAACCCTAACACCTAAACCCTAACCTAACCCTCAAAATCCTAAACCCCGACCCCCAACCCTTTATCCCTAACCCCCAAAACCTATATCTGAAACGTACAGGGTTCAAGATGATCAATATTCGCCGGTTCTACCTGCACGTCACTATTTTCCCCCCGGTACTACCCCTACCCCAAAGACTAACCCCCGAACCCTAATTTCAAAACTCAGAACCCAGAAGCCTAAACCTCAAACCCTGAACCTAAAATCCCTAAACCTAAACCTTAAGTCCTGAACCCAAAACCCAAAATCCTAACCCCTAAACTCTAAAAGGGCGCAGAGGCGCACATCTTTATCGATCCCTTCGCATTCAAGATCGGCGGCGTCACACTCCTCTCCCTGACTGGTCTTGAGGGCACGGTGAAGAAGAATGCTGCGAAGAAAAAAGCTGAGGCTGAGAGAATGCGCGCTGAACAGGAAGCCGTGGCCATGGCCAAGTACGAAGCCCACGGTAGCCTTTCTAAGCTGCGCAACGCTAACGGACAGAAGTTCAACACGGTGTGTGGCGATCGTGAATGCATGTCATGTGCGCGGCAGGTCGAGAACACGGGCAGCATGGAGCTCGAGTGTGGGACCCCGGGACACGTCATCACCCAAGTGCATTTCGCTGTTTGGGGCGTCGCCGCTGACCAACCCGACTGGCACCTCTCGGACAGCCCGGGAATGTGCGGCCACCCTGAGTTCGGTCTGTCGAATAGATCCGGGCACAATACCACCGCAGCGCAGAACGCACAGGGTTTCAACTACAAGGGTATGCGCAAAACTAAAACAAGAGACACCCTGCGCGTGGTGAGGGAGCAGTGCGTCGGCCTCACGAAGTGCAGCATCCACCCGTCCCCCGCACTCCTGGGCCGCGCGCGCTGGTCCGGCGGGGAGCGCCACGCTCTGTCTGTCGCCGTCAACTGTTCCGACTCAGCCGCGTACCGCGAGTCAATGACCACCACCCTCATCGAGTCGTACGGTCTAAAGTGCACGCCTCCCCTCGGGTGCCCCACGTGCATGATGACCGACAGCACTAAGGAGACGCCCAACAGACTGCAGTGCTATGGCGACGGTATCATTGCGGACATCCAAGACGCAGTGTACGGCGCTGAGCAAGAGCAGCCGCCGTTTTACTTTGTCCCCACGGCAGCAGCTTGTAACCTCACCGGCACCGACCGTACTATTCCCAAGGGGAGCATGTGCCGTGCCAGCCGCTCGAGGGTGATCCGTGCCGTGAAACGTAGATGCCTTGGCCGCCAAAACTGCGCCATCACCACTGAGGACCTCAAGGATATGTTCCCTGACGATCCCTGTCCTGGCTTAACCAAGCGTCTCACCGTCATTGGCACCTGCATGATGACACAGCTGCCCCTGGATGTGGTATGCCTTCAACCCCCGAACCCTAAACCCTTAAATTTCAAATCCTAAATCCGACATCCTAAGCCCTAAATTCTCATCCCCCTAAACCCTAAATCCGAAAGGACGACTTCATGGAGGAGGAGACGTTCGGTTTCGTGCAGCTTGAATCCAGGCGACTGGCGTTCAACACTCCCGCCGTGTCCACTCGCGACGGATACCAGATGAGGGTCACATTCCAGAGCAGCGCCGCGGCGTACCGGCAGTACTATCTGGAAAGTTCCGCCGACGTCGTGTGGGGGGTGGACAATCGCAAGGGGTCTCACACCCGCCGCATCCACCGCCTTATGGCCACCATGAGTCTGCCCGCGTACATGGGGTCAAGTGGCGCCAACTATTTCATGCTCCGCGTTCGCGGCCGCGCCTTCTGGGATAAAGGCGGGGTTCTCTCCGTGGTGCAGAAGAGCAACGCGCGGGATTTCTGCGGCGACGATGGCACGGGCTGTGATCTCAAGGGGTGCGTCCCGGCGAAAGGGGAACCGGCAGATTCGTGCACGTTCGAGGTTCGCTTACCCGGCGAGGCGCAGTACCAGATTTTTCTTTATGGCATCTCCGCCGACGAGGAGCAGGACGCAAAGGTGTCGCTTCAATGGAAGCCCCCGAGCACGTGCCAGCTGTATGACGACGGATGCCTGGACGCTCTGCACCCGGACTCGTGCCTCAAGCTCGACCGAGACGACATGATGTGGCTGCCGATGAAGCCCGGAAAGTTCCCCTGGATCAACTGCAGAACCGCATTTGCGGCGGAGGTGGTCAGCATCGACGCTGAGCTCAAGCCCTTCTGTATGGACGAGGCTGGCTTCGACGGCGACCTTCGCAGCTGCTGGCCCGACCCTGAGGCTCCAAAGAAGGACAACAGCGGCGCAGGGTGTGAGGGTGTCTACGACGCCACCAAGGCCCTCTCGGATTCAGTCATGTTCGGCATCAAGTCCTCCGCGCTTGGTAAAATCAAAGACGCCGCCGAGCACCACATACACGCCATCATCGACGACAGGGACAACTGCCGAGCGACGCTTGACCCGACCAATCCCGAGGTCGGGGCCAAGGCAATCAGCGCTGCTGGTGGCCTCCTCGGTGCCGTGCTTGCCAAAGATATGACGACAAACCGCATAGCCCATCTCCGCTTTGAGGAGGGGCCGTGCGGCAGCGGCCAAAGCGACACTTTCGACGAAATTCCTGACAAGAAGCTCCGCTGCACGTCTTCCACCTACGGCGGTGCAGGTGCTACGGACGTCAACGCCCTTGTGTACACCTATCCGACGGATGGGATGGGCGAGAGCGAGACTGGCATTGTTCAAAATAAAAAGCTCGAGTTGGACACTAGCGGGGCTCTGTTCGGACACCCAGCTCACAGCGGTAACTTTGCCGCCCAATTTGCGGACAACCTCTTCGTCAAGTCGCGTCCTCTCGTCACACTTAGCCTCAAACGAACCGGCATCGCTCCGCAGAAGGGTCAGGTGCTGACCAAGGGTACCGTGTCGATGTGGTTCAAGAAGTTTGGAGCCGTCTCCGAGGATGGCGAGACGCTCGTCTCGTGGGCGCCTGAAGACTGGGCAGACGAGGGCAAGGCGTCGAGCCCCAACTTTCAGTCAGTGCTGCTGATGCATACAGGCAAGCTCAAGTTCTCCGCGGTGGAGTCCACGGGCAAGACGATGATCAACGTGGAGACATTCGAGACTGGGCAGGACTCTGGGGAGAAAAAGGTGTGCTTTGCCGAGTCTGTGGCTATGCCCGAGCTCTACAACGGCCACTGGCACCATTTCGTCGTCGTCATCGAAGGATACCGCCGCGTGGCAGGTCGCAACGGGCCTTTTTCTGCCATCACGTTCTCTATCGACGGCGCCACTGCCACCCACGACATTCACTGCAGGCTCGAACAGCCCGTGCGAGAGGACCGCCGGTACGAAAGCGCAAAGCTCGGCGCGGGAAAGGATCTCTTCGACGGCCTCGAGAAATCGATGGACCTCAAGGGTACCGGCCTAGAGGCGTACTATTACCGCGACACCCTCAAAGCCATGAAGAGCCGCCAATTTGTCCTCATCGGAGGCACCTACGACGGGCTCGACGACAAGATCAAGCACCCGCTGGATGGCACCGTGGACTCTGTCACGGTGTACGACGACGAGGCGCTCACGGCGGACCGCATCAACGTCCTCGGCACGGACATGCCCTGCGCGTCAAAGTTCACGGGTGACGGGTTCGCGTATTTCCCGGGCTTAACTGCGGCACACGGCGTCGAGTCGCTTAACCTTAAGGGCCTCAAGTGCAAGCCCGGCAAGCACACCGTACGCTACCGCTACATGGTAGCTCAGGGTAACAACAAGGAGCTGGGCGTGGGTCTCGGTGGTTCCACCGGCCGGGTCGAGAATAAGGAACCTGAGGGCTTCGACCGCGACACCGTTGACGTATGGGCGCACTCGTCCATGGCACTACTTGACGTGAGCGAGGCTGGCATGACTGTCGACGTCGAGCTGCAGTCTGACGAAATCAGAAGACGCCGCACGCGCTTCATGTCCCGACGCGCTGCTCACCGCCGCGCGCGCGCCATACTCTCCACTCCACTTTCGGATAGAGAGGAGTTGGACTCAGCGTCGGAGTCAAATGCCACAGTCGTGATGCCGGCTCGCGAGAAGAACGGAGCCAGTTCCCTCGGCAAGACATCTGGGCCTGCTGTGGGCAGCATCACCATCAACGTCGAGGCTTTCGGCGCTTGGTTCGGATCGCAAGGCGGGAAGGCGTCGCAAATCAACCCCCCAGCGCCGCCGCCGCCGCCGCCCTTCGCAGCGCACACGGAGATGTGCCAGGATGTCATCGATGGACGACTCCAGCCTAAATCTCTCAGCGACTCTAGGCTGGCCAACTTCGCCGGCCACGATGTGAGCGACTTGAAGTGCAATCGTGGATGGAAAACCAACGATTGGAATGCCAAGATGTGGAAGTCAGTGAAGGATGGCGTGTACCTCGGCGACGAAAGCAAGGAGGATTGGGATGTGTACCAAGTGCTCGGCAAAGCGGGCGATAGCATCCTGGCTACTTCTGACATCCTCGATGGCGGCGCGTCGTACGGCATGGCATGCGGGGTAAAGTATCCCGCGCGTATCTCGAGCTTCAGCGACCGCGAGTGGCGCAAGCCCGGCGGTACTTCGAAGGCCAAGGCTTGCGTGGCGTCCTCCGGGTTCAAAGGAAGAGGCGGCGTCGAAGGTGTGGATATCCCCTCCAAAAACTGGGACTGCATGTTTGAGCTTGACGTCGAGGTTCATAACTGCATGGACTTCACTCTGTGGATGCTGCCAAAGATTACGTTGCAACAGATGCGGGCAGATTCCGTGGGCAAACTGTACGTCAAGGTTGCGTATATTAACCTGGAAACGATGGATGACGATAATGTCATTCCTGCATGCGACATGACTCGTTCGGACGAGGTGATGACATCGAAGAAGTGGAAAGTTTTGTGCGTGCGTTCTGATGGCGCGCTCACTAGAGATCCATCCTACACCACGTGGAAGTACGGCAAGGGCGTTTTTTTTGGAACGAAGCACACCGAGTATAAGGCGAAACCGGTCTTCACAAAGTTGGCGACGGATGAATTCAAAGATGACGATGACCAAGGGGACAGGGCTGTGCATGAGATGCTCAAGTCGGACGATAGGCTGTCCTATAAGACCAGCGGCCGATCAAGAGGGGGCAAGCTCCATCCGGACGGTGTGTATGAGGAAACGAAGGCACAGCTGAAAGACGAAGACGACGGCGATGATGACGACTGGGGAAGGCGTAAGCTCCTAGATAATTTTTGGCTTGGAAAGGATGTGCCAGTCTACGTCAATCCGACTGAGCCATACATCGAATGCACTGATGATGGAGGCAACTTCTACGACACCGAGAGGTCACCGATATTGCTTGATAAGGATAACGCGTACGCCAGGGAAACAGGGCAAGCGAACTCTAAGTCCTTCGCGCTGTGGACACTCGGCATCAGAGAGAAGAGGGAGTACAAGCTCTATCACGAAGAAGTTCGGAAGCTTAACGCCATGACTGGTAGAAACGCGTTACCCCATGGCATCCTCGGCGAGTTCAGCCGTTGCCGCGTTTGGGAAAATTCGCAGGATGACACCTGGAGGGATATTCTCGACGAGGGTAAGCCCGGCATCCTCTTCAAGTGGACAAATATGTACACGCGCACTTTGCTACAATATTGCCAGGACGCCAACCACGTGCTGCAGAAAGCCCCGGAGGAGTGCTGCGTCATGGGCAGTGCCGGGCAGATCTGCTACTACATCACGAGCGAACCCGGCAACGACGTCAAGGACGGCACGATGAACGGACGAAGACTTCACGGCGGTGGAGATATCAAGGAGTCGGAATGGCACCTGAGGCATACACCAAAGGTCAAGGGGAACGTATATATTGAGCGGTCTAAGCCCTGCGAGGTTGGCTTCTGTACCAATGGCCGTGATTACGTCAGGCAATCGTCCCCCCCGCCGCCGCCGCCGTTCGAGACCCCTCCCCAACCCTCCGCTCCCGGGGTTCCCACCATGCCTCCCATGCAGGATCAGCCCGAATCGCCCATCGAGCCACCTTCGCCACCTTCGCCAGCAGACGACACGCCGCCCTCGCCGCCTTCGCCGCCCCCTGCGGCGCCGGCTGCTCCCTCAGTCGTCACCAAGCACGGCGCATGCAGTCCCATCGACAGCCCTGATCTCTCCGACGCGCAGATCAGCAGCTTCCGCGCCGAGTGTGACGACTCGGACCATCAGCTGATCGAAAGCTTCAACGTCGAGGAGTGCACGTTCCAAGCGGACAAGGGCATGGCGGGCGAAGCGTGCTACAGAGGCGCGCCCACGTGCGCCGGCATCCGCGACGTGACCAAGTGCGTTGTCAAAACTAACAGGGAGATGACAGCCGGCACCTGTAAGAAAATGTCCAGTCACCTCATTCACCTCGCGGGGAAAAAGCTGGGTGCTCTGATCGGTGAGCCAGTCCACTGTCCAGAGAACACGGCAATGCTCAACTGGAAGTTTGAGGCCGACACCCGCCCTTGGTACACCAGGCGTCAAGAACCGGGAAGGTACACTCTGTCGCACACGTGCTGCCCCGCCCTGGAGCTGGAGATTTGCCGCACTAAGAAGTCCGCGTGCGACATAAAGACATCTAGCCCCATCACCGCGCTGCTACGAGTGCACGGCCCCAAGTGCTCCACGTCCCTGGACGAGGTACTCACAGGCTGGAAGCTGACTGAGGAGGGGTGCAAATCGGGTTACATGCGTTGGGAGACTACCTGTTGCATCACCCCCGAGTACTACAGCTCCGACAACGGGATGAACGCCACTGAAGCGGGTGATAAGGCTCAGGCAGCTGTCGACGCTCTCGAGTCCCAAGACGAAGGAACAGTGTACAAGGCTCCCGTGCAGGACTTCAGGGCGGCGAACGAGGAGCGCACGGGTCCCTTGCTCGATACCATCGAGATTCAGGAGGGGGCGAGCTACGTCCCCCGTGTCTATTCCCAACCGCAGGACACTGCGAAGGCTTTCGAAGCGGTGGCGATGCGACCCGAAGATCCCAACGAGAAAGCTTTCTGCAAGCGCCACGAAGAAGAATTTGACCAGCACAACCTCGCGTCCGCGTTGACGGAGTGCGACACAGGAGCGAGGATGGGCAAGCACCACGCTAACAAATTCATGCGGGTGTCCACCACCTTCGGCACGGGTTTCTCGGGCGAGTGGGGCCTCAGGGCCGAGACGCACGCGTTCCAAGGCTCCCTGGTGCTTGAGCAACGCGGCTACGGCGTTGTTGTCTCGCGGGAGCTCGAAACGTACAACTCCCATAAGGGCATCACCGCCGCCACCATCACAGTCAATCTGAGCCCGGGGACCTACACCCTGTCTCTGTACGCCGCCTACGACAGCAAGAGCCACGAATTGGCAGCCAGCGCCGACATTGGTACGCGCGACTCGCTCATGTGGAGGCAGGAGACGACGTGTAGGCAGCGCTCGTGGAAAACAATCACTAGGAGCTCTATGAACGTCTGCGGCGGTAACGAGATCCGTCCGGACGAACAGCCTCAGGAGGGCGGCGACGCCTTATTCACGGAGAGACAGATCGAACCCAGGCACGGCGTAGACGAGGTTATCATTCCAGTGAGCGAGGATACTTTCGACCCGACCAAGATTGACGGAAGCTCGCTCAAGAGCGCCAATGCCAAACCCACATCTTCAGAGCTCACCGCCGCGACCATGGCGGACTTTGATGGCGCATTCCTCTCCTTCAAGATTTCCCTCGCTAGTATGCTGAGTGCGGGCAAGGATTCCGCAAAAGCTGCCGTTAAGGACGTCGCGATGGACGAGGGCAAGGCTTTGGTCGAGTCGAAGATGGCAACCGCTGAGCTCGGCGCGTTCAAAAGAGAGTTCTCCGACGATACAAAAATAACTGGGGACAATTATTTCATCATGCAGGAACGACCCTGCTGTATCCGGAAATCTTAATTTTAAGCCCTGATCTTTGAACTTAATAGCCTAGATTCCAGACCGTAAACCCTAAAATCCCAAACTCTTAACCCTTAACCTTGAATCCTAATCCTAAACCCAGAACCCTGAATCCTTAACATAAACCCTGAACCCTCAACCTTAAGAGATTAACCCTAAACCATACGCCTGAACCCTAAACCCTTACCCCGAAACCCCGTAGCCAAAAACTTATACCCGTTCGTCCTAAACCTCAAACTGTTCACCCTAAACCCTGAACCTTGGACTCGTAATTTTAAACCCTGAACCCTAAGCCCTTTACCCTTAACCGTTAACCCATAACTATTAACCCAAAACTCCAAAACCCTAAGCTCTAAACCCTGAATTCTCAACCCTGCACCCCAAGTCCACGCAGGCGCGAATCGTCTTTCTGTGCTTCTCGATGGAAATCGACGTTCGGATCATCCCTGGGGCGCCCGAAGACGGCGGTGGCATTCACGCCAAGTTCACGTTCCTCTGGAAGATCGGCAACCAAGAGCTCACCTACATCATGGCGCAACTTGACATCGTTCCATTTGATTTCTCTCCGGCAGCAATGAAGATGCTGGCATTGGATCCAGGACAGTTCATGGAAAACATCTACATCTACATGGGGATCGAAATTCGACCGACCATTATAAACGTTGTCATTAAATTCATTGAGCCCGCGTTGAGGCTGATGCTGGCGGCTTACATCATGCCTCTCGCCGTGGCGGTGTTTGTGGTACAGAAGATTCTAGATCTCTGCGTCACAGTGGTCGAGCTTGCCAAGAAAGCCGTTCGCGTCGCTCAAAAAGCGCTCAACAGGGCTGAGAAAGCTGCGGGAGCGGCGCTGAACAAGATTGCAAGAAAGTATCTTCGATACCAGCGCATGGAGGACACTGCGAGAGTTGCCAGAAAGATGACAACTGCTGACTGCGAAAAGAGCATGTCGCGCAACTCCAACACAGGTTGCCTCGTCTTCGACGGGAAAGAAAGGTGCACGTGGCAACCAAGCCGCTCAATCGAGATTCCGAAGAATTGCGCCGAGATGATTGCACATTGGAAAAACAGAGCGAGGGCCTGGCGTAAGTCCTGCTGCGGTTTCTGGAGACGCATCAAGCGCGTCTTCTACAAGTAAACCCTGAACCCTAAACCCTAAACCCTAAACTCCATACCCTAAACCCTACACTCCAAACCCTAAACCCTAAACCCTAAACCCTAAACCCCAAACCCTAAACCTTAAACCTTAAACCTTAAACCTTAAACCTTAAACCTTACACCTTACACCTAAAACCTAAAACCTAAAACCTTAAAACCTTAAACCCTAAACCCAAAACCCTACCCTAAGCCCAAAACTCTAAACCCTACACCTTAAACCCTAAACCCTAAACCAGGATTTTGTACATCATCGCGAAGATAGTAGTGTAGGGGAAGCAGCACATGTGACACCTCCATCCCGAGTTGGAAGTCATGCACCTTGCATGCAACCGATTTTGTAACCCTTTAACCTTCTGTATCTCCTCTCTCCAAACCTTAAACCCTTAACCCTTAACCCTTAACCTCTGTCAGACCTTTAGCCCCTTGAGTCCTAAACCCTGAAGTCTAAACCCCTACGTTCTAAACCTTTAAGCCTTCAGCCCCAATAAAACTCTAAACCTGAAGTTTAAACGCTAAACCTTAAACTCGACACCCTAAACCCCAGACCCTAAACCCTAAACCGTAAACTCTCCACCTTACACCCTGAACCCCAAATCCTAAACCCTAAACCCTAAACCCTAAACACTAAACCCTAGGCCCTATCCCTATACCCTATACCATATACACCATACCCTTAATTCTAAACCTTATACTCGAAACCTCTAAACAGTAAACCTTAAACCCTGAATCCTACACTCTAAACCTAAAATCCTAAACCTGAAACTCCTAACCCTAAACCCTTAAACCCTTTACCCTAAACCCTAATCCCTAAACCCTAAACTCTAAACCCCAAACCCTAAACCTTCTCTACCCTCAACCCTCAACCCTAAACCTCAGACCCTAAATCCTTAATCCTCATCCTTGATCCCTATACCCTAAACTCTCACCCCTTAAGCCTAAACCCTAAACCCTAAACCCTAAATCTTAAATCTTAAACCCCAA
>Ga0075109_1001911_pt1 | contig 12146 bp, 7 predicted proteins | sample AntAceMetag02UKD_FD_69798 | JGI IMG/M metagenome (GOLD analysis project Ga0075109, IMG submission 69798) | Saline lake microbial communities from Ace Lake, Antarctica - Antarctic Ace Lake Metagenome 02UKD | ecosystem: Environmental > Aquatic > Non-marine Saline and Alkaline > Saline | place...
AAAGGCTCCGTAAGTGGTAACGGAGTGTTCCCTGTCGCCGGCAAGGCTACTGGATAGGAAATTTTCCTATCCATCCCAACTATATTCTGCCAACCCGCCGGTCCCTCTGACGCAGGCATCACAAGCACATCATGAGCAGGCGTAGCCGCAGCTTCTGGCGACTTTACAGTGCCGCGCCAACCTGGATGCGTTGCAGCGATCGGTACGACGTTGGCAAACAAGACTTGGGATTGCTGGGATGGCTGGTGATCTATCACCTCAGAGATCTGGTCGGCCGCCACAAGAGAAAGCGCGGGAGGCGCGCGTTCGATACGCTCAGAAATGATGTTCCAATTTGGATCATCATTCAAAGGACCAACCACGGGGGTCTGGCCTGACAGCAAAATAGACTCTGATTCACCCGAATCATCCACATCTGTTTCCTGACGCGCACTGTCGGTGTGGGCTTCTAACTCTTTGTCAGACCCGGACCTTGCATCTTTCAACCTATGCAAATGCGTGCCCTCGTCTGATGAGCGCAGCGATTGGATACCATCTGCATTCAGTGTGTCACTGGTTGCAAACCCCAGCACGTACTTTTGCAGAAAGAATGTTTCATCTGGGACCACGCTTTCCTGTCTCATAGACGTCGTTACCGCGAGGTTTTTGGTAGAGGGAACGACATCGGTATCTGTTGTCCCATCGTTCTGTTCCGCAGGCGTGACCTTTCCCGTCTCTTCTTTACCGCTAGCTGGCTTCGGATTCGGGTTGGATAGCATTGGAGGAGTGGCATTTGTCGTCTGCACATCTTCCAGAAAGTCAGAGAAATCTATCTTCTTTCCGGTTGCTTGATCCAAACCGTCAACCGGCCATCCATCCCACGATAGATCGTGGGGGAGACAGACTTGATTGCTGAAGATCGCACATTGCGCAGCTTTCAACTCGGGCGACACGGACACTTTCTACCTCCAGATATCTCGATTCCCTCATCATGCACGTATCTGGTTACCGATTCTTTACTGCTGTGATGGCAAGATGAGTAAAATTTCTCACAAGGAGCAATCTCATGTCAGACTGGCTTTCACTCTCCGCCCTACCTCAAAATGCACGGCAAAAACCAACCAGCTTTGGGGCAGATCCCTTGCGTCAGGCAGCAGAGCAGCTTGAAGCCGGGTTCTTGTCTGAAATGCTGAAGCACGCGGGTGTGGGTAAAACCAGTCAGACTTTCGGAGGCGGGACAGGCGAGGATCAGTTTGCGTCGTTCCTGCGCGACGCACAGGCGAAGGAGATAGTGAAGTCAGGTGGAATCGGGTTAGCCGAGACATTTTTTAATGCCTTGAAGGATCGCCAGAATGGATGATGTCCGCACCCCCCAGCCATTGTCTGATACAACAAAATCGCTTCTCGTTTCCCTGAACGACCTGTTGGACAAGGAGCGCAGCACCCTGTTGGACGGTGACCTGGATGGCATTTCGCGAACCCTGCGTGAAAAAGAGCGTCTGATGGACGGGTTGAACGCAACGGGTGTGACCGGAAACATGGATATGCGTGAATTGAAGGAAAAGCTGATTAGAAATCAGGTTCTTCTGGATGGAGCGCTGGAAGGTATTCGTGCTGTTGCTGACCGGATTTCGGCATTGCGCCGTATACGGTCAACCTTGGAGACCTATGATCAGAGCGGTCGGAAAATGACGATCGAGGCCCAGCGTGTCACGCAAGTCGAGAAGCGGGCATGAAGCTGCATTTTCTTAAAATCCTGCCCAGTTGAAAGGTTTGAATTAGGACTCTCTTAGTACTCGGAAGGGCATGGTTCAGAGGCATCCGGAAGGGTGGCGCAAGCAGCAGGCCAAGCCGACACTTGCACATGTCAGTAGGCAGAGGGTCGCTCCTCGGAGGGCGGCATCATCAATGGGCGCAAAAGCGTCCTGCATGTCAAAAGGAACAGTCCTATGGCAACTTTCCACGCCCCACCGTGGTGCCCACCGCCTGCAACGACCTTCTTACGTTTGATGATGACTGGCGCCGCATTTTGCTGCGTGCCCATCTCCACCACCTTCCAACTCACCCGCGATAAGGATTAGCCGCTTTTGTGTTGAAAATGGATTAACGGATCAAATTGGGCGCATCTATTGCGCTCGTTGTTCCAGCTTACAGGCCTGAAAGCCGCAAAGCATAACCTGTCCGACAAGCGGAGGTGATCGGTCCACAGCCGTGCTTTACACCGATGCCTGTTGGCAGCGGGCGCGGGTTGCCGGATAGGATAACCGGCCACTCGGCCCACGGCTTGGCCGCTTTCCATCGACGCACAGCGTGTTACATCTCAGGATCGGAGGAAACGAGATGCTGCTAAGCTTGACCGATGTGACAAAGACCTATCCCGGCAATGACAGGGCCGTCCTCGACCTTGTATCATTTGATCTGGGACGGGGCGGAATGTTGGCGCTTACAGGCGAATCAGGGTCGGGCAAAAGCACTCTGCTTCATTTGATCGGCGGGCTGGACAGCGCCGACAGTGGCAAAGTGGTCTTTGACGGCATCGACCTGACGCCGATGAACGATGCAGGGCGGGCCGAACTACGACGCGGTAGCGTAGGCGTGATTTTCCAGCAGTTCAATCTGATCCCCTCGCTGTCAGTTGCGCGCAACATCGCGTTTCAAGCACGACTTGCCGGGCGGCATGACCCATCACTGGACACGATGCTGGCAGATCGCCTTGGACTCGGGGACCATCTGAACAAATACCCTGAACATCTGTCGGGAGGTCAGCAGCAGCGCGTCGCAATCGCGCGCACCCTCGCTGCGCGGCCGCAACTTGTACTGGCGGATGAGCCGACCGGCAATCTTGACGAAGCCAGTGCCGATACCGTTCTGACCTTGTTGCAGGATCTTGTCACGGAAACGGGTGCAAGCCTGATCCTTGTCACTCATTCCGAAAGACTCGCCGCGCGCCTACCCCGGAGGCTGCACCTGCGGGCAGGGCGCCTCTCGTGACGGCAACGATCCTGTCTGCACTTGTCGGGCATTGGCGACGCAACCCATTGCAACTTGTAACGCTGCTGGCAGGTCTGGCGTTGGCAACAGCTTTATGGTCGGGCGTGCAAGCTATCAATGCGCAAGCGCGCAGCAGCTATGACGCTGCTGCCGCAACGCTGGGCGAGGCACAGTATAGCCAGATCACGACACGCGACGGCGGGCCGATCTCGCAACAGACCTATGTGGCGCTGCGGCGCAACGGCTGGCTGGTGTCACCTGTGATCGAAGGGCAGCTAGACGGTGTTCGAATCATAGGGTTAGAGCCGTTGACATCCCCTGGTAGTCTCGGCCCGGTCAATCCAGAAGCCGGTGTCGATCTGGGGGCTTTTCTGTCTGGCAACGGACAGATATTTGCACGTGCCGAGACGTTGGCACGCCTTCCCAGGACGGATGCCCAAAAGCAGACCGTGCCAGATACAGCCCCCAACACGGCCCTCACTGATATCGGTGTGGCGCAACGGTTGCTGGGGCGCGAGGACCAGATTGACCGGCTGATCGTCCTTTCGGAGCAACCGATCGGACGCCGCCCATTGGGAGAGATCGCACCTGACCTTATCCAGATCACCCCGCAGGACGGAGGCGACGTAGCGCGACTTACCGACAGCTTTCATCTCAACCTGACGGCCTTTGGCCTGCTGTCATTTGCGGTCGGGCTATTTATCGTTCACGGGGCAATCGGACTTGCCTTTGAGCAGCGCCGGCCCGTGGTACGAACCCTGCGTGCACTGGGTGCGCCGCTGGTACGGCTGATTGTGGTGATGGCGGTTGAACTGGCGGGGTTGGCCCTGATCGCAGGTGCGCTGGGTGTGGCCCTGGGCTATGTCATTGCTGCTGCGTTATTGCCTGATGTTGCAGCCACTTTGCGCGGCCTCTATGGGGCCGACGTGTCAGGAGAGCTTGGCTTGCGTTTTTCCTGGTGGCTGTCGGGCTTGGCTATTGCTCTTGGAGGTACAGCCGTGGCGGCCTCTGGCGCGCTATGGTCGCTCGCGCGGATGCCGCTGTTGAGCGGGGCACAACCGCGGGCTTGGGCGATGGCGCGACGGGGTAGTGGTTTGGCTATTACAGCTTTGGTCCTTCTGGTGTTAGCGGCTGTTCTGGCAATCTGGGGGACAGGGCTGCTGGCGGGTTTCGCCATGCTGGGTGCGCTATTGATCGGCGGGGCATTGGTTCTGCTACCAGTCCTCTCTGTGCTGCTGGGGCTGGCCGAAGCGCGGGCAAACGGGCCTGTGGCGCAATGGTTCTGGGCCGACACCCGCCAGCAACTTCCGGGGCTGTCACTTGCACTTATGGCTCTTTTGCTGGCAATGGCCGCGAATGTAGGTGTGTCCACGATGGTATCGTCTTTCCGGCTGACCTTTGTCGGATTTCTGGATCAACGCCTTGCATCCGAGCTTTATGTTACTGCCGAAGATTCCGCACAGGCCGACGCCATCATAGCCGTGGCGACCGATTATGCCGATGCGGTCCTGCCGCTCCTTTCAACCGACAGACAGGTTGAGGGCTTGCCGGCACAGGTCTTTGCCGCGCGCGACCACGCCACCTACCGTGACAACTGGCGTTTCCTGCAGGCCGTTCCTGATGCTTGGGACAAGCTGGCCAGAGGCGAAGGTGTGCTGATCAACGAACAGCTTTCCCGCCGCGCCAAGCTTGAACTGGAAGCAGAGGTCACAGCCCTTCCTGGCAGGGCCTTGCCTGTGCTGGGTATCTATGGCGATTATGGCAATCCTATCGGGCAGGTTATCGTGACAGAAACGCTGTTCAGCGCAGCCTATCCCGATATCATACCGCTGCGCTTTGGACTGCGCGTAAAGGTAGATCAGGTGACAGCATTGCGCGAGGCGCTGCACAATAGTGCGGGCGTGGCCGACACCGCCATCATAGACCAGTCTGCGATCAAGGGCATGTCGCTTGCGGTGTTCGAGCGTACCTTCACTGTAACGGCTGCGCTGAACGCACTGACCCTCGCCGTGGCCGGTTTCGCCATCCTGATGAGTCTGCTGACACTTGCCGCCATGCGTCTTCCCCAACTGGCCCCGGTCTGGGCGCTTGGGTTGTCGCGGCGCAAGTTGGCGGCGCTTGATCTTTTGCGCGCGGTAATTCTGGCTGCATTGACCGCAACATTGGCCCTCCCGCTCGGGCTGGCCCTTGCATGGTCCCTTTTGGCCGTGGTCAATGTCGAAGCATTCGGCTGGCAGTTACCGATGTATCTGTTTCCAGTTGACTATTTGCGGCTGGGAGGTCTGACGTTGCTGGCGGCAGCACTGGCCGCTTTTTGGCCTGCCTGGAGACTGTCGCGCACGCCTCCTGCACAATTGTTGGGGGTATTCCGCAATGAACGCTAAAGCGATAGCCATCCTGCTTTTGCTGCCATTGCAGGCGGCAGCGCAGGGATTTGCCGGGCTTGGCGCATCAATCGAGGGTTTCGCCAATCCAGAGCCCGGTACGGCTTTGGTGTTTCCAGCAGATCACGGTCCACATCCTGCCTATCGCATTGAGTGGTGGTACCTGACCGCCAACATGACAGGTTCGGACGGCACGCCTTATGGACTGCAATGGACGCTGTTCCGGTCGGCATTGGCCCCATATGACGGGCAAGGCTGGGATACACCCCAACTCTGGATGGGTCATGCCGCCGTTACCACACCAGACGCGCATCACGTCGCCGAACGTCTTGCGCGTGGTGGTATAGGGCAGGCAGGTGTCGAGGCAGATCCCTTCAGCGCCTGGATTGACGACTGGACCATGCAGGGCCGCGATCTGAACACCCTGAACCTGACCGCGTCCGGCAGCGATTTTGCCTTTGACGTAGAGCTGTCAGCAACTGGCCCATTGGTTCTGCATGGGCAAGCGGGTTACTCTGTCAAATCCGCCGCAGGACAGGCGAGCTATTACTATTCACAACCATTCTATGACCTTTCCGGCACCCTCACCCTTCCCGAGGGCGATATCGCTGTGACCGGCCATGCGTGGCTTGACCGGGAATGGTCGTCGCAACCACTGGCAGAAGATCAGCAGGGATGGGATTGGTTTTCACTGTCATTCGACAGTGGCGACAAGCTGATGGGGTTTGTTCTGCGTGGCACCACCAACTACACGGCTGGAACGTGGATAACTGCTGATGGCCAGACCGCCGCATTGTCCGATGGTGCCTTTACAGCGAAACCGCTGGCAACCCATAGCGTGGATGGCCACAACGTGCCTGTAAAGTGGCAAGTGACCCTTCCCGACCGTGGACTGGACGTCACCGTCGACGCGCTCAACCCCAACGCATGGATGGATACATCGGTCCCCTATTGGGAAGGTCCGGTCAACGTCACCGGAAGCCACCCCGGAACCGGCTATCTGGAAATGACTGGTTATGAAGGTAACTAAGCGCGGATCTCGGACTGTCCCAGGCAATACTGGCCAAATGGGTCAGCTTTCCTTTGAAGACAATGCAGACCCCCTCTGAGGACATAATGCTTGACGCGATGGCAAGATCGGCAAAAGCTCAAACGCATGATCGTCTGATCCAGTTTTGTCGGGTGTGTATTCCATGTTCGGTAGTTTCCAAAGACACCTATTGATCGGCACAATGTTTGCACATGCTCTTGTGGCGCCTGTTGCTGCAGAAAACTGCCCCACGCTAGAAGGCTTTACCCCACTGGACGGGTTGGCTGTCTATGAAGGTGCGTGCCTCTACGGCGCCGAGGATGCCGGTTTTTTGCGCTTTGATTTGCCTATCGGACCGATGAAAGGGCGCGTATTGTCCGAATCGAAACCCGTCGAAGGCCAGTTGCAACGCCGACTCTACGTGGCCCCAGAAGGTGCAAGTTCGCTGGATGTGTTCGAAAACTATCGCTCCTCTCTGGTCAGTGCGGGCTTTGTCCCGCTATTCGAGTGTTCCGGAAGGGCTTGCGGCAGCGGAAATGCACTTCTCGGCAAGATTGTGATCTACCCGAACGAGCGCTGGCTAAGAAATCTGGGAACATCCTCAGAGAAAGCAATGTACATTGAGGGTAGCGAGCATTTTCTGGCCGCTGTTTCAGCAGATGGCACGCGCCATGTTGCACTCTATGTTGCGAAAAACCAGAAGGCCCAGATTTCGGGACAAGCGTCAGAGCGCGCGGCAGTGCATCTGGATCTTGTGACATCGGCAGCGCTGGAAACCCGCATGATTGATGCCGCAGCCATGGCCAAAGGGCTTTCGGACGAAGGTCATATCGCGCTTGATAATGTGTATTTCGACTTTGGAACCGCTAATTTGACACCAGAATCGGTCCCAGCAATCGCTGAGATGGCAAAACTCCTGTCAGAGAATTCGTCGTTGAGGGTCCAGATTGTTGGCCATACCGATTGGATCGGAGATGCTGATGTGAACCTGTCATTGTCGCGAAAGCGTGCGGATGCTGTTGTGGTTGCGCTTGTAAAAGCGGGAATCGCAGCAGACCGCTTTGGCGCGACAGGATTGGGTATGTTGTCCCCTCGCGCCACAAATACAACCGACGCAGGCCGGGCTTTGAACCGTCGGGTTGAACTGGTGGAATTGCCGCCCCGGAACTAGTCCGGGTTCCAAACGCCACAAGGCCACAACGACTCTGTGCACTTTGTTTTCACTCTTGCTTTTCTTGCTTGCGCCATTGCCGGTCACCGGCTTTGGAAGCTGCGCCGCTATTGCAAGGTTTTCCTGCGTGGCCGCACAGAGCTCTAAGATACCATCTTTAGCGCCTGAAAGCATCGTCCCGATAGACTAGAGGTCGACTATGCACGAACAATCCAACCAGTCCACTCCATGGACGCCGACCAGGTAACACATCGATTTGTGGCAAGAAGTGGTGCCCCATGACGGACTCGAACCGCCGACCTTGTCCTTACGAATTTTGCCGTCCATGTGTTGGACATGACCGGACCAAGCCGCTTAAAGCCATACAACTCACTATGATTGCTTGACTATTTCTCGTCTCGATCTTGGACGGTGTCGGACGACGCAAGAGAACGTTTGACGTACATCCCCTACTAATCCCCTACTAGTAGGGACCGCCGCGCCTAAACACTGGCGCTTCTTTTTGATGTTGGAATCCTGAGTCCGCTGGCTGACACAGCAGTTTAGCTGCGGCTTGCCAGGTTGGTTTGGGCCAAGGCCAGCAAACCCTGCAAACCGGTCAAACCCGGTACACCCCACCCCAAGCACGGGCCGTGCTGCTGGGAAGCATTGGGCCGCTCCCGGTCCCCCCCTCTCGCGAACTAACTTGCCCCCTGGGGAATGAATGCAGAAAGCAGGGGGCTCGACACGAGGCAGACCAAAAAAGATTCATTGCCCCAGACAAGAAACACCCGCCATACTCTAAGCAACTCGCACTAACCGGTATTAGCTATTGTTTTCGCTTCCGAATTGGCTCCGTTCGAAGCCACAAAACATTGACCAGCCTAAGGCCACTCAATTGGCCGAGACCGACCTCGCGGCTTCGCCCAAGGTCGGGACCAATATCGATCGGCCAGTTATCGACCTCTACCGGCCGCACATCACCTCTGGTGACTGTCTGATCGTCACTGGCTATCAGGACTTTCTCTCTTCGCTTGCCATCCTCATGAAGGAGGCCAAGGAACTCAAAGACCCTGACACGAACGCCGACATACGGATTCGGATATCGTTCGGTATCGATACGGCGAATGCTCGGCGGCTGGCTAAGCCAAGGCCTGTGACTGAGGAGATGAAGCTCTATTGGTTGGAGAAATCAGGACTACAGGTCGAGGACGACGACGACTTGATGGCGGTGCTGGCAAAGCGTGCCATCCAGACTGGAAAGATTGAGCTTCGTGTCTTTGACCCCGTGTTGGCCCAGACCCGTCTAGGGATCTCAGGTGATCGTCGGATGCATTCCAAGATAGTGAGTTCACCGAAAGGTGCCGTCGCAGGCTCTGCGAATTTTTCCAGATCGGGACTTTACAGCAATATCGAGTATGCAGATGGTCTCGACGCTGGTTCGCACGAACTTCAGATTGAGCGCACCCGAGCGGCTGAGCAGATTTGGGACGTTTCTGCTGACTGGACCGAAGAAGCGCTCGATATTCTCGACAAGCTCATTAAGCCCTCCACCGCCGAAGATGCGATGGCGCGCATGATCGCGGAACAGAAGGGTTTCGAGCCCTGGCTTACAGGTGGTCGGCAGGAGATCACTGGCCACACGCTCTACGAATACCAAGAGGAACTAACCTATGAGGCTTGTTCCATTACATATGACCACGGCATTGCCTTTGTCGAGGCACCTACAGGATCGGGAAAGACCGAGATCGGATGCCACCTCGCTGAGGCTTTGTCTGAAACGTTCTCACGCGTAATCCCGCGGTCTCCCGTCCACGGTGTCGCCCGGAAGAACGCAGCTGTGATCGCGCCCCCAAAGGTCATCCCTAGCTGGGAAAAGCACTCCACGAACAGCCTTGAGGCGATAGCCAATACTAGCCTTGCAAAAAAGCACCTGCGAGGGGCCGGTGACGGCAGCAAAACCGGGTTGAGACTCGATCAGTTTGGCATACTCATCATCGACGAAAGCCATACGGTTACGCCCGGCTTCGAACAGGCATCCCAAATGGCCGCGGCGGTCGAGCTTGCACCTCCAAGTTGGAATGTCTGCTTGTCCGCCACGCTTCTCGGCAACCGTGATGTCGACTGGCTGACCCATATGCAGGAGAAGCGCGCCTCTATCTTTATGACGCCTGACTACATCCAGGCGATGGGTGAGTTGTTCGACCGTGAAATGCAAAGTTCGCCTGATATTTTTGATGAAAAAACGCCATTTTCTGTTCTATCCGAACCGGAAACGGCGCTCTCGCGGCAGGCTCGTGCGGAACTCTCTGAACTGATTTCGCCTTTTCTTGCGCGCCGCCAGCGCAGATGCATTGGTGAGGACGAGGATCGCTCAAAGCATAGCTACCCAAAACTGGCGAATCATGGGCGACCAAAAACGCTAAAGCTCACGAAACCTCAGAAGGCGCGCCTTGACGAACTCGTGGCACTCTGTAGTGAACTGGCGCCAGGTGGGCGGGTTACGGCAGTCGAAAAGAGTCGTTTCGGGCACATCAAGACGCAGCAGAGTACTCAGGATCAGCTCCATATCCGAAACCTGCTGAACATACTTCGAGTAAACGCAGCGCAGGCAGCTTGGGAGATGTCCCACGGCGTCATAGGAAAATGGCTGCGGGAATTTGAGCAAGGTTCAAAGAAGGGGAGCAAAGCGCCACACCCAGGTCAGTCCAACATGTTCGGTCTGCTTGGCATCGACGCGCTGGCAAAACCTGAAAAGTGTGTTGCTCTCGCCCAAAAGCTCAACTCGCAAATGCTAAACGAGGTTGACGAAAAGCGGTACGACGCTTGTCACCGCATCCAGCAACAGGTGGACCGGGTCGTCTTCCTCGCAGAGCGCACCGACACGCTCGAAATCTTCGCTGAAGCGCTTTCGCGCCGCAGTCACCACACAAACTTCGTGGTTGGAAACCAGACCAAGGGCGATGAGCGGGCGGTGAAGGCCATCTTTGGCAACGTACCGGATGGCTTCCGACGGATCACGAACGGCAAGTCTTTAGAGTCCTACTTCCGTCCTGGCGGGAAAAACGCCCCAGAAGGGCCAGCGTCTGTCTTCCTAACCTACAAGATGGCTGAGGGTATCAACCTTCAGTCAGCCGATACGCTTATCCTGCTTGGGGTGACGTCGAACCTCAAGGAACTCATCCAGGGATTGGGGCGAATCGACCGCATCGACAGTCAATTTGGGATTGTGAACTACCACCTTGTCGATATTCCGGTCGGTCAGTTTGCGTCAGATGAGAAGGTGACCAACCGCATCAAGAACTATCGGACACTCGCAGGCGAAGAACTGGTTGACGCTGTTCAGGAGGTTGGCTCAGACGACACCGAAGTAATTCTGGAAAGCGTGACGAGATACCTCGGATCGGCCAGGCGCTTGCGAGACAACAATTTCCACGACGTTCTCGCTCGAACCAAAGAGAAGATATCTCCGGAGCGTTACCGCCTCATCAGCAAGGCAAAAATTGAAGGCACCTGGGGTGCTGAATTGGCGCTCTTGTCCGCCAGAGAGAGCTTCACCGCGCTGCATCTGAATGGGGTCAACAAGCCGACCAGCTTCTTTCCTCCGCGTTTGCTGCTTCTAAGGCATTCCGAGGCTGGCCTGACGTTGGAGCGAGGTCAGCTGGTCTGCGCAAAGCGACTTGAGTCAGCATACGAGCGGACCATAAGCCTCGGCATGGAACAGACCAGGATGACCGAGGAGGAACTAGCAAGCGCGCTTGAGACTGTCTCTGGCCAACTTGGACGGCTTACAGAGTGGGAGTTGCGCCCGGCACGGGTCGAAAGCCTGATGAAAGCATGCGCTGAGTTCATGAGCAGGCGGGCCGACAACAACCAAGATGATCAAGAGTTGTTCGGGCACCTGTCCCTCCCCGCCATCGAAATGATCTGTGAGTCTTGGAGCAGGCTGCTCGATCCCTTCTGGGAGCAAGCCAAGCAAGAGGTGCGGGACAGCTTCGCCTACGAGGACCTGCCGAAGGGGTACATCGCAATCCAGGCGATTCTGCAGAAGCTTGAAAATGACGCTCGCCATGCCGACGAAGTTCACCAAAAGATGTCCACGGTGATCGAGGAAGCAGAGCTTCTGTCGAGGGATCATGAACCAGAGATCGGGCGGAGGGTTTCGGTGGTCTTTTTTTCGGGCGGAGCTGGCGAGCACTGACCGATACGAACTCCTACAAGGTTATTGGTGCAGACGGTTATGCTATCCGGCAGCGCAAGTGCCCTGCGGCCTTACCAAACCCGTTAAACACGGTAAAGCCGGGCACACCCCACCCCAAGGACGGCTTTCATGGCAGTGAGCCGACTGCGCCCTCCCGGTCCACCCTCTCTCTTGAGCCACAGTGACCATTAGTTTTCACGTGCCCTTAGCTATGTCAGTGCTTAGTCGTGCAGGCAGCGTTGCGGTATCTTACAGAAGCATTCGAGTATGACTGGTCCGATGTGTCAACGGCAAAGCCGACGGACAGGCCCTTTTGGCAGGCAGATAGTCCAAGACCGAGGGCAATGTGGGTCTTGCCGGTGCCCGACGGGCCAAGGGCGATGACGTTCTCGCGCCGCTCGACCCATTCAC
>Ga0075109_1001923_pt1 | contig 12103 bp, 10 predicted proteins | sample AntAceMetag02UKD_FD_69798 | JGI IMG/M metagenome (GOLD analysis project Ga0075109, IMG submission 69798) | Saline lake microbial communities from Ace Lake, Antarctica - Antarctic Ace Lake Metagenome 02UKD | ecosystem: Environmental > Aquatic > Non-marine Saline and Alkaline > Saline | place...
CAGAGACCGGCAAGGAGTTCTGCGAGAACCCGACCGTCCGCAAGCTGAGCTTTACCGGTTCCACCAATGTCGGTCGCATCCTGTTGCGTCAAGCCGCCGATCAGGTGATGAAATGCTCCATGGAACTGGGCGGAAACGCACCGTTCATTGTGTTCGACGATGCCGATCTGGATGCCGCCGTAGAAGGTGCCATCATGTGCAAGTTCCGTAACAACGGACAGACCTGCGTGTGCGCCAACCGCATCTATGTGCAAGCCGGTGTCTATGACGCGTTTGCGGCCAAGCTGAAAGACGCCGTGGGCAAACTCAAGGTCGGAGACGGGTTGGAAGCAGGGACGACACTGGGTCCGCTAATCAACGCAGCGGCCATCAAGAAAGTGCAAAGCCATGTGGCCGATGCCACCGCCAAGGGCGGCAAGGTCATTATGGGTGGCGAGCCGTTTCAGGGGCCGGGAAACTTTCTGTCGCCCACGATCGTCACCGGTGCCACCCGCGACATGATCGTGGCGACCGAGGAGACCTTTGGCCCCTTTGCTCCGCTGTTCAAGTTCGACGATGTGGACGAGGTGATCGCGCTGGCCAACGACACGATCTTCGGCCTTGCCGCCTATTTCTATGCACGCGACCTGAGCCGCGTCTACAAAGTCGCCGAGGCGCTGGAATACGGGATCGTGGGCATAAACACCGGCATCATCTCGACCGAGGTTGCACCCTTCGGCGGCGTCAAGCAATCCGGCCTTGGCCGCGAAGGCAGCCGCCACGGGATCGATGATTATCTCGAGATGAAATACATCTGCATGGCGGTTTAATCACTGCGGGGACCTGATCGAACATACCGGGCGGCGCGTGATCGGACTGCTTTAAAAGGGTGCCAATGACACCGTTTTCTGCCTATGTCGCATTGTTTGTCAGTGCCTTCACCTCGGCCACCCTGCTGCCCGGTTCGTCCGAAGCGGTACTTTTGGGGTTTATGGTCGCAGGGGTTGGTGATCCTGTCACATTGGTGATCGTCGCCATCGTTGGCAATCTGCTTGGCTCCATCCTGACATGGGCCATGGGACGCTATGCAGCAGAATTCCGGGACCGGCGCTGGTTTCCAGTTTCGGCTGCCCAATATGACAGGGCAGAGGCATGGTATGCACGCTACGGGAAATGGACCCTGCTTATGGCCTGGGTGCCCGTTATTGGCGACCCTTTGACCGTTGTTGCAGGTGCGATGCGTGCGCGGCTCGCCCTTGTGATCGTGCTGGTCGGTCTTGGCAAAACTGCACGCTATGCCGTTGTGGCAGGTGGCTATTCGTTGTGGGCCGCCTGACGGATCGGGCCTGCAGGTTTAACCCGCAGACCCGCGTTGCTTTGGTGCAATCAGGTTAGTTGACAGCCTTTGCTTCGACCACATCCTTGTCGGTCGCGGCCTGCGATGATGCATTGGCAATCTGGATACGGCGCGGCTTCAACATCTCGGGGATCTCGCGCTTGAGATCGATATGCAGCATTCCATCGGCATGGCTGGCACCTGTGACGCGGACATGATCAGCCAAGGTAAAGCGGCGTTCAAACGCACAGGTTGCGATACCGCGATGCAGATAGCTGCGGCCTGCCTCCCCTTCTTCAGGTTTGCGCGCCGCAACAACAAGCGCATTCTCCCGCACTTCGACCGTCAGATCGTTGGCGGCAAAACCGGCAACGGCAAGCGAGATGCGATAGGCATTCTCGTCCGTTTTTTCGATATTGTAGGGCGGATAGGTCGGTTGGGGCAGATCATTGGCAAACACACGGTCCATAAGGTCCGCGATCTGGTCAAAGCCGACAGTTGCACGGTAGAGCGGTGCAAGATCATAGTTTCGCATGGGTCATCCTCCATCTGAGCGATACCTGTTCGAGCCTTCCTAAATGGGACAGGCAGACATACCAGAGCCCTTGAGTGGCACTCTGATATGTCAGATGTGGGAAAGGAAATCGCGGCTTTCAAGAGCCCATGATGCAAGGATCACGGGCGGATGAATTTGGCCCCTGTATCGCGTTTGACACCGCCCGGAATCACGCGGTTCACATCGGGAGAGGCGTGCAGGAAAACCCCTCCTCCTTCTGCAAGCTGCGCCTTCAGACGGTCCAGCGGTTCTTGCAGTTGCGTCCCTAAAGCCACCTTGGTGCCACGCACCTCGGCCTTGGCCGATACAACCGAGACAATCCGCACCCCATCCGGTCCAAAGGAAAAGATCGGCGCGCCGGAAGATCCAAAATCCACCGAGCAGGACATGATCAACACGCCGTCTTGCTGCCCCATAACACCGCACATTTCCTGAAGAGAGGGCGCGTCAGCCCTGTCATAGGCGTAGGAGACAACCCCGACACGATCCCCTGTTCGCGGGCGTGCATCCGTCAGAAAGGGCACGACCGAGGTTGTCCGGATCGGCTGCTGCAACTCGAGAAGCGCCACATCGTTTCGCACCCTTGTCGAGACAACATCGCCGTCAAAGGCGTAATCTGCATCAATAACAGCGCGGCGGACCCAGCGATAAGCCTCTGCGCGGCCATTCCGCCAGCCGGCGCGAAATTCGATCTTGCTATGATCGATGCGCTCGCCCGTGCTGCGGTCAAAAAGGCAATGCGCGGCAGTCAGCACCAGATCCGGCGCAATCAGCGCACCTGTGCAAAAGCCACGCCCGTCGATATCCAGACGGCCGACAGCCTCCCAGCCGCGGGTCTGATCGCCTGTATCCAGCCGTGTCAGACTTGTATCCTGTGCAGATGCGCCGCTGACGCCCACGGACAGGCAGGCACAAAGCAGCCCGATGGCAAGGATCAATCCGCGTGGCATCACATTCCCTCAAAAGTTCTGGTTCTGAGATAGGATCGAATTCCGGCCAAATTGCGACTGTTTTCAGCGAAGAATAGGGATCTGCGGCTGTCTTTTTCCCGGTGCTGTCAAAGCAGGTGGTTGTGGACCACCGGTTGCCCAATCCAGAAGCTCGACAGTATGTACAATCGGCACCTGCGTAGCCGATCCGATCTGCATCATACAGCCGATATTGCCAGCGGCGATTACGTCAGGGTTGCGCGCCTCAAGTGTGAGAACCTTGCGGTCTTTCAACTGCTTCGAAATGACAGGCTGCATCAGGTTGTAGGTGCCGGCAGAGCCGCAGCAAAGATGACTGTCGGCAGGCTCGACCACGGTAAACCCGGCCTGTTTGAGCAAATCCTTGGGGAAGGTTTTGATCTGCTGGCCGTGTTGCAGCGAACAGGCCGCGTGATAGGCCACGGTCATGCCCTTGTCGCTACCTTCGGGCAGATCAAGTGTCATCAGCACCTCGGACACATCTTTGGCGATGGCCGAGACCCGCGCGGCATCTGCGGCAAGGTCGGTGTTGCGGAACATATGGCCGTAATCCTTGACCGTCGTGCCACACCCGCTGGTGTTGATCACGATGGCATCAAGCCCGCCTTTGTCCATCTCGGCCACCCAGGCGCGGATGTTGCGGGCGGCGGTGGCGTGGCTTTCTTTTTCTTTGCCCATATGATGGGTCAGTGCACCACAGCATCCCTGCCCTTCCGCGATCACTACATCACACCCGTGCCGCTGCAGAACGCGGATCGTGGCATCGTTGATATCGGTGTTCAGCGCGCGTTGGGCACAGCCTGTCATCAGTGCCACGCGTTTGCGCTTTGTCCCTTGCGCTGCGAAGGTCTGCGGGTCGTCATTGCGGCTGACCGGCGGAATCTCCTTCGGGGCCATTTCCAGCATCGCGCGCAATCGCGCATCAGGCATCAGACGGGCAAAGGGTCGTCCCATCTTGGCCCCCAGCAGCGCCACACGAAAACGCATCGGATAGGGCAGAATGCGCGCCAGTACCCAGCGCAGCAGCCTGTCACCAAGCGGGCGCTTGTAGTTTTCCTCGATATAGGCGCGGGCGTGATCGACCAGATGCATGTAATGCACACCCGAAGGACAGGTGGTCATGCAGGCAAGACAAGACAGACAGCGGTCTATGTGTTTGACCGTCTTTTCATCCGGCACGCGGTTGTTTTCCAGCATATCCTTGATCAGATAGATGCGACCACGCGGGCTGTCCAGTTCATCCCCCAGAATCTGGTAGGTCGGACAGGTGGCCGTGCAGAAACCGCAATGCACACATGACCGCAGGATCTGGTTTGATCGCGCAATCGCAGGGTCCGCAAGCTGTTCTGGTGTGAATGTCGTTTGCATGTCAATTCCCTGCCAAAGTGCGCAAAAGGGCTGAAACCACTTAAAGAACCAATACAGCAGCCAGCGCATAGCCCCAGACCGGAAGGCGCGGGCCCACAATGCGATGGGTCAGATGCGCCAGTCCGGCAAGGGCCACTCCCGGGGCAGCCATCACCGCATAGGTACTGGTCAGTCCCTCATCCTGATCTCCACCTGACACCACCCAGAGCACGGCCAGCACTCCGGCCGCGATCGCGATACCGGCAGCAGCTTGTCGGCCGGGCGGTAGCAAGCACAGCGACAGGGCCACAACAACAGGCACGATGATGATCACGATCATGACAGGGTGGCCTGCGGCACATCGGTGTGCGTCACAAAAATCCCGCGCGGATCGAACTTTGCCCGGATGCCTGCACTCAGCGTGGCAACAGCAGGCGGTTCCGGCTGTTCCACCGGCAAACGTGCAAGCGTTTCAGCGTCCGCGCGCAGCAATGTGGCATGCCGCTGAAATGCTGCAATCCGCCCGCGCAGATCGGTGCCCGGGGCCGTGCGCAGCCAAATCAGCCCGCCGCCCCAATCATAAAGCGCTTCTTGTGCACCGGATCGCGCCACGATCTCGGGCGCATCGCTTGGTTTGACCGACAGCCGCCATATATCACCCGCCACACCGTGAAAGGGTGCAACATCACGGATCCCGGCCCAACGCTGCGCGCCCTCTTCGATCTCGCCGCCCAGCATCTCGCGCAGTTTTCCAGCGCGATAGGCAACCGAGCCTGCGAAGCCTTCGATCCTGAGGAATGTGCCCTGCCCGGGCCAATGCGCCGCACCGCTGACCTCGAAAGGCGATCCAAGTGCCTGCGACAACGCACGCACGGCAGCCATGTCGTCCAACCCTTTTATCACCAGCGTAACCATGACCTCCGGCAGGGGCAGCACTTTGAATGCTACCTCGCTGATGACCCCCAGCCGCCCCTTTGACCCAGCCATCAGTTTGACCAGATCATAGCCGGTGACATTCTTCATCACACGCCCGCCATTCTTGAGGATGCGTCCTGTCCCATCCACAAACCGCACACCCAGAAGGAAATCGCGCGCAGCGCCGACCTGAATGCGGCGCGGACCACTGACATTGGCCGCAAACACACCGCCAATGGTGGGTTCACCTGTGTTTGACAGCAAACCGCGGTGATCCATCGGCTCAAACGGCAAGCGCTGCCCCTCGGTGCTCAACGCGGCTTCGATCTCGGCAAGCGGCGTGCCAGCCTGGGCCACCAAAGTCAGCGAACCCGGCTCGTAGAGCGAAATCCCCGAAAGGCCCCGTGACGTCAGCACAACGCCCCCTGTTGTGCCAACAGAACGTGTGCCGCCGCCAACGACCTGCATGGGCCGCTGTGCACCTGCAATACAATCGGCCAATTCAGCCTCGGTCCGAGGGGTTATCATATTCATCTTGCCAAAATACTCCGGGGGTCCGGGGGCTGGCCCCCGGCGCTTGTGTCAGGCTGCACGCCGCGCGTCGGATGCGGCCAACGGAAAGACCTTGGCCGGATTCAGCAGCCATTGCGGATCGAACACATCTTTAACCGCCATCTGTATATCCAGATCATCCGGTGCAAACTGGTCGACCATCAGATCGCGTTTCTCGATTCCGACACCATGTTCTCCGGTCAGACAACCACCGACCTCCACGCAGAGTTTCAGGATATCAGCACCCATAGCCTCGCATAGTTCCAGATCGCCCGGCTTGTTAGCGTCAAACAGGATCAGGGGGTGCATGTTGCCGTCGCCTGCATGGAAGACATTGCCCACGTCCAGCCCGTATTCCTTGCTCATTTCCCCGATCCGGCGCAGCACATAGGGCAACTGGCTGACAGGGATCGTGCCATCAAGGCACATGTAGTCATTGATCTGGCCCATCGCGCCGAAGGCTGATTTGCGCCCCAGCCAGATACGCGCGCTTTCATCGGCGGATTTGCTTTCGCGCAGCTCGACCGGATTGTGGCGCCGCGCGATGGCGATGATCTTTTCAAGCTGCTCGTCGATCTCGGAGTTAGAGCCTTCAACCTCGACGATCAGCAGTGCCTCGCAGTCCGGGTAACCCGCTTTGGCAAAGGCTTCTGTCGCGCGGATACAGGGACGGTCCATGAATTCGATCGCGACCGGCAGAACGCCTGCCTTGATGATGTCGGACACACAGGCCCCAGCCACCTCGTTGCTGTCAAAGCCCATCAGCACAGGACGCGCGCCTTCGGGTTTGCGCAGGATACGCAAGGTGGCCTCGGTCACGACACCCAGCTGACCCTCCGATCCGCAGATGACACCCAGCAGGTCCAGACCGCCTGCATCCAGATGCGCGCCGCCGATCTCGACCACGGTGCCATCCATCAGCACCATTGTCACGCCCATCAGATTGTTGGTGGTCACACCGTATTTCAGGCAGTGCGCCCCGCCCGAATTCATCGCGATATTCCCCGCAATGGAGCAGGCCAACTGGCTTGAGGGGTCAGGCGCGTAGAAGAAATCGTTTTCTTGCACTGCACCGGTCACGCTGAGGTTCGTGCGGCCCGATTGCACCTTGATAAACCGGTTGTCGTAATCGGTCTCCAGAACCGCATTCATCCGTGCAACGCCCAAGATAAGGCAATCAGCCGTCGGCAAAGCACCACCGGCAAGCGATGTGCCCGATCCACGCGGTACAACCGGCACACCCATCTCGTGACAGATATGCAGAATGTCGGAAACCTCCTGTGTGGTCGACGGCAGGACTGCCACCATCGGCGGGCACCTATATGCAGTCAGCGCATCGCATTCATAGGCACGGGTTTCAGCCTCCAGATGGATCACGGCATCCTGCGGCAAGACGCGCAAGAGACGCTCGACCAACCGGGGTTTCTTGGCAAGAATCGCGGGGTTCGGGGTCGGCATTTCCATCTGTGATGCTCCTCCAGCGTATTGGTAAGAAAATATAACCAATTTATCCTGTCTGGCAAGTGCTGATGTGACCAGCTAAGAGTCGCCTATGACATGGATGGATCGCCTTGGGTTGTTCGGACCGCTGGACCTTGCGGGGCTTGCCCTTCTTTTCGGGGGGTGGTTCGTGATTGGCTGGCGGATCGAGGCATTGGGCGGACGGCGACCCTCGGTGTCAATCATGATGGCCGAATACAGGCGCGAATGGATGCGGATGATGGTCACCCGGCAGACCCGGATGTTCGATGCCCAGGTCCTCAGCACGCTACGGCAAGGGGCGTCATTCTTTGCGTCCGCCACAATGATCGCCATCGGCGGCGGGCTGGCGCTGATCGGCAATGCCGAACGGTTGCAAGGCGTTGCAAGCGATCTGACCATGACAAACAACCCGATTTTTGTCTGGGAGGTCAAGCTGTTGGTGACCCTTTTCCTGCTTGCCAATGCATTCCTCAAATTCGTGTGGTCGCACCGTCTGTTCGGGTATTGCGCGGTGCTGATCGCGGCTGTGCCGAACGAGCCGGATGATCCCAATGCCTTTCCCCGTGCCGCCAAAGCCGCCGAGGTCAACATCACCGCCGCCCGCAGCTTCAATCGGGGTCTGCGCTCGGTCTATTTTGCGCTTGCCAGTGCGGCATGGCTCGTCGGTGCGTGGCCGCTGATCCTGACAACTGTGATCACGTTGTCGGTCCTGTGGCGACGCGAATTCGCCTCGCAATCCCGCGCAATCCTGACATCACAAACCGACGGATTGGGCTACACGCAGACGTGACGCCTCAGTTAACCTCCGGACTGCTAGACAGCTAACATGATTAAAACTTCCGCATCATTCCCTGTTCTTGCCTTGTTGCTGTCCTGTGTGCCCGCTTGGGCCGATCCTGCTATGGTGGTTGGCGTCAAAACCGGACTGGCAGGAATGGGCTGGCGATTCGAGGTGACGATCAGTCACCCTGATTCCGGTTGGGATCATTTTGCCGATGGGTGGGAAATTCAAGACAGCCAGGGTACCAGACTGGGGTTTCGCGAGTTGCAGCATCCACATGTGGACGAGCAGCCATTCACGCCCAGCCTGAGCAATGTCATGATCCCCGATGGTACGAAAGAAGTGTACATCCGCACGCGCTGTTCGCGGGATGGCTGGTCAAACTCCTTGACCAGCGTTTCACTCACGCGCTGATAGTTCAACGCCGTCCTTCGCGCAACCAAGCCCCTACAATCAAGGCTGAGGCCAGCAACAGAACCAGCCACGCCAGCAGCAACGGCGTCTGGCGCAGATCGCGGGTCTCGAAAGCCTCGCGCGGGGTCAGGCCGATCCAGCCGCGACCGGCGGCAGGACGACCCGCGCTGACGTCGCGAATTGCAGGCAAACCATCCGCAAAGGGCAGAACACCACCACGCAAACTATCGATCGCTGGCTGCATCACTTCGCCAGTGGCGATGGTCTGCTCGAATTCGCGCGGGGCGGCAGGGCCAAGACCGATGACAGCAGACTGGTCGCCATCCACCAGACGGTAAAGCCCGATATCCGGCCCGTCATACTCTGCCTCGAACCGACCGGGGCTGATCTCGGTCAGAGGCACGTCGACCTCCTCGCCGTCGGGGGTCGTCACTGTAACGGGGCCAGCACTTTCTTCCAGCGTCCGGCGGATGATGCGCATCCTCTGGCCGACAGCCTCGGCCCAGATCGCCTCTTCCTCAAGCTCGGGCTCTTTCATCATCCAATGGGCAAGGCGGCGCAGCAGTTCCAGTTGCGGCCCGCCACCCTCGTAACCGCGATCCCAGAGCCATGCCTGATCAGAGGCCAGCAACGCGATCCGCCCCTCCTCGACACGGTCAAGGATCAGCAAAGGACGATCATCTATACCGGACATCACGACATTGCCGCGCTCGGTATCAAGATCGATCTGGCGCAGCCAGCGACCCCATGTTTCATTTCCGTCAGGCGCAAGACCCGCTGTCACGGGATGACGTTGTCCCAGATCGGTTATCTGAGGTACGAAACCTTCCTCGATCACCCGCGCTGTCGGACGTGCAGGCAGGACCGTGGACAGCGGCGAGCGGTACAGGGAAGCAGCGGTTGCAAAATCAGGTCCTGCGGCGACCAGAACAGCCCCGCCATTACGCACATATTCCGCGACATTCTCAAGATAGAGCGAGGGCAGGATTCCCCGCCTTTTATAGCGGTCAAAGATGATCAGATCGAAATCCTCGATCTTCTCCATGAACAACTCGCGCGTGGGAAAGGCGATTAGGGATAGTTCCGACACCGGCACACCGTCTTGTTTGTCAGGCGGACGCAGAATGGTGAAATGTACCAAGTCGACCGAGCTGTCGGATTTCAGCAGGTTGCGCCATGTCCGCCCGCCCGCATGTGGTTGTCCTGACACTAGAAGCACACGCAGGCGGTCCCGCACTCCGTTGATCTGCACCAGCGCAGTATTGTTGCGGTCTGTCAGCTCGCCTTCAGCTTCGGGAACGGTGAACTGGATGACGTTGCGCCCGCCATGCGGCAAGGTCACAGGCAGATCGAAGGACTGTCCGATTGCGACCTCGTAGCGCTGCGGCTCCCCGCCATCAACCGATATATCAAGTGGCGCTGATGTGGCGCCTTCAGGAGCGGCGCCCATATCCTCGATCCGCAGGGTTAGGGTGACGGGTTCTCCCAGAATCGCAAAGGCCGGCGCGTTTTCGACGATCAGGCGACGATCCCAGTCATCGGGCAGGCCGCTATGCAAAAGGTGCAGCGGTGCGGGAAGGTCGGTCGCGCGGTCCATGTCATGAATGCGCCCGTCGCTAAGCGCGACAATCCCCGCAATCCGCCCGCGCGGTTCCTGCGCCAAGGCCTCGTTGAGCGCGGTCATCAACTGCGTGCCGCTGTCGCCCTCGCCATCAGGCACCTCGATCCGGCGCACTTCGGTATTGGCGCGCGATGCCAGTTGCCCTTCCAGTGCATCCGCAGCCTCGGTTGTCCGCGCGGCGCGATCGCCCAGCGCCTGACTAGACGATCCGTCGACCAGCATCAGCACGATATCGGACAGGGATGCGCGATCTTCTTCCTGCCAGCTTGGGCCGGAGAGCGCTGCCAGAACGACAGCGCCTGCCATAAGGCGCAGCGGCCAGCCCGTCAGACCACGCGCCAACGCTAGACCCGCAGCAAGAAGGACAACCCCGCCCAGAACGGCAAGAACCGTCCAAGGCAGCAGGGGATCAAAGATGATCTGTCCGGTCATTGGCCCAACCTGTCCAGTAGCGCAGGCACATGGACCTGATCGGATTTATAGTTACCGGTCAGTACATGCATGACCAGGTTGATCCCAAAACGGAAGGCCAGCTCGCGTTGCCTCTCGCCCGCAAATCCGCGCCCTACAGGAAAAAGTGCATTGCCACGCCCATCCAGCGCCCAAGCCGCCGCCCAGTCATTGCCACCGATCACAACGGGCGTGACACCGTCATTCAGATTGCGGAAAGGCATGCCTTCGATCCTTTCGGCATCGGCAGGAGCAGCTTCAACCCAGACATCGCGTGCGGTGTGGCGACCGGGAAAGTCCTGAAGCAGATAGAAGGTCCGCGTGATCACGTGATCTTCGGGGATCGGTTCCAGCGCCGGAATATCCAGCGGTGCTGCCAGTTGCTGCAATTTACGTCCATTCGGACTGGCTGCGCCAAAACCGGCCACATCGGCATCGCGTGTATCAAACAGGATCATACCGCCAGACCGCAAAAAGCGGTTCAGCTTGTCATAAGCTTCGGTCGAGGGGGTTGGCTGATCCGGCGTGATCGGCCAGTAAAGGAAAGGAAACAGCCCGATCTCGTCAGTTTCGAGATTGACGGCCATCGGCTCTGCGGGCTCGATCGATGTGCGAAAGAACAATGTCTCGGACAGGCCGCGCAGACCCGCCTGCGCCATGTCATCCAGCCGCGTATCGCCTGTGACCACATGGCCAAGGCGCAGCTCGGATGTTGCCGCGATGGCGAATTCATCCGCGCTGAGGGTTCCTTGTTGCGCGACCACATCCTGAGGCAAAGACACAAAGGCCGCCAGAAGCAAAGACGCGGCCCGCGCACCCAGCAACCGCCCCGACAACGCCAGTGAGGCAATCACATCAGCCAGCAACATTGCCAGAGCCAGCGCCAGAAGATAACCCGCCAACGGGGTTTCCGCCGGACGCGCCAGACCTTCGACAGGGATGCGCGCAGGCCATGTCGCCATGGTCAGAACGCTATCGGATGACATGACATTGCGGGCAATCCGGCGATCCCCGCCATCATAAAGACCGGGACGCAGATCAGGACCCAAAGGTTGCGCCAGAAGGGCTGCGCCATCGACACCCGGCAAAGTCTGCGCGTCCTGCACGCGACCAAATCCGTCCAATACGGTGACAGGTTGCCATGTCGAGCCTTCCAGTTCATCAGCCTCCATCTCCTGCCCAAGGGAAGACACGGCCAGACGGTCCAGCATCCGCACGAACAGTCCCGAAAGCGGCAGGCTGGACCATTCGGCATTGGCGGTCACATGGACCAGCACGACCTGCCCCTGACCGATGGTCTTACGGGTCACCAGCGGCGTGCCGTCTGTCAGTTGCGCGATCACACGATCAGCCAATGTCGGATCAGGCTGCGCCATGACCTGCGCCGAGATGGTCACATCTTCGGGGATCGGCAGTCCAAAGAACGGGCTGTCTTCGGTAAACGGGGCCAAGGTTTTGGGATCTCCCCAACTCATCGCTCCACCGACCGAGCGGCCTCCTGCACGCAAGCGTACGGGCATCAACGGGTCTTCTTCGGTGCGGCTGACCTCGCTGGCGGCAAGGCGAGGTCCGGCAAAGCGCAAAAGCAAACCGCCACTATCAATCCAGTCGAGCAGTTCCCCTTGTTCCGAGGGGGACAGGGTGGCGACATCAGCCAGGATGATCACATCGGGATTGGCAGGCAGCACGTCACTGACGCCAC
>Ga0075109_1001925_pt1 | contig 12089 bp, 10 predicted proteins | sample AntAceMetag02UKD_FD_69798 | JGI IMG/M metagenome (GOLD analysis project Ga0075109, IMG submission 69798) | Saline lake microbial communities from Ace Lake, Antarctica - Antarctic Ace Lake Metagenome 02UKD | ecosystem: Environmental > Aquatic > Non-marine Saline and Alkaline > Saline | place...
TAGTCGCGTTGCTGCTTGTCCATGCCTTCGCTGACGTCGTTCCGAATTGTCTCGGCGACCTGCAACTCGTTGAGATGGTTACGTGCCCACGAGTGGATGGCGTTGACGCGATCGCTGACATCGACGGCACGCAGGACAACGAGGCGGTCGTCATCGGCGAACTCTGCCCAGAGCGCTACTGCGTCAGCGAGCGCCCCCGGGTCCTGCACCGTGCGGAGCAGTTCAGGGAGCCGACGCGAGTTGCGCTTTGCGGCAATCAGTTGGAGCGTGGCACGCAGCTCGCGGGTAGCGGCATCGATGCTCGACGTGGTCGGCCCGTCGATCAGCAGCTCGGCGTCAGCGAGCGAGGCGCTGCCCGACTCGGAGTGCACAGCGCTGATTCGAGCGCGACCTTCGACGCGCACGATGGCGGCTGCTTCGCCCGTGGGAAGGTTGCCGACGTTGGGGACGAGGGCAATTGCGCCCAAGTCGTGTTCGTCGCCACCCGTCAGCAGCAGACGGCCGCCGAAGTTGTCGGTCGCAGCGTGCACGGCGCGGCGCAGTTCATCGGTGGACAGGGTCAGCGTGACGGTCGCTCCGGGCAGAACAACCGACGGAAGGTGCGCAATGGGAAGGCGGGTGGTCGTCGTCGCAGACATGTAGCCACGCTAAGCACAACAATGCTGAGTGACAACAACTCAAGATTCACACCAATTCCGGGAATAAGTCTCCGACACCCGCCACACACGCCCCCCGCTCCCCGAAATGGAGACCATTCCTCACCCCCAACGCTGGGAAACAGTCTCCATTTCGGGGAGCGGGGGGCGGCGCGCCCAAATGGGGATCGGAACTCTGCACCTGCGCCGCCAGATGGTCTCAATTTTGGGAGATGGGGTGGGGGCACGGGACTGGGACTGGGGCAGAATGGCGACATGGCGGCGGGAGATTCGCTGGGGAACCAGTTCAACAAGCAGTACCAAGAGACCATCGACCTCGTGAAGTCGCGAGCAATTTGGCGGATCGGCGAAAGAGTCAGCGAGGGCGAAGCGTTTCGCTGCACCTGCTCAAAGTGCCGCTTCGAAAGCCTGCACCAGCGGTTCGACATCATTCGACATCGCCTGCTGTTTGGCAAGTCGATCCGCGAAGTCGAGGCGCCGCGACCAATGCTGCGCTGTCGGAGATGTGGCGAGCAGCGACATCTTCGTGACGTCGGCGAACTCGTGGTTCCAACGACCATCGCGCTGGCTGACGACGTCCGCGCCCAGTCCGAATCGATCGCCAAGCAGACCACACCGCCGAGTGCGCCCAGCGACGAACTGCTGACAGCCATCGCCCTGTTCAACGAAGAGGCCAGCGGCCCAGTCCGCCTCATTGTGTTCGAAGGGGTCGTAGAAACAATCGGATCCGAGCACGACGACCTCTTGCGAGCGATCGGCAAGGCGCTGTTCCTCAACCAAGACCAGATCTCAGGAGCACTCGCCCCATCGAGCTGAGCGTCATTCGAGCGTCATTCGAGCGTCATTCGAGCGTGGCTGCGTGGGCCACTGCGTCGTCGAAACTGGCCTGTTCGAGCAGTAACTTGCGCATCGGCATCACCCAGCGCGGGGCATTGAGGCCGAAGGCGCCGTGGAGCTTTCCATTGCGCCCGTACAGCGCGAGCAGTTTGCCGTCGGCGACCGACCCGGCACCGACAACGACCTCATCATCCGGGGCCGATCGACCGAGAAATTGGATCCGCTGGTCGAGCTGGTCACTCCAGAAAAATGGAACGGGTGCATACGGCTCGGCGTTCTCGCCAGCCGCAACGGCGAGGAGGTTGCTCGCCGCAAGCGCGCCCTGTTCGGCGGCGTTGGTCCAGTGCTCAACGCGCATCTCCTCGTCGAACAGTGGGTTCGGCCAACGCGCCACGTCGCCTGCGGCATAAATGCCTGGGGCTGCACGGAGTGTCTGGTCGCAGACGATGCCGTCGCGCAGCTCAAGGCCGCTGTCGTCGAGCCACTGCGTTGCCGGGACGACACCGATGCCAACGACCACGACATCGGCAGCAAGTTCTTCGCCGTCGACGCGCACACCCATCTCGGTCAGCCCGTCGACTGTCACGCCACATCGCACGTCGATACCGCGGGCTCGATGGATGTCGGCGATGGCAGCGCCCATGTCGGCACCGAGACCGCGAATCAGCGGGGCAGATCCACCTTCGAGAACGACGACCTCATTGTCGAGCTGTCGGGCGATCGCTGCAACTTCGAGGCCAATGAAGCCGGCACCAATCACGACGACCCGTTTGCCGCCTGCAGCGATCTGCTGCCGAACGCCGAGCGCATCGTCGAGTGTTCGCAACACGTGGACGTGTTGGTGACGTCCTTGTTCAGGCAGGCGCCGCGGCGTGGCCCCGGTGGCGATAATCAGCCCGTCGAAGTCGAACGAGTTGCCGTCGGTCAGGTCGATCTGCTTGTCGGCCACACGGAGTCGTGAGGCGGCGACGCCGAACTTCCACTCCACGTCAAGATCGCCGAACGAGTCGGGCTGTCGCAGTTGGATCCGCTCGGGCTCCCATTCGCCCAAGAGCAACTTCTTCGACAGCGGTGGTCGGTCATACGGTCGATGCAGCTCAGCCCCGACGATCGTCACGGACCCGGCGAAGCCCATCTGACGAAGCGTCTCTGCAGCACGCAGACCAGCCAACGAGGCCCCGACGACAACAACACGTTCAAGCGATTCAGTCACGGGGCCAAACTTAGGAGAATGCTGGCGTCGACGTTCACCCCGCAGCTCGATCTCTCCCGTTGGTACGGTCCTGGACGTGAGTATCCCGACGCCCATCGAGGTCAACGACATGATCGCTGCACAGTTCCCCGGAACCGGGCGCGTATGCATGGAAATCAGCCCGACACACGCGCTGGCCCAGTCGGCCGTCCAGCCCGAAAACCTGCGCCCCGGTGGATTCATCTCCGGCCCAACACAGTTCGGGCTGGCCGACGCAGCGCTCTGGTATCTCGTGTTCGGAGCAATCGGCCGGATCGAGCCGATGGCGATGACCTCTGAGCTCTCGATGCGCTACCTCCGCCCCGCACAGGGCAACGTGCTCTGGGCGAAGGCGACACTCGAGAAGGCGGGCCGACGCAATGTCGTCGGCACCGTACATCTGTGGACCGACGACAACGTCGACAGGATCACCGCGACGGCACAGGGCACCTATGCCCTGCCACTGTGAGTAGCTGATGCCCGAACTCCACCGCTTCCATCTCGCCATGCCGGTCCACGATCTGGCCGCAGCCCGTTCGTTCTATGGCGAATTGCTCGGCTGCCCCGAGGGCCGCGCGTCCGATCACTGGGTCGACTTTGACCTCTTCGGCCACCAGTTCGTCGCACACCTGTCAGAGACCGCCACCGAGCGAATCACCAACGACGTCGATGGCGACTCCGTCCCCGTACCGCACTTCGGCGTGCTGCTGTCGCCGGAGGCATGGCACGCACTGGCCGACCGCCTTGTCGCTGCCGGCACCGAGTTCGTGATCGAGCCGCACACCAGATTCGCCGGCGAGGTCGGCGAACAATCGACGATGTTTTTGCTCGACCCGTCAGGAAATGCACTCGAGTTCAAGGCATTCGCCGACGACTCGCTCGTCTTTTCGAGCTGACCGGGCCGCTGGGTCGTACTCTTTGGGGATGACCACCAGCGCTGAACTGCTCGCCCGGTACCGCCGATCGCTTCCCTCGTTCGTCTCGCCGTATTACGCCGAGCCGATCTCGATCGACCGCGGTGAAGGCAGCTGGGTCTGGGACCTCGAAGGCAATCGCTATCTCGACTGTTTCGGCGGTGTGCTGACGACGATGATCGGGCACAACAACCCGGCCGTCACCGCCGCGGTCCAAAAGCAAGCCGCCAAGGTGATGCACACGTCGACCCTGTACCTCAGCGAACCGATGATCGAGCTCGCCGAGAAGATCGCTGCCCAGTCGGGCATCCCCGATGCCCGTGTGTTTTTTACAGCATCGGGCAGCGAAGCAAACGACACGGCGGTACTGCTGGCCACGAGCTACCGCAAGAGCAATCAGTTTCTCGCGATGCGCAACAGCTATCACGGCAAATCGTTCACGACGCAGGCGATCACGTCGCATGCTTCGTGGAGTTCGACATCGCTCAGCGGCTTGCAGGTCACCTTTGTGCAGGGCGGCTACCGACTGCGCTCGCCGTTCCGGGATCTCGACGATGAGGCCTTCACGGCTGCGTGCGTCGACGATCTCGTGCAGCTCCTCGACATGACGTCGGCCGGCGATGTGGCCGGGTTGATCGCCGAGCCAATTCAGGGTGTCGGTGGGTTCGCCACACCGCCCGACGGGTTCTTCGGAGCCATGCAGAAAGAGTTGTCGAACCGCGGAATCCTGTTCATCTCTGACGAGGTGCAGACCGGCTGGGGTCGCACCGGCGAGCACTTCTGGGGCTACCAGGCACATGACGTCGTGCCGGACATGTTGACCTTCGCCAAGGGCGTCGGCAACGGGATCACCCTGGCCGGCATCGTGGCACGGGCCGAGATCATGAACACGATCGACGTGCTGCACTTCTCGACCTTCGGTGGCAACCCGCTGTCGGCAGCCGCCGGAATTGCCACACTCGATCAGGTGCTCGCTGACGACCTGCAGGGCAACGCCAAGGCGATGGGTGGCCGTTTCCATGGCGCCCTACAACCGATCGTCGACCGCACCCCGTGGATCACTGAGCTGCGCGGCCGCGGGCTGATGTGGGCCATCGAGCTCTGCCACGAGGGTGGCATCGAACCCGATCGCGAGCGCACGACGCAGTTGATGGAAGCGTGCAAGACGCACGGCCTGCTCGTCGGCAAGGGCGGTCTGTATGGCAACGTGATCCGCCTCGCGCCGATGCTGAACATCACTGCTGATGAAACCGACGAGCTGATTGCACGCTTCAGCAACGCAATTGCCGACATCAAATAGAGACCCGTGTCAGGCACGACGTGGTCCATCACTGAGACGCCAACCCGTAGCCGGACACACCACGTCGTGCCTGACACAACGTGGTCAAGCCGCGAACCCCAAGCCAGACGCGGCGATGGCCGCGGCACTCAGTCGGCCTGCTGACTTCCGAAAATTGTCGGCGGACCGACCTTGCGCCAGTCGGGTGCGCCGCGCAGTGCGCGGCCATCGACGGTGACGTGCTGGTCGGGGTCACCACCGATGATGCGACCTGCGCTCGCGCCGTCGACGCCGTTGGCTCCGATACCGAGCACGGGGAACGAGTTGATTGCCGAGTAGGTCTGCAGGAGCAGCGGCCGCGCTCGGTCGGAGTTATTTGGCAGTGAGCCGTGGACCATGCAGCAGTTGTGGACGGTGACCGACCCGGCCGGACCTTGCAGCCACGCCATGTCGCTCATCGGGATGGTCGCGACGTCGGCGTCGTTCATTGCCCCGCCCCACGACCCGTCGTCGTTGTAGAGGTCATAGAGCTGGCCGCGGTGGCTGCCGGGGAGTACGCCCATCGGCCCCATCTCCTCATCGACATCGTCGAGGTAGACGCCAATGGTGAGGGGCGTGAAATCGGTGTGCGGCCAGAATTGAATGTCCTGGTGCCACTTCACTTCCTCGCCGCCGCCCGACCACTTGTAGTTGAGCTTGCTGTGATGAAAGCGGACGGGCCCGCCCAAGATCCGCATGGCCAGTTGCGCGACTGGTCCCTCAAACGCGAGCCGGTTGAAGGTGGGGTGGATGTCGACCGGCGATACGAGCCGACGAAGGCGTGGCGCCTCAGCGGTGTGGCCGGCTTCGAGGTCGAACCGACGGTTCGGCGCGTCGAGCAAACGACTCTGTTCGACGAAGTCGTCTGACGCAGCGCGCAAGTCCGCCATCCAGGTCGCGTCGATGAACGACTCCAGTTGGAGGTAGCCGTTGGTGTCGTAGAACTCGAGTTGTTCGTCGGTGACCATCAACTGATCGTATGACGCGGCGGGTTGGTGATCAGTGGCGGGCGGCGCGAGTCAACGGGTGTCGTGGCGGAACGTGATCGACATGCGTGGGCCAATGCCGCGGCGAACTTTTGGAACGCAGTGTTCCCAGTCGTGCTGGCACGCGCCACCCATGACAAACAGGTCGCCGCGGCCGAGATCCCAACTGCGCGATTGGCCGCCGCCGCGTGGTCGGATCTTCAACGGGCGCGGTTCGCCGACGCTCATGATGGCAACAATCGGGTCGGTGACGTGCTTGGGATGACTGTCGCCGTGCCAGGCAACCGAGTCAGCACCATTGCGGTACAGGTTGAAGCCAATCGAGTCGAACGGCCGGTGGTAGCGCTCGGTGAGAGTCTGGCGGACATCGTCGAGGATCGCCGTGGGGCCACCTGCCGGGTAGTCGTCGGCGTGCCACGACGCAGTGAGGCGCGGTTCGTTCACAACGGAGTCGTACATCACGATGTCAGTGCGCTGGCGCAGTTCGAGCTTGCCGAGCAGTTCGTCGAAGACCGAGTCGGCGCCGTTCAGCCAGCCCGGCGTGTACTCGATCCACGATTGATCATCGAGGTCGACTCGTCGGGCCTCCAAGAAGCTCGTGTCGACATCTGGTTCGCACACCCCGAAGAGCGATCCCTGTAAGAACATGTGTTCGATTCTCGCGAAGGGGGCAGACAAACGCAAGGACCTTCATCCGCCGACACCCGCCAACACCTGCCGGCGCAAATCATCTCTACAGTGATCGAGCATGTTTTTTGACCTCATCGTTGTCGGCGGAGGTGCCGCAGGATTCTTCTCTGCGATCACCTGCGCAGAGAACTCTGGGAAATCGGTTCTGATCCTCGAGAAGACGTCGCAACTGCTGCAGAAGGTGAAGATCTCTGGCGGGGGTCGCTGCAACGTCACGCACGATTGTTTCGAGCCCCGTGAGCTGAGCAGAAATTATCCACGCGGCGAGAAATCTTTGATTGGTCCGTTCCATCGATTCGGTCCTGCTGACACCGTTGATTGGTTCGCCAGCCGCGGTGTCACGCTAAAAACTGAAGCCGACGGCCGGATGTTCCCCGACACCGACAGCTCGCAAACGATCATCGACGCCCTGCTTTCTGCCGCAGACGCCGCCGGGGTCAACATCCACACCTCTGAAGGAGTGACCTCCGTCGTCAAGAACGAGGACAATTTCGAACTCGCGACAGACACCGGTCATTCCTATACGGCTGCGAATGTCCTCATCGCTACGGGCGGAACTCGGCTCACCGCAGGGGCCAAACTCGCAGCAAGTCTCGGCCACAAACTGCAACCGCCGACACCCTCACTCTTCACCTTCAAAATCAAAGACCCGCGCCTCGACGATCTGCTCGGCCTCTCGGTGAGTCCTGCCGAAGTCAGCATCGCGCAGAGCAAGCTCAGGAGCAGCGGGCCCGTGCTCATCACTCATTGGGGTCTGAGCGGGCCAGGAATTCTCAAAATTTCTGCATGGGGTGCTCGCGAACTGGCTGAGCGTGACTACCGGTTCGACATTTCTGTGAACTGGCTGCCAGACGCCGACCCTGCAGCAGTTGTCGCCGAGAAGCGGCTCAGCGAGGCCAAGCGACAACTTTCCAGCCGAAGTGCATTTGCTTCGATCCCGAAACGACTCTGGCTGAGGTTCCTTGCGGCCGCAGACATCCCCGAGACAACGACGTGGTCACAGCTCAGCAAGACGCAAGCCAACCAACTTCTCAGCCAGCTCACCGCCTCGACATTCGCGGTCAACGGTAAAAGCACGAACAAGGATGAATTCGTCACGTGCGGTGGGATTTATCTCAACGAGATCGACTTCCAAACAATGCACAGCAAGCTTGTGCACGGCCTCTACTTCGCTGGAGAAGTCATCGACGTCGACGGCGTCACGGGCGGCTACAACTTCCAGAACGCATGGACAAACGGATTCCACGCAGGGTCAGCCATTGCTGCTCAATGAGCTGATCAGTCACCGCTGAACGAAAGCGCTTGTTTCGTTCAGAACTCGGTGCGCTTAGATCTCGCCCCGTCGTTCCATCCAGACAAAGGTTGCCCACCCGGGCGCGATCGGGACCCAGAAGGTCGCAAGTCGGAATGTCAGCACGGCGGAGATCGCGATCGCTGCGTCGAGGCCGAACCCGGACAAGGCCGCGATCATGGCGGCCTCCAGCGGGCCGATGCCACCTGGTGTCGGCGCAATATTGGCGATGGCCGCGGCACCCAGATACGACGCGCCAATCTGTGCAACCGTGAGGCCACCACCAAACGCCTCGACCGAGAACACGAGCGCCAGCAGATAGCTCAGCGTGATCAACGACGAGCCGCCGAGTAGTGCCACGACGCGCAGCGGGCTGCGGATCACCTGGGCCACATAGCCCGCAGCCGTGCGAATCCCGTCGACGATGGGCCGAATCGCAGTTCGCCGAACAGCACCGAAGAGCGAGGCGATTGCGACTGCAGCAACTGCGGCGACAGCAACGAAGAACAACGTCCCGAGGCTTGGCAGCGAGAAGCCACCTACATCGGCGCCGCCGGCCCATGCGAAAAATCCGGCCATCAGCAAGAGGTGCGTCATCAGACCGGCGATCGCGTTCAGAGCCACTGACGCACTCGCTTCGCCTGACGTCAAGCCGTTGCGTTGCAAGAAGCGCCCGGCCAGGGCCATCTTGCCTGCGCTGGCCGGGCCGACCAGTTGGGCGAATGACCCAGCGACCTGGCTGCGCACTGACGGAGCGATCGGCATTGGCTGTGCGACCGACCCGAGAAATGAGATCGTGGCAAACACGAAAGAGGCCAGCGCCATTGCGATCACCGCCGGGAGCCACTCCCACCTCGCATCGCCGAACGCATCGACGGTCTTGCCGAGATTGCCGAACTGTGGAAGCAGCGAGTAGAACGCCAGCGCGCCTGCAACGATCATCAACAGCGTTCTCGGCTGGACGCGTGCCAGCCGCTCCAGCGGCACGTCGTCAGCACCGGTGCGATTATGCATCTCGTGACGAAGCAGGTCGAGAAGACCACGCTGGTCTTTGATCGATTTGCCGAGCGAACGGCTCAACGCGAGGGGCTGCACCAACGGCAACGCGCCCGCAACCTCTTCTCTGCCGAGTTCTTCGACGCCGAGTGCCACGCTGCGCTCAGGCCCGGTAATGAGCCCCATTGCCACTAACACCTCGGCGATGTCACGTGACCTTTCTCGCGGGCCAGCGGCCAATTCTGCTTCGTCGTAGTCGACCAGCCACACCTCGCCGTCGTCGTCGAGGAGCATATTCTCCAAGGTGAGGGAGTGGTGCGCAGTAAGGGTGGAGTGGACGGAACGGACGCTTCGAAACACAGATCGGACGACGTCGTCGTTGATTTCGCTGGGAGGCACCAGGCTGAGTCGTCGTCCGGCTACTCGATCCTCGACAATAAATGCAGCGCCCTCGTTGGTGACCCCGATACCGAAGACCTTGGGGCTGCGGGTCCCGGCTGCGCTCACGGTGTGCATCACGAGGGCTTCATGTTCGACGCGCCGCTTCAGCGTGCTGTACGGGCGCCCGACCTCCGATGACCTCAGGCGGAGCATGCGGTAGATCCGGTTGAGGAGGTCCCAGCTCCGGTCTTCGAGCGTGCGGAGCTTGATGAATCGACCGCTCCCATCGCGTTCGATTGTCTCGTAGACGGCACCGTTGCTCACATTGTCGATCCGGTCGATCCGCACCGGGTCCAACCCAACCTGGCGAAAGGCAACGAGGACCTCTTCGGGGCTGGGCTCCATGTTCGGTGAACCGAAGACCAGCAAGACGATCGATCCAACGACCACGCCGAGCGACACAGCGAGCCAGAGGTCAAGGGGCGGTTGTCCGGGTCCGAGCAGCCGCAGCAACGTGAGGAGAACAATCCACGACCACATCGCCCTGCGCCATCGGCGCGGAATGTGGGCCGCGCCCACAATCACTATGGCCACCGCCGATGCAACATATTCCGTCGTGGGGAAAGAGGACGCAATCAGTGTTGTTCCGCTGACGCTGCGCTCTGCAACCGTGGCAACGACAGTGCGGTCGCCCAAAACCACTTTCAGTATCAATGCGGTGAAACCGCCGACGATCGAAGCCGATCCGAGCATCAGAAGCAGCCGCCATCGACGTTTCCACAACACGACGCCAAGCCCTGCGAGCGGAACGAACGTCGCAATGATCTGCGCCGCGCCGAGTACCGCCTGCTCGATTTGGTCAGGAATGCGACCGATGACGTCCAACACGTCGCTCTCAACACCCGAGATCGTGGACTCGGCGAGTGCCGCTGCCACGATCCCGACCACGACGGCACCGAGTCCGACCATCAGCCGAATGATCTGACCGGGCGCCCACCGCTGCTGCGCCGACGGTGGCGGAAACAGCACGACGTGCTCGACCCCAACGTCGGGGGCCTCGTCGTCAACGCGCGTCATTGCGGTGTGACGATAGGCCGAGCGAAGCAACGTCGGCGGAACACATCCCAACGGCGAGGTTGCCGCGGCCAGTCGCTCTCGCTGCTGATGTCTCTCACCCTCCATCGGCTGTGATCGACCATTACGTGAGCGTCAGAACGAGCGGCCGAGCATGCGCTTTCGATTTCCGGGACAACGTGAATGACGACGTGAATGACAACGTGACTGACGATCTCTTTCGAATCCGGACGGTTCAGGTAGGGTTTGGTCCCCATCCCGAGGAAATGCCAAGTACACCCCGCGTCGAGCGCCACTCGAGTGTGCCTGGCGTACGAGTCGAACGGTGTGCCACCGAAAGAAGTGACATGCGATCAAGTGGTCCCACTGGCGGTGAGTCGATCTATCCAAGGTTGCTCGTCGTTGACGACAACCCGCTGAATCAACGGCTCGCTGAACACGTTCTGGTCAAGATGAGCTACTGCGTCGATGTCGTCAGTGACGGCGAACAGGCAGTAGCTGCGGCGACCGAACGCGACTACCTGGCGATCCTTATGGACTGTCAGATGCCCGTGATGGACGGCTTCGACGCGACGCGAGCGATTCGACGCTTGCCCGGCCAACGCGGTCAGATCTCGATCATCGCGATGACTGCATTTGATACGGACGAGGATCGCCAGCGGTGCCTTGAAGCCGGGATGAGTGCATTCTCCCCGAAGCCAGTCGACTGGTCGAGCGTCGAGGCGTTTCTCCAGAACATCGTGACGAGCGGATCTGCGGCTGTCGAAGCTCGCAAGAGCTATCTGAGCCTGAAGCAGGCCCGGCGCGAGCGCGTTGTCCTCAATCTCGATGTGCTGGCACAAGCAATCGGTGACGAGGGTGGACCGGATGTGGTCACCGAGTTAGTCGCTTTGTTCAAGACAGAGAGCAGTGACCTGTTCGACCGGCTGGGCTTGGCGCTCGCCCGCGGCGACGTCGGACTCAGCCACTCGGCGTGTACGGACCTGCGCGGCACGGTCAGCTCGGTTGGCGCCGAACGACTGGCGGACCTCATGTCGGACGTCAGCAACATGATCTACCTTGATCACATCGACGAAGCAATCGATTCCGCCGACCGCGTCTGGGGCGAGTTCGCACTGGTGCTGGCCGAGCTCGATGAGAGCGTCGCACGGGAGCAGAAAATGAAACTGGCGAACGCCTTCGCCGAAGGCGAGCTCGCTGCACATACCGCCGGGATCTCACCGTGGCCGGCGCCTGTCGGCCGAGCTGTCTAGACCGAGCGGCAGCCGTCGCGGCCGTCAGGCTGCGTTCAATCATCAAGGCATCATCAAGGCGTCGACAAGGCGCTGAGCGATAACAGCGATGGTCGTGACAGCAACGGCCAGGTGAAGTTGAGTTGAACAATCGCCCCTCCCCAGACGCAAAATCTGGGGCCCTTCTACCTTCGGCTGCATGCAGATATCTGAGACTCAACACAGGTCGTGGAAGTGCGACGGATGGCTCGCACTTCACGGCTCAATCGACGAGCATTCGCTCGGAATTCTTCGCGAAGCTGTCGACGAACTCGCCAGCTGGGCCACAGCTGGCGGCCCGGGACTGCACCACTTTGAAATGACCGACCGCGGCCCGGCACTCGCAAGGTCCGAAAGGTTCGCCGACGAGCACACGACACTCGGATCGTTTCTCAGATCCGGGCTGGCCACCGACATCCTCGCCCAGCTGTTCGGTGAACCTGC
>Ga0075109_1001927_pt1 | contig 12089 bp, 17 predicted proteins | sample AntAceMetag02UKD_FD_69798 | JGI IMG/M metagenome (GOLD analysis project Ga0075109, IMG submission 69798) | Saline lake microbial communities from Ace Lake, Antarctica - Antarctic Ace Lake Metagenome 02UKD | ecosystem: Environmental > Aquatic > Non-marine Saline and Alkaline > Saline | place...
AGCGGCGCCGCCTTCTTCCAACGCAGTGGTGACGACGACATCCATGGCGACAGGGGCGGGAGTGATTACACACGCGTCGTCTGCGGCTGCGCCCTCGACCACCGATCTGATGGTGGCGGCGGCGCGCCTGCGCGAGCTGGCGGAGTGCACCGGCGGGCCCGCTGTGGTGCGCGGGTTCAGCGGCGGCGGCGGCGGAGGAGGGGGCTGCTGCGGCGGAGAGGGGATGGAGCGTGCCGTGTTTATGGCGAGGATGGCGAGGTTGCAGGTGGCCAACTGTGCGCAGGCGTTGGGCCGCCGCCGCCGCAGGGCGCAGTACCTGCCGGCGGGTGAGGATACCGTCAGGGACCTCGCCTCCCTCGGTGCGTTTGGTACCAGCCCGCAGTGAGAGGCGGGTGTGCCGGTGAAAGAACGGGGGGGGTCAGATGATTGTAATGATGCATGTTAGCCGCATAGAGCTCTGCTACATGCTGCTGCTGCGGCGTATGTGACTGGACGAGGATGGAAGGAAACACCTCCGTGTAATTGTTAAAGTGCTGCCTCAGCCTGTCAGCAGTCGCGCATGTATGTGTCTATATACAGTCCATTTTGGATATGAAAATTCTGCAAAGAAACGGACGGTGCGGCGCGGCGGGCAGTAAGAGCTCTCTACGAATCGCACGCACGTAGCTGCGCCCAGTTGTATTTTAAATGGTCAGTCCAAATCGTAAAGGTCGTCCTCGTCGTCCTTATCGTCGCACACGTCTGGTGGCGCCACCTCCACCGCCGCCGTCATCGTCACTGCAGCCGTTGTTGTCACTATCGGCGACGCCTTTAAGACAGCAGCCACCAGCGGCGGCGGCGGCGGCGTGGTGTGCGCTGATTGCCCAGCGATTGTGTTGACTGAATACCTCTCGTAGGGGTCACGTCCGTCATCGACAGACATAGTGTCATTCTCGTCGTCGTCGTCCTCCTCCTCTTCTGTCCCCTCTGCCGCACCCTCGTCGTCGGCTTCCTCATCTTCATCCTCCTCGGAAACCCCCTCTGGGGCCGGCGCTGACTCTTTACCCGCAATGCACCCCCCGTCCACACCCTGCTGCCCCTGCTCCTTCTCAGCGGGGTCCGCTGGGTGCTCCGCCTGAATCTCCCCCAGCGCCATAGCCTGCGCCCACAGCCCCTGATACGCCCTCGTGCCGTACACGACAGGTGACCTGTGATGCCGCATGGGTTGGGACGCGAAGCCTTTACCCCCCGTCCCCGCACCCGCCGCATCCGTCGCGGCGGCGGCGCGCTCCAGCTCCCGCGACATCACCGCTCGGCGCGCGGCGGCATGGGCGCCCGAGGGGCCGCGTGACCGCGCCAGTAGTTCGCCTCCTACAGATGCGGGGCCACCGCTGCTGACCCCCGGTGGCGGTGGCGGCGGTGGCGGCAAGCCGACGCCAGCTACCACCTCCTTGTCATCAGCGCTGACACCGTCGGGGGCACCAGAGTGGTCCTCCTCCTCTTGGTCCTGCTCGTCCTCCCGTTCCTTCCGCTCCTTTGCTGCTTCCCCGTTTTCCCGTTCCACTCTATCCGGCTCGTCTCTCTCGTCCTCCTCGACGGGAATAGCAACGGGTACATCTTCCCCGGTGTCGAAGGACTCGTCACACATCATAGCAACGGGTACATCTTCCCCGGTGTCGAACGACTCGTCACACATCATAGCCACGGGAAGCGCCAGAGCATCCTCGACGTTGTTGGCGTTGAAGCCCACATTCTCCTTTTGCGCCGCCGCCGCCACCTCAGCGCTGACCCCCTGCTCCTCCTCCTTCATCGCCAACTCTGTCAACGTCACAGCCGCCATCGCCCCCGCAGCCTTGCCCGCAGCCGCCTTGGCTGCTTTCTTTGATTCCCGCTCCTTCTTCTGCCAGGGTAGCTGCTCCTTATTCCGCAGCTCGTCCATTTCCCACTCGGCCACGCCCCCCTCGTACAACATCTTCGCCTCAGCCTTGATGTAGTGTGGTGAGTTGGGGTGGTGGCCGCGCGTTTTGTCATTGAGCCTGTCGACAGCAGAGGGTTGATGGCAACCGGCACATGGCATTTATAAGGGTTGAAGTGACCAGGGGTGGTAGTGGGTCGGCCAACCGTTGGTCAAGCTGCCTCTGGTGCTGATGCTGCACCGCCCTGGGCCTAGGCCATGGACCGAACACAGCCCCCCCCACCTTGGCCTCTTCGCTCATGAATTGGTATCGAAGCTCGGGGTCCGGAAGCACCCCCGCGGCCAGCTTCGCCTCGGCGTCCACCCTGGCCGCCGCCACCATGTCGTTGAACCGGTCGCGCTGCCTCTCGCGCTCCGCCTTTTCGTCAGCGAAGCACCGTGCGCGCTCCGCCTTTTCCTCCTCCACGCCGCCCCGTCGCCACGCCTCCGCCAGCCGCCGGTCCTTGGGGAACACCGGCATGTCGTCGAGGTAGTTTAGGTGCTTGAACCCGCACACCACCGTCTTGCGGTAGGACGGCACCTCGCTCACCAGCGGGTTGCCCTGCAGCTTGAGCAGCGACAGCTGGCCACCCTGCGCGCAGGGGCGCACGGAAAGGAAGGCAACGGCTTGAAACCAGCTTTGTACGCGTTACGCGTCACGTCATCAGGGTTGAGCGGTTGCGGTGGAAGATGCAGGGTCTGGATAGTTTGGATTTGGAGCTTGGGGGTTTAGCGGATTAGGTTTAGGATTTTGGGTTTTGGGTTTTGGGGTTAGGGTCCAGGATTTAGGATTTCGGGTCTAGTCCGTAGGGTTTTGGGTTTTGGGTTTAGGTTCAGGGTTTAGAAATTGAAGGTTTTAGGGCTCAGGGCTCAGGGTCTAGAGTTTAGGGTCCACGATTCAGAGTTTCAAGATTTCTGAGACGGTACAACCAACCGCCTTAGAGACTGGAAATAAACATTTGGGTGTCAGCCACACAAACCTGTGTGCCACCACCCCACCATGGTGTCGATGAGAAAGTCCACGCAGGATCGCTCCGCCATCTTGTTCGTGCTCAAGTCCAAAGTCGCCAGCCGCGGACACTCACGCAGGGCGTCGATGCCGTGTGTTAGGGGCTTTGAGTTGCACACACCGTCCCCGCGTCACGTGCACTGCGAGGAGCAGCGTGCAGCGTGCGCGCAGTCGATGCCTGCCGGGACCGGGGGCGCATCAACAGCTTTGCGGCGGCGGGGGAGGGGGTCAAAGCTCTCCAGTTGAGTTATTGTTTCAACATGACGAGCCAGGACAAGGGAGTGAGGCAATGAGTCCCCATGCCGTCTACGCTTTTGATTTTGTTTCCATACGCGATGAGCGTGGTGATTGAGGCGTGCCCGCGCAGCCCCTCCAGCGACTCGATCCTGTTGTCGCTCACGTCCAGCGCGGTGAGCGCCGCCAGGCTGGTGGCGCCGTCCAAGCCAAACAGGCAGTTCTTGCTCATATACAGGCACTTGAGTTGCTGCAGGTGGAGGAGGCCGTCGAGTGGGGTCGCGCACCTCGTCGTCCCGCGCTCTGTTCAGTGCGGTGCTTTCACTCGAGCACCGCACCTTATGTGGGTGCTCAAGAGGGGGCGCTCAAACGCAAGCGGGGGAGTAGCTGCCCATCAAACGGGTAGGATTCAGGCTTGGAACAAATGCGGACGAGTGGATAAAACCCCCCAGTGTGATGAGCCCTCTCACGTGTGTTGCGTGATGGGAGTGCCCTCCAGAGTGTGAAGTAAGCCCGCGCCGTCGAGTTCCTCCACGGAGTTGGACTCGAGGTAGATGGCCTTCAGACCGGTGTACTCCTCCAGGTTGGTCACCTCCGCGATGCCTTTACAGTGCAGGTGCAGGACGTCGTTCAGCTCGGGGGCGTGCGCGTACCTGTTGTTTGCAAGGGCAGAGGGCAGAGTGGCGGGGCGGGAAGTCGTCGGGATAGAGGCAATACGAGAAGGTGAGGGGCCGGGAGTGCGTGTGTGCGAGAGAGGGAGAGAGGAGGAGAGAGGAGAGAGGCGCACGATGTTGACTTTTCCCCCGAGGCATCCGACGGATGGGGAAAAAAACTCTCGACATCCCACTCGTACGTTAAACAGACACACACGCGGCTGTATATGTTGCGAGAGAGGTGCAGCGTCACGCGTGTCACGTGCGTGCAGTGGCGGGTAGTGCAGGTACGACACGGTACGCGCGTACGCACGAGCGTTGGCGCTTGTCGACGTACCCACAACGATGTTGGGGGGAAGGAAAGACGTGAAATCGGCACTCGGTGGGAGTGTCGGGCACACGCAAGCACGCACCCGTTGTTGTTCAGACAGATCTTGCGCAGCGCCGCTCTGGTCATCTCCCACGCCGCCATCGTGAGGGGACCGATGCGTCCGGGCTATCGTCCGTTCGCGTTCGGTCCACACTCACTCACACCTGCTCGCAGGCAAAGTGTCGGTCGGGTGGGAGAAGTCAATTCAGTTCCAGCAGCAGCAGTCGGAGGCGAGGTGCTATTTGAGGTCGATTCCCTCTGATAATCTGACTGTCTGAACCCACTTCTCTGATTCGAAAAGAAAAGAAAAGTCGGATTTTTTATCATATTCTTTTGGTATGATGGAAGGAAGCGCCTTCAAAAAGCGAATCCTCAAATCCCGCGCCACAGCATAACTCCTTTTTGATTCCCCCCCCTCCGCACCAGCACCACACACCCTTGTACCCCTAGGTGACGACACTGTAGTGCATCGTGGCCAAGGCGATCCGCGACGGGGTGAACCGCGTTGCGTCGTCACCTCCCACTGCACGCTCGCACGCGGCCATCCCCTGACGACCGGGGCCCGGGTGGATGGGGGTCATGGACTTTATCACCGGTAAGGTGTCGCGGACCGCCGCATTTCGTGCCCAGTGCGAAGCCGCCTTTGCGGAGGTGGACCACAACCAGAGCGGCACGCTAGACACGGTCGAGCTCCACCTGGCGGTGATGCTTTTCTTCGATAAGCTGAACGCGGCGTTGCCAAAGAAGCACGTCTCGCCCCCGACCAAGTCGAAGGTGTTCGAGATGTTCCACGAAATGGACGTGGACAAGAGCGGGGAGCTGAGCGAAGAGGAGTTTCTATCCCTCATACAGGGGCTGTGCAGGAACGTGAGCAATGGAGTGGCTCTGGACTTCTTCAAGGGCCTGGTGCTGGTAAGGGCGGCGACTGCGCGTCATCTTTGACCCCTGACACCATCACCACTACGACCACGAATCACCGGCCACCACTATGTATATAACGAGCGGCCTTTTTCTTTTTGGAGTCCCAGTCGAGAAGCCCCTTGCCTCGAATCCAACAATGCCACGTGACGACAGCCGAACCTACAGCGGTGATGAGGAATCCGCATGCAAGCGTTGCTAACCCTTTCTGCTCTCCACCTTGATCCTCCGTCACCCGCCTGGTAACGCGAGGCCGTTGTTGCAATCTCACAATATCGCCAAGCATAGTATTGCCTGGGTTACACCCCACCCAAGGGCCCAGACAGTTCCTGTGTACTCGACCTCGTTCACCACTTCCATCCCATCGCCTCGCGACACGTCACCCCCGATCGAGTTCGGGCCTATGGAATCGCCTTAAATTCCAAAAAGATCGCTGCGCTTCACGTGATACGTTTAACACATACATAGGATAGGGTTATCATTCGTCCAAGGGGTGTATACTTGTTTATTTTAGTCTCCCCGACAGAATGAAATTGTAGGCACCCCAAAAGAGAAATTTAGGCACCCCGCACGCAAAAGCTGTATGTGTTGGGTGTCGCCCCCTACGTGTTGGTGCCGGCTTTGGTGGCGCTGGTGAACAAGGGCCTAGCATTGAAGCTGCCCAAAGTGCACCGGCAGCTGGTCGAGGCGGGAGGTGTGGGGGCCGCGATCTTGTCTACGGCGGCGGTGACGGTAGTCAACAAGCTCGTCCCCGTCATCGATCACTAGAGGGGTCTCGTGGAAAGGTGTGACGCACAGGTGAGGCGGTAAGCCCAGACACGGTTGGTGCGGCAATCGTGGCCGTGGCGGTGGTGCACACGCTCCCTGTCATCACCAATTCTCAACGCAGGGTGTCCGTTCATAGGAAGACACCAGACACAAAGGGATAAATAGAAACGTCCATTTATAGTTTCATTTTAGATGTAGTTATTCATTGGTCATTCATTATTGGTCATTATTGGTCTCTTTCCCTCCCCTCTCTTTCGTTAGTTCCTCGTGTGATGCCGATGTGCGAGAGCACGCTTCCCCTCCCTCATCAGCTCCACTTCGCTCTCCTCTGTCAGGAGGTCTATCCAGCTTCTAGTTCCTTCCACACGTGCCCTGCACAGCTGTCATATATTATACATATCATCACACATGTAGCAAGACGAGAAGCATCCATCAACCCCAGAGGAGCCTCAGAACACCCACAGGGTTCGGGGCCGAGACAAAGAGTGCACGGCGGCAGCGCGCGCAACTCGATTTGGCGTGGACGTCGAGTGGCCTGCATGCTTTCCGCCATCCCGCAGCAGGGGCAGGGGCTGGGCAGCTGAGGGCTTGGAGGCTGGGGGGAAGGGGCTTAGACTCCGCTGACCGTTTTTCCAAGGTGTCATAACGCCAAATCTAAAAATTCGGCCAAACAACGAGTCTCTCGACTCTCGAGCCGCGCCCACAACCTAGACGCGCACGGTTGACGCCAAAGGGACCAACGCCCGGAAGCGGAAGCAAGTTATAGACTAACGGGTATTGTCTGCACGCACCCGCGTGTGTGCAACGAGTACACAACTCAAAGCCCTTTGACTCCACTCGGGCGGCTCGTTCCCGCCGGACTCCACATAAGATTTGCAAGGTCACTGACATCAGCCTTTCCAAGAGACAATATCCTACCACTTCAAGCTTTTCTCAGAGTCTCAGCAGGTGTGAGAGCCGAGGGTAGCGGCAGGCTGACAGCGACTGAGGCGGCGGCGATATCAACCACGCGTGTGGGGTGCGGCATCACAGGTGACGCCACCAGGAGGAAGCGGTAAACTGGAGGAGGCTAGACGGCCACGGGCTCACGAACGTCCAAAGGCAGGAGCACACCTCCTTGGTCAGCGTGCTTTATCAGGGGGAGTGTAACAGAAGAAGACTTGAGAGGGAGATGGACGCCGATGACGCCCCCGCGCCGTTTGCGTTCAACGGACCCACCGCGGTGGCGTCCGTGGTGTGCTTTCTCGTCGCCGTGTTGGCGAGCGTTGGGGGGATAGGCGGCGGCGGGGTGTTTGTGCCGCTGCTGATGCTGGTCGTGGGCCTAGGGGGCAAGTGGGCAGGGGAGGGGGGATCTCCTCCACACTTGTTGAAGTTACCATCCATACCAACTTGGAATATCTCGATCATTCTAGACCTTGTGACCTCGTGGAGATTCACCCCCTCGGTCACTTGTACCATGGTGCCAGCCGCGTGTGCGAGGCTGCTTTGTTTCCAATGAGATGATGATGCAATGCCGCTCTCACCTGTGCATACAAAAGAGGGCGCGGCCATGCGTCTTCTACAACCGTGGCCCCGGAGCAGAATTAGCCCTACACCCTTAAACCGAAACCCTCAAATATAATCCCTGAACCCTATACCCTAAACCCTATACCTTGAACCATGGAAACCGCAATGCTAAACCCCTCAACCTAAACCCCAATCCGTAAGCCATAAGCCATAAACCCTAAACCTAAACTGTAAGCCATAAGCCATAGACCCTTAACCGTAAACCCTACACCTTAAACCATAAACCCTAATCCCTAAACCCTACACCCTACATTCTAAACCCTAAACCCTAAACCCTACACCCTACACCCCAAACCCAAACCCTGAACCCTAATCCCCAAACCCCAAACCCCAACTCTAAACCCTAAATCCTAAACCCCAAGCCCCAAGCCCTAAATCCTAAGCCCCAAACCCAAAGCTCTAGGCCCCAAACTCCAGACCCCACGCCCTTGCATACATGCACTCTGGGTCCCCTGCGAGTGGGCCATCCCTGTGAGCAACGCCATGATTCTTGCAGGCGCCATCCCCGCCACCGCCATCAACCTGTGGAAGCGCCACCCCACGCGCGACCGCCCGCTGCTGGACTTCGACATCGCGCTCCTGCTGGTTCCCGCCACGTTGGGTGGTGAGGGCTCGCACTGTCCTCTAAAACCTCTAAACCCTGAACCCTGAACCCTACACCCTGAACCCTGAACCCTGAACCCTGAACCCTGAACCCTACACCCTAAACTCTGACTCCTGAACCCTACACCCTGAATCCTGAATCCTGAATCCTGAACCCTGAACCCTGAACCCTACACCCTGAACCCTGGACCTAGATCCTAAATTCTTTAATCCTGAACATTTAAATCTAGACCCTTCACTACAAACCTTAAACCTAAATCCCTAAATCCCAATTCTTAAACCCAAAAAACATATGACTCAAAACCTAAGAATCAAAACTCATGAACCAAACTCAAAAACCGAAAACCGAAAACCGGAAATGATAAAATCATTCCCTAAAACCTGACTCGGATGATATTCTTTGTGCCGGGAGCGCCCGCCATGGTGGGTGGCGGGGACTCGCACCTGCAGCGCGGCAGTGCATCACACATATGGGAGTGTACCTATCACCCGCCCGCTCGCTCGCACCCCTTCACTCTTGATGCGAATTCTACCCATACACGTTGCTTACATCTCCTCCTCACCGGTCGCCTGTGTGGAACAAAGGTCAACGTTCATTGAGGTCACCTCCCCAGGCAGTCACCATGTACACCACAAGCCCCTATCGGAACAAACAGGTTTTCTGATAAGTTTGGGGTTTAGGGATTTGAATGGTGAGACTTCAGATCGGTCTCCGCGTGGACGACTACCCTACACACCAGCCTTAGTTGCGCGCAAGGTAACTATGATGCGCGGCGTCCATAATGCAGTTGCACACCTCTTCTTTCTTTACATGTATACAGTGAGCGACACGCGTGTGTGTGTGTGAGCGCGCTGAAATCCGTGCAGAGCCCCTGGCTGGGAGGCACCACCCCCGGCGTCCTCCTCAACGTGCTGTTCCCAGAGTGGCTGGTCAGCACCCTGCTGGTGGTGCTGCTCACGTACACGGCAGGGCCCGGATTGGACTGGTCACACGGTCCATACACGGGTCTCGTCGACTTGTCACACGGTCCATACACGGGTCTCGTCGACTGGTCACACGGTCCATACACGGGTCTCGTCGAATGGTGATATATGGTCTGATGAGGGCTCTCATCAATTGGTATGCAGAGGGCTTTGACCCTTTGGTCATATGGACCATACGAGGCTATCATAAGCTGGTGTGCTCTTCGCCTCACTCACTTCGACGTCAAATGCACCCCGCCGGATAGGAAGCTCACAGCAGCTGGTTTTCCCGATCCTCCGAACCCTCACTGGAGTGGTGATGATAATCGCGCGGTCGTAGTTCCGAACCTTTGCGTTAACCCTCTCTGGCATGATGAGGCTGGTGGCAGCCCGTCGGCACCGCCGTCGCGCCCTCACTGTGATCGGCTCATCGTTGTGTGCGATGCTCTACCGCCTGGCGCAAAAGACGCTGCGCAAAGGGAGTAACGAGTGGCGCAAAGAGATGGAGGCGAAGAGGAGACAGCGGATGCTGGCGGCAGCGGTGGCGGCGGAGGCGGCAACTGATAGGGGAGCAGAAGTCAACGCTGCTGCAGCTGAAGTGGTTGGGATGGCCACACCGGTAGAGGTGGATAGCGAGGTGGTAGTCACCATGCTAGGGGACGAACCGGTCACCGACGACAGCGCCGCCGCCTCGACTGCTGGTGTAGAAGCGAGCAAGGCATCCAACTCCGCCGACGCCGCTGCCGCCGCCGCGCTCGCCACGATTGTCAAAGACGAGAAACATATCAACTATAAAATCTTAATCGCCCTGTGTTGTCTTTGGGTGTTTCTCTTCGTCGTCGCTTTTCTCCGTGGTGGCACAGTAAGGTCACGACAACCCAAACCCAAGCATCAAACCGAAGGGTGGAGCTCGGGGTGTTGCAAATCTGCCTGTCAAATGCATTGAGAGATACAATGCGTGCTCAGCTCATTTGTTTGAAATATGCTCAAGGACGTGCTCACGTGCTGGAGTGTGCAGCGCTGCGCTGGGTTCACGCACAGTACTGTTGGATCGTTATTTTATTTCACCAAAAAATATTCGAACAGGAACGGCACTGTTGGATCGTTATTTCACTACAAATATTCGAACAGGAACGGCTCTACCGCGCGGGCGCCTCCAGCAGCCCCGTGGGCATCGCACCGTGCCTCAACGCGTACTGGACACTGCTTGTCTGTCCGCCGCTCGTCGGGGTCGTCGCGTCATATGCCGCGGTGAGGAGGTACTGTATGTACCCTTGAAACACAACACGTAAGTAAGCGTTGATGAGAGTAATCCGTTGAAGCCAAGGTGTAGGGGGCTTGCACATTTCTAGACACGGGGGCAGGGGGGTGACATCATAGCGGGGTATGGCACTGCAAGTGACGTGGCATGATAATATCAAGACCTAGGCGCCATCCGCCTTGGCTTTGTGACTGATTGTGAGAGTGCTTCTACGAATAGATTCTTCATCTCCACGAGTTGCGCACAATACTCCGCGGGCATTCATCTCCACCGCCAGTGTCTCCATCGCCTCCGTGTCAGCTATAGCTACGCGGAGGGCGACCTACGACTAGAGACAGCAGCGTGGATCTGGAGGTACGTCGCGTGGGCCTTGGGCGCTGGGCTCGGGTCAGGGCTGCTGGGCATCGGCGGCGGGATGATTCTCGGGCCGCTGCTGCTGGATCTAGGGGTCAATCCGCGGGTCAGCGCCCCTGTCACCCACTACATGGCAAGGGATAAGCGTCGTGGCCGGTCAGACCCCAAACTCTAAGCCTAAAACCCCAAACCTTGAACCCAGAACCCGAAGAAACCCAGCTGTGCTACAAAAAGTTGATTTGGTGCGTGAAAGCGCTTTGGTTTCAAATATTTGTGTGAACATCTGTCATTATTCTTAGTGGATGATCGCCGCTACTCCGCGGTGCTCTTCACGTCCAGCATGACGGTGATTCAGTTCGCCATCCTGGGACAGCTCCTGCTATGGCACACCTCGTGGTTTGCGGGGCTGTGCTTGGCGGGGGCCAGGCAAACACGAAAACTTCGAACTGATGATGGGTGGTCTTCATACGTGGTCCGTATTGCCAGCCAATGACACTCCCATATTTGCTCCTTGCAGTCAACCAAAATGAATGTCTGGCCCTGCGGTGATCTGTGTGACCAGCCGAGTGACTCCCAGGAGGTGGAGGTGGCTCGTGTGCACCCCGCCCCGAGGCGGCGTCGGTGACCTCGGCGGTGGGCCTGGTGGCGGTGCTCAAGAAGTGGGGCCTGGGTGGCTCCGTCATCGTGCTGTGCCTCGGGGCAGTCATCGCGCTGTCGGCAGGGAGCACTCGAGCATGTGCCCACCTGGTATCGTGTCACAGCGGTCGTGACACTCACACGCTCCATTGACGCGGTGTTCAATCTCCGGCCACCACCGCGGGCACCCACCCGCTAGTCTCATCTCCCTCACTGTTTGCCCCGCGTGTACCCCTTGGGCTAATGGCTGACGTATCCCCAGCTGCCGCCAAAGCAACCACGGACGTCTCTCAAGTGCGCCCTTCAATTGGTCTCACCCGGCGGGCCGGTGTGTGCCCCTCGGCGTAGGCGGTGCTGGTGCTGGTGGAGCTGGTCACGAGCGGGGTATCCGGGGGATTAAATGATGGCTTCAGCGTGGGGGTGAGGCAACTGTGCGGTGGATGACTCAGCGCGCTAAGGCTGCCAGGGGAGGTGGACGCGTACAGTTAATCCGGCAGTGCTACACGTGTCGTGGACTAATAGACACAGCAGAGCGCGTGGTGCAGTGTGCTGGTCGCGTGGGAGAGTCGCTCCGAGTCTATCGTATGCGAGTTTGCCCACCAAGTGTGGGACGGTAACCTCAGCCGATGCATGACCAATTGACCATTTAGTGTATAAAATAAAGCCGAAATCATAGATCAATAGAGCAACTGCGACTCATACCTCGAGTACTGTCGGACCTAGTGCAATGATGTAGCTATGAAACCAAAGTCACAGGTGTGGGCACGAGGTGTGGGTTTCCTCTCTATTGATATGCTGCTGTTGTTGATTTTGTAGCGATC
>Ga0075109_1001931_pt1 | contig 12071 bp, 13 predicted proteins | sample AntAceMetag02UKD_FD_69798 | JGI IMG/M metagenome (GOLD analysis project Ga0075109, IMG submission 69798) | Saline lake microbial communities from Ace Lake, Antarctica - Antarctic Ace Lake Metagenome 02UKD | ecosystem: Environmental > Aquatic > Non-marine Saline and Alkaline > Saline | place...
AACCAAAACAAAAGCCCCATAAAATCCTTTTAAACCCTCTCCGTCATCCTTAAACCCTAGCCCTTCCAATAAACCCAACAGCGCTAGGCGCTCAACAAGCTCGTCGGCGCCGAGTCCCTGTAGGGATGGCGCGGCGTCACTGCGCCATTTTTCTGTGCGCCACCTTGGTGTTGCTCGGAGCGACGGCGTGCGTCGCGCGTGATGCCGACCCGTACAAGATGCTGGACGTCAGCCGCGGCGCCGGCGAGACCGATGTGAAGAAGGCGTACAGGAAGCTGTCTCTCAGGTTCCATCCAGATAAGCAGATGGGGAAAAGTGCGGATGAGGTGGAGAGGGCGCAGGAGAAGTTCATGAAGATCCAAAAGGCGTACGAGACCCTGTCGGACGCAGAGAAGAAGCGCAACTACGACGCCACCGGGTTTGCCGACCCCAGAGACGCGTACAAGGAGCAGCCGCCCGGTCCCGGCGGCCGGTCGCAGCAGCGGCGAGGGGGTTCTGGCCCGGGCGGGAGAGGCGGGTGGGATTCCCAAGGGGGGTTTCCCGGGGGGCGCTTCGGAGGATTCGGTTTCCACCAGCCCGATCCGATCACGTCGGACACCCTGGACCTGACGCCGGGCAACTTTGCCAAGTACGTGCTACACGGGAATAGGCCATGGCTGGTGCAGGTGTACCACGATGGCAGCGAGCTGTCCCAGCGCGCGGCGCCCATATGGGAGCAGGCGAACCGCGCCATGGATGGAATCGCGAAGCTCGGACGAATAAACATCGCCCTGTATCCGACTCTCGCTGCGCAGGTGGCGCCTCGCCACCTGTTCTCAACCGAGCCGGTGCACACAAGGGACCTTCCTGTGGTAGTTGGATATCCTCGAGAGTGCAAGAGTTACTTTTGCAGCCGGCGCTACAGAGGACTCATGAAGGAGAGCGCATTGTCCGCTTTCGTGATGGATCGGCTGCTCCGGTTGGAAGACGTCCTGGTTCAAACGCGAGACACGCTCCCCGCTTTCATCGCTACTGATCCGGAAAAGGTAAAGTTCATCGTCTTTTCACCGCGCTCGTCCCCTACGTCGCCGCTCCTCAGGCGGGCCGCAACCGAGTACCACAAGGATGTGACGTTTGCCCGCATCCACTACAAGCAATCGGACGCGTCGCACTGGACCAGAAAGTTTGGCGTGCACACGCCGCCGGCGGTGATGGTACTCAAGGAGGGCGGCAGAAAGGTTATCGAGCACGAAGTGTCCGGCAAGGACAGGCTCAAAGCCTTGCTCATAGAGCACAGGCTTCATATTCTGCCCCAAATTCGAATCTCAAACTTAAAAGCGACCGGGTGTAAACCCGGTGGTTTGGTTCAAGTGTGTGCAGTCGTTGTCGGCGTGGCCGGGGCTGCGTTCGACGACGTAAAGAGTGTCCTCAGGAAAGCTAAACTCGCGCTCGACCCGTCGGTCGCCGTCCCGAAGTCTCTCTCGACACTCGCATCGGCGCTTGAAAGCAAGGAGATATCGTTCGTATGGATTGATGCAAAAGATCAGAAAGGATACTGCCAGGCGCTATTATCCACTGACGAAGCTGCTCACAAGTCATGCGGACAAGCGTCCATGGAGCCTCGGGTCGTCGCCATGCGTTTCCGCGACGGTCCAGACAAGATCGAGCACGGCATGTTCAGCGGTGCGATGCACGAGGATGCGATTCTCTCTTGGCTGACAGGTGTGTTCACTGATGGACAGGATTCTTCTAGCGTGTTGATCCCAGCCGACAGGGGTGCGGCAAACTTTCCCGAGCTCAAAGTCGAGGTGCACGGCGTGGTGGAGAAGCTTCAACGGATCAAGGCTGAGGTCGCATCAACAGCTTACGATTGGGGAGAGGAGCTCGTGTACATGTGCATCGAGTCGGGTCCTCTCGTGCCAGCTTTCATTCTGTTGCTCATTCTATTCATTCCCACTTTCTTCCAGGGTGCGAGCAAACCAAAGCCGAGCGTTAAGAGAGAAAGCGACAGCAAGATGGATGGTGACGGTGTCATCGATTTCGACGAGAAAACTTTGGCGTGCCTCAAAGATTCTCGGCGCGAAATGGCGGTGATGATGTTTGTGCAAGGGTCCAAAACTGACCAGGAAGTATTCAAGCTGCTTCGGAGTTCATTCTGGCGGGAGCAGTCTCTTAAGTTTGGCGTCGTGGATCTTACAAAACTTCCGGCGTGGTCAGAATTTGCGGACAACATTGAGGGTGGAGGTGTATCCACCATAGTCATATGGCACCCGTCGCGAGCAAAGTATCAGAGGATTGGGAACGGCGACACACCTCACCCAGCTTTGTGCTCTCAGGTCGGAAAAATATTGGATGGCGTGTCACCATGGGAGGAAGGGGCTTGGCCGTAGAGCAAATAGAAGCGAACGAAACCAATCGGCACTCCACGAGCTCCCAGGTGAGGGTTGCTTTGGAAACAGCAGCCGGGTTCAGCAATGGGACGCCACCGCAGCGGTCGCATTGGATCATCAAAATATAGTAGGGTTTCTAAAGAGTCCGCACAGAATTAAAATTCTAAAGGTTATTTTTTATCTCGTGCTCAATTCGAGACTTTGGAACGACTCGTTATCCCTCAACCCAAGCGGTCACACTATAAACTACGTTTATATAAATACAATATACATAGTCAACATTTTTCTCATCAAACGAAGTTATTACCACGGATTTCCAATTTCCCCTGCGCGTAAAAACGATTTTACGCTCTCCTCCAGTTTCGTCCGGTCCGCCCCTCTCATCACGTGCAGGAGCTTCTTTCCCCTGTAGAACCGAAACTCTGGCGTCCCCTGCACCTCCAGTACGTCACGGCATAGATGCGCTGCGCCGGGGCTCCCGTCACCCACCACCTTGAGGAACACGGAGTCGACGTACTTGGATGCAACCCCTTCGTACGCACGCTCAAACCTCATGCACGGCCTGCAGTGCGTGTACGCGCACTCCAGCACAACTAGGGACCCTTCCTCCGCCAATTCCCCCATCACGGTTAGCTTGTGCTGGGCTTCATCCACGATCTGGTCGAACTCTGCCGCCGAGTGCACCTCGTGCACCCTCGCCGACGCCAGCGTCAGCATGCGCTGGAACCAGCTCTTAAACTGCTCCACTGTGGCGGTATCCTGCAAGCCACCCGTCAAATCGCGAAGCAGCCCGGTCACCTCAGCATCAGACAAGCTGGTGTTAAGCAGCATGCTGCCGGCGGCCAAATCGCTGTGGCTCAGAACACCATCCTTGTCGCGGTCCAGCTTTTTGCTAAATACCCACAGCAAATCCTCATCATAAATCTCTCTAGGATTGGGAGAGCCAGTGATCGTCTCTGTGACAGCCGCCCGAAAGATCTCAGCTGCCTGACGCCTCCCCAGCTCGATGTGAGCTCCGACAGCAGCCCCCGCTACCAGAGCACGTTCCGGAGACGCACCTACGACGAGCACGCCTTCGTGTAGGCCGGCGGCGGCGATAGCGGGACGGAAAAGTGGTAGGAGGAATTCCTCCGGAAGATACGCCGCAGCACCTGTGGTGAGCAGGATGATCCGTTCTGGTTTCAGCTCGGTGGAAATCTTCTGCAGGTATCGGTCGACGAGTCCCGCCCAAGCAAACACAGCCTGAGCGGATTCTTCCTCATCTTGCGAGCAGTCTACCCCATCGGGTGGTTCGCTGTCTTGGAACATCGGTAGCGTTGGCGATGACTGCAAGACCCGCTGGATGATGCGGTCCTTGTCCGCCGGCAACGCGGGCGCCCAGCCACTCCAGCCCCACCTTTGCTGCAGCTTGCTGAGTTCGCGCTCGTACGTCCACGTCAGGTGCGTGAGGTCGGAATTTCTCACTTTTTGACCCATGTTGTACGTGACAGTTCCCATGCCTTTTCCGATGGTGACCACAACCACAACGCCATTCACTTCGCGTCCCGGACCGAAATACATCTCCGCGTACGCCGCCGCCTCTGTGTGAATCATCGTCACCACTTTCCCTTTTGAGTTGGGCATCATCTCCTCCATCGCCTTGGGCGCAGCCTGGTTAAGCAGTCTGGTGATGGCGCGTGTGACACTGACTCCTACGGGACCTTTCCAATGAAAGTGGTCAATTACTTTGGTGACCGCTTGCTTGACGCTCTGCTCTGACAGAACGTCCATCTTGACACTCACCCCCGGCCTCTGAAACTCTGCGTTTGCGGTGTCCACCGGGGCGGCTTTCAGAGAATGCATACGCAGCTCCATGCCCAATATCACCTCTCCCTCGGGATAGTCCCTTATGAAACACCGGGGGTTGTAGGGGTTACGGCGTATGCTGGTTGATTACACTGGCAACCAGCCACCAGCGACGGCACAAGAAGCATCGAGGCGGAATGCTTTTGCATACGAGGCACTCTTCTGGAAGAAAGAAACGGGTCCAGGGGGATTTGGGAAGGATGTGACGCACCTGTTGGAAAGAGGAAAGCCAGCATCCGCTCTGTGGGCAGCTTCCTTCACGGTGACGCGGGGCCATGCCCTGCGCAATGTGAGGATGAGAACGCCCTCCGGCGCGTGAGCAAAGCGGCGCTTACATCGCGCCACGCCGCGCCGTCGCACTGTCAGAGCGCTCCACAAGCAAAACAACAAAATTCTCCGGAGGGCGCGGCACAACATTCTTTTACGAACCCAGGGGCACGCCGGCGTTTCACGTACCTTCGTTTTCTCCTCTCGGCGGCCCCGGTGCGAGCCAGCGGCGCAGTATGTCGGTTACTCCTCTCCCATTGTACTGCCCCACGAGTGCGAACCCGGGCAACGACGAGCGCCTGGCTTTGGCAAGCCATCGTTTTACAAAAAAAACGATTTAATGAAGTCGGCGCCTCGCGTTTATGTCCGCACGTCGCCACAGCTGTGTGACGCCGCGCCCGTGATGGTGCGTGAGCAGAACACCAGGCTTGTTAGCACGTGCCAGCGTCCCAACCCGAAGAAGGGCGCAGTGTGTTCGTCGAGGGGTGGAAGGCTATCGGATATGGCGCTTTGGAGGGTTCCGCGGCGGAGCCCCCCAACGTCCACGCCCACGCTCCTGGCGCGGGATATGGTTAATGCTTATTGTACAACTGGCATATCCTGGAGCGTGGAATTCCACAATTCCAGAATATTAACAACCGCAACCTGTATGATATTGGATGATATCCAAGAATCCACAAGAATGAACTTTGAGGACCAGAATACACAGAAGGGTACGACCAGAAGGCCTCTCCCACTCCTGCTTTCCCTTCTTTGTCCTTCGTCTATGAGAGAGCTATCAAATGTATCAGTACTGCACCCCCCGGCGCAGTGTATACACATATGCAAGTGTACACGGCACGGGCTGACGGGGTATGAAGAGTAGTGGTAAATTTTAGTAAGCAGTAAACATTACCCCTCAAGACTTGCAGACCTACTTCAAGGCTGCTGCTTGGTTCTCGAGGAAACAGAGGTGTGAGGTGGCTGCACAGAGAGTAGCAGATGCCGTTGCAGGCGGAAGGATGGGGTGAGCTGTGAGTGGTTCGGAAGCAGTTGCGGGTCACTATAAGCGCTCACGCGTGCGGAATGCCTTGAACTCTGCTCGGAACGGTGCTGTGCCCGCACTCACACTCGTAACGGTACGACGTTTCAGCTCACAAGGAACGACGACTTCAACACAGCTGTTTCAGTGAAAGTCTGCAGTGCTGAAATTTGAATGCTGAGGGAGGAGAGAGAGCTCAAGCTTTCAAGGCAACGGAGGCTGAGTGAGCTACAGCGTACAGCGGTGCGATCTCTTTTGGCAAGAATAGACTTGAAGACCTAGTACCCCCCCGGGCCGGGGGGTACAGAATGTCGCACTCCGAACGGTGTGCACTTTTGCGGATGACGTTTTTGTATACGAGACATGAGTCCTGACACAGCAATAGGTTGTGACCCTGTCTGCTATCCACTGACAGAGGAGATTATAACATGGCCCGTCGGATGAGACTTGCTGAAGCTGAGTTTGCAGCCATATACTCGGGAATCGAACGAGCAGCTGACGCATGTCTGCACATGAGTGCCTCCGTGGACAACTTCTGCTTTCAGGAGCGGCTATATGCAACAGTCGCCTGCGTCGACGAACGTGCGGGATAAGACGGTTGGACGGGCTTTCGAAGGAGCGAGGGGGGTACTCCATTGGCGAGTCTGGTAGAATGTGGATGGAAACTCTGTATGGGGTGAAGGGGTTTCTGCCTACTTGTCCCTGGAGATGGCCATGCCCTTCTCCCAGGGTTCAGCGAAAGCGACCCTTACAGCTCCTGGAGTGCCGCCTTGATTTGCAGCAAACTTGGTCTAGCTAGACGTAACGAAGCAACGGCTGACGCCGGATTAATCTACCAAATCTTAATCTACCTCATCCCCGGTGTACTCGGCGATTTCGTCAAGCTTGAAATTGTGAAGAGAGAAGTCTTCGATGAGCTGCACAGACGCCGCCTCTCCCTTTTTATCGAGCAGCTTCCCACGTTGCCCTCGGAACTGCCCGTTCAACACCATGACCCGCCCTCCCCGCTTGGGGAGCGCAGTCTCGAGTACCCGCTGTGACACATGACTGAGCACCTCACCCCCCTCTAGCTCCAGCACACACTCTCGTGGGGACAGCACATCGACCACCATAGCTTTCTTCAGATACAGGCGCCCCCCTTGGAAAGACTTGCTCACGATGCGAACGCGAATGCCTCCATAGAGCCAGGCTTTGGTTTCCTCCTTGTCCGACGTCCTCTCCTTCTTCTGCATATTCGTCTCACCCTCGCCGGCTCGCTGCTCGCCCCTTTCCCGCTTTTGGCCGACGCCGACACCACTGCCGCCGCCAACACCACCGCCATCTCTCGAGCGATCCTTTCCTTTCCCCTGCGCTGTGTTGGCTTCGCGCGTGCCCAGGTCGGCGAGCTCGGCGGACCTGATTGTCACCACCTCCCCGCTGGATGACAGCTCCACCTGCGCTCGCTCCGACCGGCCCTCCTGCTGCACCAATCTCAGCACGCGACCGAGCAACCCTCGATGGCGCCCCTCGATCACGTACATGGACTTACCCTCTCTCGCCCCAGGTGCTTCACGCTTGACCAACTTTTCATCCAACGATTTCACGTTTCGCGACTTCCCTTCTGGGCCCGCCGCCAGCACCATCTCCGCGGGTTTCTCTCGGCTCTCGCCCGGCTTGATGAACTTCTTGGGCGCCTTCTCTCGAGCTGGCGCGTCCGCCCCAAGGCCCAGCCGCCCGCCGCGGGGGACGAACTCCACCGCCGCAGCCAACCCCTTGGAGTTGCGTCCCACGGGTTTTCCCTCCTCCCACCCCATGCCGCGAAGCATCGCCGCGCCAAAGTCTTCGATCGGCATCGTAGCGTAATCGTCCAGCGATGATTGCTCCGGCAGGTCCTCCAGGTCCTCCTTGAACGCCTGCAGCTCCTTCTCCTGCAGAGACTTGCCGATGAAGGACTCCCCCGCGCTACGTAGTGTGCACCGCCGTCAATCACCACGAGGGGCAAGATTACAATCAGTGACGTTGTCTCTCTCATCCCAATCCAAGGGGAGATGAATGGGTGAGAACCCCACCTGGCTTGCGCGCTGGCTGCCCGCCCCCATCCTTAGGTCCCATCTTTGTCAGGCCGTACGCCACGTTGTGCTGCGCCGTCTCTCCCCCCGCCGACAGCCTCTCAGCCACCTCGAAACGCTCCCTGTCCTCCTCCACGGCGGACTCGTCGGGCAGGAAGCTGGGTGCTTTCCTCCGCCGCCCCGTGCCCACCTCGAAGGTGTTTTCCTGCACCGCAATCGCCCGCACTTCCGCCTTCTGCCGGTCCGTCAGCTCCAGCCCGGCCCCGTTCATCCCGGTCAGGTACTCCTTGCCCGCCCCCTCGTCCGCCTTTTCCGTAACCCCCACATCTTTCTTCTTGGCCAGCTTTTTGCTGAAGCCAAACGTTGTTTTCGCGCCGTCGCCTCCCCCCATGATGGCTGGACTTGTGCGTATTGCACCTTGGGGTCCAGCCGAATGCGATCCGGTGTACGAAGGTGAAGCGCGGTCCTGGAAATCGGTTGGTGTGCGTACACGGGTGGATCTGTGCGGCGGTCAGGAGGCGTGCACGGAGACTGCGCGTGAGCTTCCTCCGCTATAGCACAAAAGGAAAGGTGCCTATTTCTGTGCCGGACAAGAATTTCACCCCCTCGCCTGCTTCCTTTCTTTAATTTCTGTCTCTCTTTTATGTACAGTGACAGTCTGACAGTCTGACAGTCTGACAGTATACATACTCCTTTATCCAAATCATCCAAAATCTGGGTGGGAAGAAAAACCTCCCAAACACCGCACCGTGCCGCCGAAAATAGACGATGCGATGGCCCTAGCACTAGCGACCCGGCGCAACTTGAACAGATCAACGCGCCCGCGGTCGACTTCAACACAATCGGGCGATAGAGTCCTTCAACATGGAGGTGCGTGCGTGCATGTCAGCTCCCCGGGGTGCTGTGTGCGACGTGCGAAAGACTACCGCCAGGAGGGCATCCCTCACATCTGCACCCTCTTCCCCGCCCGCGATTTCTCCTTGACTCAGTAGGAGATGGAGGTGGCGTGAAGGGTTTGTGTGCTGTTTTTGGAGGGCAGTGGGAATCGAGGGCGTTTAACGACGCCGTCGAAACGGTACTAGCCTATGCTCCCGACGCTTGTGTCGTGAGCGCCCCGTCTGGGGATCGGACGCTCTAAGCGTACCCACGTTGCTGGATTACAAATTATGAAAGCCAACTCGCCTGGCTCCTTTTCCCCCTTCCGGAACAGGGTTACTACTGGATACAGTTCGGGTGCTTAGCGGTGTGTTGCGCCATGCTGGAGATGCAGAAGCTAGGCACCAAGGAGCGTGTAACCATGCCTCAGAACTTCCTCACCTTCCGCAACGGGTACCTATTCGTGTACAGCATGATGATGGGTGAGTGGGGAGTATTCTCTCATATTTCGTATTTCATATCATATGCAACACCCCCCTACTCTTTCTTTCGTCTCTGCCCCCTCTCGCCCACTGCTCTGTGAGCATGTGCTGACCGGGGCGCATCCAACCGTCGATCGCGTGTCTCACATGTGTCTCCATCTCCGCCCCTCCCACCTTATAGCCGGTGACTGGCTCCAGGGCCCGTACGTGTACGCCCTGTACCAGCATTACGGCTACTCCACCGGCGACATCGGTAAGCTGTTCATCGCCGGCTTCGGTTCGTCCATGATCTTCGGCACGGTGGTGGGCTCCATGGCGGACAAGTACGGGCGTAAAAACGCCGCGCTGACATACGTGGTGACGTACATCCTTAGTTGCGTCACCAAGCATTGGTCCGACTACTGGGTGCTTATGATCGGCCGCTTCTTCGGCGGCATCTCCACCTCGCTCCTGTTCACTGTGTTCGAGTCCTGGCTAGTGGCGGAGCACTTCAAGCGCGGGTATGAGGCCGAGTGGCTGGATAAGACGTTCGCTAAGGCCATTTTCCTAGGCAACGGTCTGGTTTCCATTGTGTCCGGGCTGCTGGCCAACTACCTGGTGACCGACATGAGCCTAGGCCCGGTGGCGCCCTTTGACGCTGCCGCCGTAATGCTCTTCATGGGCGGCGTGGTCATCTTCTTCACATGGACAGAAAACAAGGGCGACAACTCAGAGAACACCACAGTGGTGCAGGGCATGCACTTGGCGTACGAGGCGATCAAAAACGATCGGCGCGTCTTTTACCTGGGCGCCATCCAGTCTCTGTTCGAGGCGTCCATGTACTCGTTTGTGTTTTTGTGGACCCCCGCACTGGGCCCCAACGGCGAGGACATCCCGCACGGCATGATCTTCGCCACCATGATGGTGGCGTGCATGGTGGGATCGTCGGTGGCCTCGCGCATTATGTCCCGCCCCGACTTTAAGGTGGAACGCTACATGCAGATGGTGTTCCTTGTCTCAGCGTGCGCGCTCGCCGTGCCGGTCTTTGTCAAGTCTGCCGGCCTGGGCGCAGGCGTCAAGGGCGGCCCCATCACCTTCGAGGGGAAAATCCAGCTGCTTGGCTTCTTAGTGTTCGAGACTATGGTAGGTGTGTTCTGGCCTAGCATGATGAAGATGCGCAGCCAGTACGTACCCGAGGAGACCCGGAGCACCGTCATGAATTTCTTCCGAATCCCTCTCAACCTCTTTGTTTGCCTCATTCTGTACAATGTCGCGCTGGTTCCCCTGACTGCCATGTTCGGCATGTGCACCCTGTTCCTGTGCCTTGCCGCCTTTCTCCAAAGGAAGCTCGAAGCCCTTGTGGCTGAGCGCCCACACGGCAAGCAATCTTCCTTGGCGCCGTAAGGGTAAGTTCCACTGACGTGAGAGAGTGTGAGGGGGCGAATGTTGCGACGAGTAGATCAAATGTTGTTCTGTTGCAAATTATAGTACTATGCTTGCCACTGCAGATACACTACCATGCTCTTCGCCCGCGTGCAGCGACAAGGTTTTCCTAAGCTCTGTATGTCGCGGGGACATCGCGCTCAAGGTACTGGCGAATACTCAACAGAAACCAGAGAAAAATGAGGAAAGGCCGGATGGTACAAGATGGATGGTACACGGGCTATATCAGTTCAATACGGCGACGGAAAGCCTCCACCGCCCCCTCCCGGCGGGGCGAAGCCTCCACCTCCGCCCTCCTCCGCTTCTCCTTCGGGTACACCGGGCATACCAGGCATACCAGGAATCGGCTTTTTGCCTGGAAAAGTCCGATAAATTCCGGGAGGAAGCTCCTTTTGCGGCATGTCCTTTAAGTCGTCCAGCGTGAGATTGAGGTCCACCTTGATCTCCCCGCGCATCACCTCCATCTGGATCTGCTGCCCCACGTTGAGCTTGTCCAGCGTGCGGTACAGGTCCGACGAGTTTTTTATCAGGTTCCCATCCAGCTCCACAATGACGTCGCCCAGGATGAGGCGGCCGCTCTCGTCCCGGCTCGTCGCCTTGACCCCGGCGCGCCACGCCGGTCCTGCCTCTCGCGCATCCAACACCAGCACCCCCCCAAGGCCCAGCTGCTCAACCGCGGCGTCAGGCGCAAACGTGATGCCCATGATGGGACGCGTCACTCGCCCGAACCTGATGATCTGGTCCACAATGCCCGACACCATGTCAGACGGCAGCGCAAACCCCACTCCCGAGGATGACCCCGACGTGGAATAGATGGCGGTGTTTATGCCGATGAGGCGCCCACTGCTGTCGAGCAACGGGCCGCCGGAGTTGCCTGGGTTTATGGCAGCGTCCGTCTGGATGATGCCGTCGATGGGCCGCCCCGTATTGCCCGACTGGATCTCTCGCCCCAACCCGCTGATGACCCCCGTGGTCAGTGTGTGATCCAAACCAACGCGTATGGAACACATGCGAAGAGGGGATAGGCGCATGAAAGGTGCGTGCTGGCAGTTTCACAAGATGTTCGCGTGGGGCGTCATGGTGTAGCGGGCAGCAGGCGTCGACAGTTGGTCATCACTCGCAGAGCAACCGTATTCACCACTGTCGTAATCCCATCGTGTTTGCTCCGATTCTTGCGACAGCCCCCGCCCCTGCCCCTACCAAATGGATTGCCAATAGCGTACACCCGCTGCCCCACCAGCAAGTCCGAGCTAGTGCCGATGGGCAGCGGGCGCATCACCCGCGGCCTGTCTCCCCTGGGCGCGGCTCTGCTTTTGTCCGTAATGTCTTTGATCCCCACCCCCTTGGTGACCGCTTTGGTTAGGTCCACCTGCAGCACGGCGATGTCCTTGTCTTCGTCAAAGCCCACCACAGCGGCGGGGTACACCTCCTGGTCCTGAAATGTCACGCGCAGCTCGTTTGCGCCGTCGATCACTTCAGAAGTTGAGAGCAGTGGGTGGGGGTTAAGGAAGGGTCTCTGGGTGGTGGAACGGCGCAGTTTCAGAACTCACAAGGTGTCTATCATAAGTTACCATTTCATGCTTTAGGTTAAAGATGTGGGAAACATAGGTCTGTCGATATTAACGTGAAAAACTAAGGATTTACAAGTTGGATCTGACGTAACGCTTCAGGGTTTCCGCAATACGATCTGGTATACAGTTTATATTTGGCACGTAGAATGTAGTATTATTATGAAGGAATG
>Ga0075109_1001933_pt1 | contig 12067 bp, 25 predicted proteins | sample AntAceMetag02UKD_FD_69798 | JGI IMG/M metagenome (GOLD analysis project Ga0075109, IMG submission 69798) | Saline lake microbial communities from Ace Lake, Antarctica - Antarctic Ace Lake Metagenome 02UKD | ecosystem: Environmental > Aquatic > Non-marine Saline and Alkaline > Saline | place...
AGAGATAAACTCGGCAATGCTGTTCCAAAACTTCATAAATTCTGTGAAGCAAATTCAATCGAAGCAGTAAAGATAGGTAAAAATTTAGTTTACAGAATACTCAGAAAAGTATAATATTTCGGTAATTTTGGTTGACCTTTAATTCGTTATTTGCTATACTTACTTGTAAGTTAGAAAAACAGATAATTATTTAGGGGTAGATAACTATGTTAAACGACAATCAAGCATTAGAAATAGTTTCAAACTTTAGTAAAGCTAAAGACTTACCTATGCTAGAAACACTCATGTTTTTAGAAGACAATCTAGCAGAACAATCAAACGAATTACAACAGGCTTATATCATCACAAAAAGTGGTTTTCAAAAAATGTTTGCACCAGTAGAAATTGAAGATGATTTTGATGAAGATAACATGATGGAGGTAGCGTAATGACTTGTGATAACAAAGTAGAGCAACAAATTGCATGTGGTCCGTACGGAATGAACTCAAAGACAATCATCAGTAAATGTGGAACCACAGGAAATGATGGTGAAACATTAGTTTGTGACGAGTGTGAGAAGAAAGGCGTAATTCAAAATGTTTATGCGACTCGTCCTGCAGAGTTCGGTGCTGACGGATATGAGATTGAATCACCTTATGATTATTAACCAGGGAGAGAATAATGAATGATATAATATACAACGCAATACAAACACCGGATGGTACTATATTAGAAAGCCGTTCACGTCATGACTATAAAATATACACTGATGCCAATGGCAAAGAGTATATGGTAGATGGTGGATTTGATTATCAGAGGCGTAGTGCTAATGGTGACGAGAAACTCTTAATGGTTACTACAGAAGATAAGCATAAAAAAGTACGTGAATATGCAACCTGGGGTTCCTATGGTGTCAATGGAGACCAACCAAGAAAGGAAATTAAAGTTAAAGATATGGAATTGGACCATATTTCCGCAGTATTGAAACTAGATTATATACGTCCAGCTTTCCGAACAGCAATGCAAAACGAACTAGAGTATAGGAAGAGATAATGGAATTAAGGAGACTAACTGAGATTAGTATTAAAGCACTTAACTCGTTGTTTATTATTACTTTTATTGACCAGATAGCATCAATAAACATTTGCATTAAAGCACTATTTAAAAGGAGAATAAGTAATGGCAGACGGTAATGCGTATGTTTTATTAGCACACGCAAAACGTTATGCAAAAACAATGGGTATGATGGATCAATGGAAAGACATTGAGAAACAAATGTTAGGTGGTGATTACGAAAATCTAGTTAAACCCTTTGACAAATATTTTGGTGATTATGTAATTTGACAGAGATAATATTTGGTAGTTTTGGTTGACCAATAAATCCAGAACTGCTATAATGTATTTGAGAAGTTAGGAAATAGACTTTTTACTACTTAGGAGCAGTCAATGGAAATGACAAGTGATATGGTAAAATTAGAAGAAACGCTTAAGACCGCTACGGATATCTCAGAGATAGACTACGATATGATGGCAACCATCCAGTTGGCAACAACCGTAGATTTGATGACAACATCAATGCTGAGAGCTGTCGTGTTACTGACTTGCAAGGATAAGTTAGAAGTACCGAATAGAAACACATTTGATTTTAACTAGGAGCAGACAATGGAAATGACAATGAATATAGAAAAAGTTGGAGAAGAAGCACTAAGTGCCGCCAACCAAGTACAAACAAAATTCTTACTCGAACATGGCGAAACTGCATATTGTGGGTTTGCTTGGGTTAATGTAAAGGTAACACGTACTAATTCACAAGAGGCTAAAGAGCTTACAAAAATTGGATTCAAAAAAGACTATCGTCCAGGCATGATGCAGATATGGGGACCTGGTGATTACAATGGTCAGAGTATGGATATTAAAGAAACAGGTGCTCGGGCATATGCTGAAGTATTACAAAAACATGGCTTTAAGGCCTACATGGGTTCTAGAGCAGACTAAGGAGAGCACTATGAAATATTACGTAATTGCAATGATATTCTTTTTAACAGGTTGTGGCACGGTAGCAGGTGTTGGTCAGGATATCCAGGATTTGTCTAAAACAGTAAAAGAGAAAATGGAAGACAAGGACTAAACTGTTCAGATATGAAACTAATCGCTAAACATTATTAGGGGTGAGTATTGAAGATTAAAGAATTTGAAAAACTCATGCTTTCCAAGAAGAATATATGTGGAGAGGTGCATTGTGATGTACCAAACTCCTGCAACATTTTAATAAAGATAGATGACAAATATTATGAGCCAGACCTCAAGATAGACGAGTGGAAAGGTGAAGACCATGAGGCAACACGAGACATTATAATAACCTTAGGGAATGAGGTGTAATGAATACATACTCTGAAGTAGATTGGACATGTACACACACCTGGTCCAAGGCTCGCTATAACACCACATGGTGTTTACTTGGGTGTAGTATCGGAGACTTTGGCACGATAGCCTTCTTTCAATACTCGCAGATACCGTTCCCAACATTATATATTATGATACTCGCCATTATTAATGGATTATTAACATCAATAGCTCTTGAGACATTCATCCTGGCAAGACAGATGTCATTAAAGATTGCGTTTAATACTGCCATTGGAATGAGCCTTATATCAATGATTAGTATGGAAGTTGCAATGAATGTAGTTGATGTAATACTCACAGGTGGAGCAATATTAGTCTGGTGGGTAGTTCCAATCATGTTATTCGCAGGATGGATAATACCTCTGCCATATAACTATTGGCGATTGAAGGCACTAGGAAAAGCATGTCATTAAATGATAGACTTTGAAACTAATCACTAGGAGAACGATATGGGAGTAGCAATAGCGTTTATGGTAGTAGGTGGGTGGACTATGTTAGAAGGAGTACCTATGTTAGGGCAATATCTAGTAGAGCGTGACCAACGTATTGAGCAAGAAGAGAGAACGCTTGCAGAGGCTGAACTAGATGAAATAGTTAGAACTAATGGACATTTAGTTATTGAAGTTAAGACCATGGACGAAGTTGAAGCAGAAGAAAATGCAAGACTGCTTGACCTAGGCCAAAGACAAAGAAAGGTGATCAGAAAATGAGTATTACACTAACATCAGCAATTAATTCAGCACCAAGAGACAGAGATGCTGTTTGGGTGCAAGTTTCATTGAACGATAGTGACACAGTACATAAAGGTTACATTATGGAAGAAAGTAACATGTTAGGAGAACCGTCGGTGCGTATATTTGTCGTTGAATCAACAGGGTTGCATTGTGGGTGCTCTATGTTCATAGCAAAAAGTCAATGTGACATAAAGGTATTACCAGGTGTTCATAGTGAAAGAGATTTGCAGGATTATAAAGAAATTAAATGGATGAGGAGTTAAGAATGGAATACAATAAGAAAGAAGGTAAGCAACATTTTTGGATAGCACTAGCTGGTGCGTTGGCTCCATCAATGTTGTTAAGTTTGCTAGTGTATTTTAATTACAGTATCTATAAAGTTGGCGTGTTAGGTATTTGTAGTTAATGGCAAATACCTATACATTTGAACGTAGAGTAATTTATTGGGAAACTACCTGGGTATATGCAGACAACCTAGATGAGGCATTGGAAAAATTACAAAGTGGTGATGCCGATGATTGCTTGTTGGGTGAGTATGTCGACTACTATGATGACGATTTTACTCTTGTAGAGGAATCAATTGGCCCTGCTGTTGACCCGTTAGTAGAAATAATTAAGCAGTATAGCCTACCTGAGCAGTTTGAATTATTTGAAAAATAGAGAAAGGTAATCATTATGGAATTATTTGTAATAGGGCTGATAATATTTGTTACTTGGATGTGCATTAGTGACCACGGATTGATTACTACTGCTACTGTTGCTATATTGTCTGCACTAGTTGCTGGTCTTATATGGGGAGAGCGTGGTGCTATTCTTGGAACCGTTGCTGGCTTGTTTTGGCTAGCATTCTCAGACTCAACAGGTGATACTTTTACTGTAGAGAAGACTAGGTGGTGGACAGGCACCGGTGGCCTAGGCGGTAAAAAAACATATACTGATTATAAAATAAAGAAGAAATAAAATGGTTGACCAAAAAATCCAAAAGTGCTATAATGTATTTAAGAAATAAGGAAACAAGGTGTTATTGGTCGGGGTATAGTGTAACTAACACGCTAAGGACTTAGGCTCGAGACTAGGTTGGCGGTATTAGGGGTTGAGTTTGATCACTCTTGATACTCCCCTTGCTCCGACCAATAACACTTTTGAATAATTGGAGACTATTATGTATATTGATAAAGACGGTTTAGTGTTAATAACATGTATCATTGGTTTTTTAGTAGTTTTACATCTAGGAGGTTAGTATGGGAAACTTTATTATAGGAGCAGTATTTGGAATCATTGTTAGCAGTGTGGGGTTAACAACAGTAGCAAGTTACATCGATTCCGGAGTTGGTGCTACTAAAGAGTTTATCGAACAACGTGTTGATAAACAATAATTTTATTTAAACTAAGGAAGGAAATATTATGACAACAGCAACTTTTAACATTGTAGGAACTAGTAACTTAAATGGCACAACTAAAGTACGTTGGGCTAATGATTTAGTAACACGATTTAAAATGTTACATAAAGGTGGACATTTAGACATTGAATTGTTTGACCTACCTGAAGCAATGACTAAACAAGATGCCGCTCAGTGGTTAGCTGACAGCACCAATTTTGAAAAATTAAATCAAGATGCTCAGTATGCAGTTAGTTCTAAACTTGATGAGTATATGAAAGTTAAACCTGAGGTTAAGATTTCATTAGAAGAAATTGCAAAACGCCCAACAATTGACGGCTGGGACGTTGTTAATAAAGGTGAAGAAATAAAAGATCCAGCTTTAAACTAGGTTAAATAGAGTTATGTCCGAAAAGGCAATAAACAAAGAGGCGGAAGAAACAGTACAAGAAATTATGTACGCAATCGTCTCTTTACTTAACTCATATGGTATTGCAGATGTTAGAGCTGGAGCAGTTATGAGACTATTAGGAACAGCAGAGGAAGAAGCTTTGATGTTTGATGACAAAGTCTTAGTTACTAACAACGGAGCCCTTGATATGTGTGAGTTAGATCAAATTCCGGACTTATACCCGGAAGATGTTGATCCGGACAGGACTTTACATTAACCAGGAGTAATATATGAGTATTCAAGAAGATTTATTAGCCGCAGTAGAAACATACGTAGCAGAATCAGCAAAGTTCGACGGTGGTAACAAATCCGCAGGAACAAGAGCAAGAGCGGCGCTTCAAGAAATTAAAAATCACGCACAAGCACGTCGTTTAGAAATACAAGCAATTAAAAACGGCGAATAATAAATGTATAATATCCTAATAGGGTGCGATCAATCCTATTACGATACGTGGGCTAGAACATTACTCAGGAGCATACAACATTATGCTCCGTGGGTAAGTTTACATTGCCACATTGTTAATCCAAGCAACACCCTCACTAAATTAGACCATGTAAGTTACACAACAGAAGTTAGAGATCTTAGTGATCCTAATGTATTCAATGGTTACCTACAAGCAGTTCGTTTTCTAAAAGCCTACGAATTATTTCCAAACAATGAACCTGTAATTATAGTAGATGCTGATTCAATATGTTCTCGCTCTTTTACTAAAGAACAGTTTGATCAAGTACATCTAGACAATCCTGTTATACTGTATAAAGAAAAGACCACAAGATGGTTAGCAGGTTTTATCAGTATGGGAACAAACACATTTAGAAAAGATTTTTATAATTTACTCATGAGTAAACCTATAGAACAATGGTCTGGATTTTGGGACCAAACATGTTTAAAGCAACTCAGTAACACCCATAACTTTATTAAATGTCCAACAGAATGGATGAGTATTGGGAAACTACGAAACAGTCATTTCTTAACTCTCAAAGGTGAACAAAAAGAAACGGCTAAGTTCCTAGGTGCTTACCGCAAAATTAAAACTGATATTGAAAATAGTCAATCATCTGACTAAACTGATCTCTTACACGTTGTTGCATTTCTTTAGTGTACTGATCTTGATAAGTGCCCCCAGGTCTTACCCCACCTTTAATAAAAGTAGTTTGTAATTCATTGTTGTAGGGTATAGGTAAATCTAAGAATTGATCATGCAAATTTTCATATGTTAACACCTGATCTATTACTGGGCTATTGCTATCGCTGTATGCTGACCAATCATTCCAATGGTCTAACTTACTATTCATTATAAGATGTTCAAATCCTTCTGATACTTTGTGTGGTTTAGAATGAAGATACCAATAGTATATGGATACCATTTTATCCCAGGGATTGCGATCAACTGCAAACTTGTAATAGGAATTCCATTCGCTAGGATAAAGTCCCTTAATCCATTGCCAACCAAGATGTCCGTTGAGATCTTCATTGTTTAGTATCGGTGTACCATCACGTTTGCTACCTGTACAAATATCATCCGGACCTAGATAGTCAACTAGATACTTCTCAATTGAACTACCTGCTGTTTTTCTTGTTTTTATAAAGATGAATTTATGTTTGTGACTTATTATCATACAGATATTTATAGGAATAAGTACATACATTATAACAAAGCAAAGAAAATGATGTTTGATATTAAAAAAGATAAATGGTTTGATGTGTGGTCTGAAGACCAATATGCTGTCAACAAAAGAAATAGCTTTGATGTTATAAACAAGTACCTACAATCAGTTGGAAAGCAACCAAAAAGAATACTAGACATTGGATGTGGACGTGCATTTGAAAGCCAAATGCTACAAGAAGCGTACGGCTGTGAACTTTACTTACTAGACGGTGATTATGATAACCGTAACAAAAATTCCGCAAGGGATGATAGTTGGGGTACAACCGATACAATGTCATTTTATAATCCTATTAGTAAATTGAAAGAAGATTGGAACTCAAGAGATATGAAATATACCTTTGTTGATGCAAACAATATCAACATAGATCATAATATTAAATTTGATCTAGTATACAGTTTCCTTAGCTGTGGTTTTCATTATCCACTAAACACCTACAGTGAGTTAATTAAAAAACACACTACTGCAGACAGTAATATTATTATAGATTTTAGAGGAAAAAAATCAGTATACCAACAGCAAGTCCACGACTATGAACTTATTAGAGAAATTGATGTAGGTAAGAAACATCGAAGATCATTGATAAATCTTCTATGAGTGATATACTAATAGTAGGCATTGGCAGCCATGATGAGATTTATGCAAAAGGTTCTTTCCGCGACCATCCCTTTCCGCAATTACCCAACTTTAAAATAGTAGACTGGAGCGATCAGGAAACTATTGAAAAAGCTGATGTGTTAATGCAGACCAATATTAAAGAATGCAAACTTAAAAATTTAGAGACTCAATACGAATACATTAGGAATAGTGGTAAACCATTTTTAGTTACTGAAGGTGCTGTATTCAGACAGAATATGAAAACTGATAGCCAAGCATATCATAGATGGTCGTGGTTTCATTATTTCCAAGATGAGGGAGAGTATTGTAATCAGGACTGCCCTAGCGATAGATGGGAACAGATCAGTCTAGAACAAAACTTAAAAATAGAGCCCTGGCAAAACAATCCTGATGGCCATATTCTTTTATGCTTACAACGTCCTGGTGATAGTAGTTTATATAGACTAATTCGGTCTAGGAAAATAGATTACAAAGACTGGGTGTGGAAAACAGTCAGAGAGATTAGACGATATACAGATAGGAAAATTGTTATACGCATACATCCGTTGAGACAAGAGTACAGTCTAAACATGTTGTTTCCTATTGACAGTGTATTTAAAAATATTGAGATATCTACGGACATTACAGGTGCTACTACTGAAAATGGAAGTAACGGCGGGGATGGAATTACCAATGACCTTAAAGGTGCCTACTGTGCAATTGGTTTAAATTCTAATGTGTTAACTGAAACTGTTATGGCTGGCATTCCTACATTCAGTTTGTGTTCGGGCTCTATGGCCTGGCCGGTAAGCAATCACTTTATTAAAGACATCAATTCGCCCATTATGGAATTTGATAGAACACAATGGCTGTATAATTTAAGTTATTGCCAATGGAGACAAGACGAGATAGAACAAGGCTTACCATGGGAACACTTAAAGAAAAAATTACCGGAGTTAATAAGAAAGTAATGACAACTGTTTTTATAGATATGGATGGAGTAGTAGCAGACTTTGATGGATATGCTCACAGAACATTGGGTATTGAAAGTAAACCTGGATTTAGATTTGATCAGAAAGAATGGTACAGACTACGTGAACACAGTGAGAGAATATACAGTATAATTCCAGTACTACCAAAGGCCTATGAGCTTGTTGGTCGATTAAAGGACTTGAGAGACGAGTTTGGGTTTGACATGCGTTTCTTAACAGCAGTACCTAAGGAAAATGACCTTGGATGGGCATTTTGGGATAAAATGGAATGGGCTTGCAAACACTTCCCAGGGATTCCTGTATGGTTTGGTCCTTACAGTGTAGACAAGCAAAATCACTGTAAACCAGGTGATATTTTAATTGACGATAGAGTTAATAACATAGAACAATGGCCAGAACATGGTATATTGCACCAAGGAGATGTGCAATTAACGTTAAATACAGTAGAACAAATACTTAGGGATAAATCATAGATTGGCAAAAGAAGAAATTATAGAATTAACTGGAGTAGTCACACACGTATTACCCAACGCATTTTTTAAAGTTAAAATTGATAATATGGAAGACAGAGAAATTATATGTTATCTATCTGGCAAGATGCGTAAATTTACTATTAAAGTTATTCTAGGAGATGCAGTTGAAGTAGAAATTAGCCCGTATGATTTATCTAAAGGTCGTATTACACGACGCAATAAATAATTAACTAATAGGAGAACTAAAAATGGATTTAATAAAAGTATGGCTTATGAAGCGATGGGCTGAAAGAAGCTCACAAAGTGGTGTAGCTCTAGTAGCATTTGGTGTTATCGCTATTGTATTCAAACCATTAATATCAATTGCGGCATATGTTGCAATCGTATACGGTGGATATCAGATCTGGAAGAAAGGTTAGTATGATTACTGTTACTGAGTCAGCAATAAAAAAATTAACAGACATATTAGCAGATGAAGATAATCCTGAGCTAAAAGTCCGGATGTTTGTGTCTGGTGGTGGCTGTTCAGGTATGCAGTACGGCTTTACTCTAGAGGAAGAGCCAGCTAACGAAGATGACTTTGATTTAGAAGTAGCTCCTGGTATCCATATGTTAGTTGATGCAATGAGCGGACAGTATGTACAAGGTGCCGAAGTTGATTGGGCAGAATCAGTGCAAGGTAGCCAATTTGCAATTAAAAATCCAACAGCTAAAACAACATGTGGATGTGGTTCTAGCTTTGATCCTGGTTAAATACCTTCTAAGACTGACATAAACCCGCCTAGTGCGGGTTTTCTTTTGCGATAAATAGTTATATGGCACATTTACTCGGCACAGGCAAACCAATTTGGGAAACTCCAGCAGGAGACCTAGGTACTATACAAGAAGGTAAGTTTTATAAACTTACACTATCTGCGTACGAAGAAGAATCCAGCCCTAAGAGTTCCGAAACACTTTATTATACAATGATTGCAGGTGAACTACCTGAAGGTATACAATGTCGAAAAACAGGATTAATCGAAGGTGTTCCTAAAGCAGTTTCAAGTGTACAAGGTGTACCTTTAGAAGTTGGAGAGAACGTAACTAGTAAATTTACAGTTAGAGTTTATACAGAAAATGAAGATGGAAGTATCTATCGTGTAGCAGATAGAACATTTAGTATTACAGTAACAGGGCAGGACATACCACAATGGACAACTCCGGCAGGAACATTAGGTACATTCATTGATGGTAACAAGATTACCCTTCAACTTGAGTACGAAGATCCTGATCCAGGACAAACAGTAACCACAAATTTATTGTCAGGCACACTACCCCTAGGTTTAACATTAAGTGATTCTGGACTATTATCAGGAGTATTGATTCCGGCTGTTCGGTTACCGGGCGATGCAATACCAGGATATGATGTTACTCCGTTTGACAAGTACACATGGGATTATGCGACACGAAGCTCAAGTAAGAATTATCAATTTACAGTAGAGGTGTCAGACGGTAAAGATTCAAACGTAAGAACGTTTGAAATGTATGTTTATAGTAGAGATGACATTACTAGCGATAGCGATTGGACTGCTGATTCTGACTTCCTAACAACAGATATAGGTGTAAGAAGAACACCGTACTTAACAACTCCATCATCTGACTTAGGGATTGTCCGTCACGATAATTTCTTCGCATACAAATTTGATTCAATAGACACTGATGGGGATGCAGTTGAGTATTCTGTAACTGTGGGTGCAGGCATTGGCTATGATGCCGAAGGGTTTGATGCTACAGAAGTTGGGTTTGATCGCGGAACTTTAAGTTTACCCCCTGGGCTTGCTATTGATAGTGACACTGGATGGTTCTATGGGAATATTCCAAATGTTGGCTTAACAGAAACAACATACACATTTGCTGTGCAAGTAGTAAAAGCTGATGATAGTACAATTAAAAGTCCATTAACATACTTTACAATAACTATTATTGGAAACATTGACACTGATGTAACTTGGCTTACACCAACATCAACAGTTGGAACAACCACCAATGTTATTGGAACAATCACCAATGGTGAAGTATCTAAACTAAACGTAGAAGCACAGATGCTAAGTGGAGCAAAGGTTGAATACAGATTAAAAACAGGAACTAATAGCTCATTACCACAGGGATTGTCACTAATGACGAGTGGCAATATAGTTGGCTTAGCTAGTTTCCAAGGGTTTACTTTAGATTTAGGAACAACTACCTTTGATGAAGAATTAGGAACCAGACTAGTAGTTGATCCAACTACACTTGACCGAACTTATACCTTTGAAGTAGAAGCACACAACGCTGAAAAGCAAATTGCAACTACTAAAATATTTAATATTATAATAAATCAGAAGTATACAAGACCATATGAAACACTTTATATCAAAGCACTAACTGAACAACAAGATAGAGACACGCTTAAATCGTTACTTGACAACCAAGACGTGTTAAATATTGATTGGCTATATAGACCAGATGATCCAAACTTTGGTAAAGCAACATCAGTAGAATATCAACATGCGTTTGGCTTGTATGCCTCATCACTTGATGATTATGTTACAGCTATACAATTAAATCATTACAGAAAAGACCTTGTATTAGGTGAAATCAAAACAGCTCAAGCACTTGATGCTAACGATAATGTAATTTATGAGGTTGTATATAGTGAGATCAATGGTGGACTATTGAACAACAACGGTAAATCAGTAAGTTTATCTGTAGCATTAGACACAACAGCAAATATAAATGGCGTAGATTACACCACAGTGTATCCAGCTAGTTTATTAAACATGCAAACCAGATTAATTAACCAAACAGGACAATTTGGAGAAATATTACCGGACTGGATGAAGTCAAAACAAACAGACGGGCAAGTACTTGGATTTACACCAGCATGGGTAATAGCATATACTAAACCAGGAAGATCAAAACAAATTGCGTATAACATTGGACAGACCTTTACTGGAAAATTAAATAGTATTGACTTTACTATTGACAGATACATTATTGATCGACGTGCAAGTCAACATTGGGACTTTACCAATGAGAAATGGTTAACTGGTTTAGAAACAACCATTGACAATACTAATATTGATCCAGCCCTAACATTTAAATCACAGGTTAACTTAGCTACAGAACAAAAATTTAGCGATATTGATGGCAAAACAATATCATACCTGGCAGGGCTAGGCGGTATTGATGGCAAAACAACATCAGCTCAGCTGAATGGTAAGACATTAGTATTTGTTAAACAAGAAGGATTTGCAACAGGAACAGATGACGAAGCATTTACAAATAGTTCAAGTGCTGTAGTTACAGGTCAGGATTCAGAACGTGCCGATTCGTTATTAAACAATGATAGAATGAGTATCTGGACTATCAG
>Ga0075109_1001936_pt1 | contig 12052 bp, 7 predicted proteins | sample AntAceMetag02UKD_FD_69798 | JGI IMG/M metagenome (GOLD analysis project Ga0075109, IMG submission 69798) | Saline lake microbial communities from Ace Lake, Antarctica - Antarctic Ace Lake Metagenome 02UKD | ecosystem: Environmental > Aquatic > Non-marine Saline and Alkaline > Saline | place...
TCTGGCTATGAAAACGGTCACCTAATTGTGCCTCCTAATGGCTACACAATGACCCAGGGCTTTCATTCTTTCGATCACCCTGTACGCATTGATAGCTTTCAGCCACACGGTCACCTGCGTATGAACGCTGCTTCTTTAGAAGTGTTCTACCCGGAGACTGGCCGTACTGAGCAAATTAGCCAAATCTCCAAGTGGAGTGCAACTTGGCATCACAGCCATATCTACAACCCAGAGATAGCTCCTTTGCTTCCTACAGGCGCGGTATTAGTAATCAAGCAGTGGTACGACAACACAGCGGCTAATCCAAATAACCCTGATCCTGATCAGTGGGTAGTTGGCGGAAGCCGAACTGGCGACGAAATGTCTCACGCCTGGATTGCTGTAACTCACCTTGACGACGAAGGTTTTGAAAAGATCGTTGTTGAACGTGAAGAAAACGAACAGCGTTCACTAGCTGGCTCTGATTAAACTCCAGAGTAGATAGTTCTAGAAAGGCCGGTTAGTTCGCTAACCGGCCTTTTTTTATGCCTCGAATAAACCAAAAAGCACCACATCTTGAAGAAACCCTGCAATTGCCTAAACTCTTGCTGTTAAAGCCGTTAGTTTTTCAATACTCTTAAGCCTCGCAAAGCCTCTTGCTAGGAATACTGAATGAAAACCAGACGCGAAGTTTTACAGGGCATGATTGTCTCCATCGGCGGCGCATCGATGCTTACCGCCTGCGCGGGAGTTGCCTCCGTTATCCCTACTGATCAGCCTCAAGGCAGCCGCTTTTATAGTGCAGACGAGCTTGCTTTAGTCTCGCGTCTCGCTGATTTAATAATCCCTCGCACCGACACGCCCGGCGCTTTGGATGTAAATGTTCCCGGCTTTTTAGACAGCTTAATGGCCGATTGGGCAAATGCGGACACCCAGCGAGCTCACCACCAATACCTTGGCCAGATAACCTCAAATTTGAGTTCCAGCTTTGTCACCTTGCCTGAAGGGGCCGCTATCCCGTTATTAGAGCAGTTCGATAAGGAGGCCTATTCTGGCAGCGGCGACCACCGCGGCTATCGCGCCTTGAAGGGCCTAATAACCCAAGCCTATTTCGCATCCGAAGATGGTGCATTGCAAGAACAAGAATGGGTAGCGATCCCCGGCCGCTGGGACCCCTGCGTCGAAATTGCCTAAAATAAAGAAAGCATAAGTAAAAATCAGAAAGTGGGAGATGATATTTTGACAGATTTTGATGCAATTGTAGTGGGCTCAGGTATGAGCGGAGGCTGGAGCGCAAAAGAACTCGCCGAACGCGGTCTAAAAGTATTAGTACTAGAGCGTGGCGGTGAAATAGTGCCGCAGCGCGACTTTACAGATCAGGTGCCGCCTTGGAAGCAGCCGAATCTTGACCGTATCGCCCAAGACGAAGTATCCAAACACTACTTCAAACAGTACCCAGGCGTCTCCTATGCAGTCAAAGAGACAACTAAGCATCTGTGGGTAAAAGATGATGAACATCCTTACGAGGAAGCGCAAGGCACGAAATATGACTGGCTGAGGGGTTATCATACCGGCGGTCGTTCTATCATGTGGGCGCGTCAATCATATCGACTAGGCCCGCAGGATTTTGAAGCCAACAAACTCGACGGCCACGGCGTGGATTGGCCAGTGCGTTACGATGACATTAGTAAATGGTACGATCACGTCGAGACTTTTGCAGGCATCTCAGGCAATAGAGACGGCTTGAGTCAACTGCCAGACGGCCAGTTTCAACCAGCTTTCGATCTCACCTGCGCCGAGAAAGAATTCAAAGCCCGAGTAGAGACCCAGTTTCCGAATAGAAATGTCATCCCTGCACGGGTGGCTCACATTACCAAGGCCACTGATGAACAAAAGTCATTAGGCAGAACCAACTGCCAAGTACGAAATCGCTGTCAGCACGGCTGCACTTTTAAAGCTTATTTTTCATCCAATAATGCAACTCTGCCCGCCGCTATGCGCACAGACAACTGCACTGTAATCCACAACGCTATCGTCAAATCAGTTGAATATGACGCGCAGACCAAGCGTGTCACAGGAGTCAATGTGGTGGATTCAAAAACCAATGAGACGTTTTTTTACTCCTCCAAAATAATATTCTTAAACGCCTCGGCGATTGCAACAGCGATGATTCTAATGCAGTCGAAGTCGGAAACTTTTCCTAATGGTTTAGCCAATAGCTCAGATCAAGTCGGCCGAAACCTAATGGATCATGTCAGCGGCGCTAATGCCAGCGGACTAATCAGCGGTTTCGAGAATAAGACCATTTTTGGTCGGCGCCCGGGCGGCATATACATTCCTCGCTACGCTAACATCACCGAAAACGACAAGCCCTATTTAAGAGGTTTTGGGTTTCAGGGTACGGCAGTGCCGGTCGGCAACGGCCGCGGCCAAATCGCAGGTATCGGCAAAGATTTCAAAGAATCTCATGGCACACCTGGGCCTTGGCAGGTTGGTATTTCAGCCTTTGGCGAACAGCTACCTAATCCTAATAACCGCGTTACTCTGCATCCGAGCAAAACCGACAAGTGGGGAAACCCAATTGCGGTGTTCAATGTTAAGTACGGCGACAACGAACACACCATGCTGCAAGAGGCCCGAAAAGACGCCATTGCCATGCTGGAAGCGGCAGGCTGCACCAATGTTAACGCCGCCCCAGTGGACCTTACCGCACCGGGCAATCGCATTCATGAAATGGGCAGTGCTCGAATGGGTCGAGACCCAGCAAGCTCAGTTTTAAACGGTTGGAATCAGGCTCATGATATTCCTAATCTGTTTGTAACAGATGGCGCCTTTATGACATCGGCCGCCTGCCAAAACCCTTCGCTATCCTATATGGCGTTTAGCGCCCGGGCTGCAAATTACGCAGCTGACTTGTTGGCCGCTGGTGATTTGTAGATAAAAGCTAACGGCTTAGTCAATCGCGGAAAAATTAAAAAATGTGAATAAAAAAGGGGGATCCGGTTGCGGGCCACCCTTTTTTTATTCACGCTTTTATTAAATCCTAACTGATTTTACGAGTAGTTATAATCTTATCTCTGACAAGCGGCTCTGAAAATCAATGATTCGGCGTCGACATTCTTAAGCTTTTTTGCATATCCATACCAATGCGAGAGCGATTACGCTCTGACTGATCCAGTGCACCGATAGCTGGCCCGCCTTGATTAAAAATTCCACCTCGCAATGCCGACAGCAGATAATCTTCTGTTACTGCGATGCCATACTCCTTATCGGTGTAAGCGCGGACAGCGTCATCTACTGCCTGCGCACGATTCATCAAATTCGGATAAGCAATAATATTCGCGACAGCCACTTCTAACATATTCAAATTATCGATAATCACAGCGGCGGCGGGCGATTGGCTATAAAGTGATGGCGCGATAGCCGGCACAGTCGGCATTTCTGTCGGCGCAGGAAACATTGTCATGCCTGTTTCTGAACCTAACTTGTTTCTATAGCGCTCAAGCGTCGTATCTATCTCATTGGCAAACTGCGGGTCTACCTGACCCAGCACAATCGCCTCTAATGAGGCCAATTGCAGCCACTGATTGGACCACATAAGCGCGCTGAATTTAGGATAGGCAGCCTTTAAGCCATTGGCATAGTCACCGCTCAAATAAAGCGCGACCATTTTAGGCTCGCTGGCCACCGCCAGCTCATCATCACTTTGATAGCGCTTCACTGCCTGGTCAACCTGTGCACGTTTGGCAGCAATGGTGCTGCTGTGATCTGAAAAAATATCGTAAATCTCTCGTTCCAGCGTCCGCCCTCTGCCAATCACCGCCGCTGCCATTGGTGTTAACGCCGGCGAGTTAGCAAAAGCAGAAGTTGCATCTTCTAAACTGTGCACGCGGCTTACGTGCTGGGCCAGCTTAATCCGCGCCTGCGTCTCTAGTGCAGCATAGGGACTATCCATTACGATCTGAGCATCACCATAGTTAAGACCCGCATCGATCATATCCCCAATAGTCATATTAGCCATTGTGTCTAGCGCAATGGCCAGCCGATCCTGAGCAATCTTGGTAGAGGAGTCGGCATTTATCTCGACCATCAGATCAAACAACTGAGCTTGCGCTACATCGAAGGCATTGTAGAGCCGAGAGAGTTCTGGGTATTCATTTTCCAAATTGCCCGCATGAGCTGTGCTCATAGCGCAGACAAGGCCAACGACTGCCATGCTGGCAGCGCGCTTGATGAAAATTTTGGGCAGATCGAACATGCTCGGAGTCCCCGAAATTGAATTTTTCGCAAGAGAGAATGGTAGGGGCATGGCGCAGCAATGTCCACTTAAACCATGGCAATTAGCCACAGGGCTAAAGCTAAACCATTGAAACACTGCAACAAATTGTAACTTAACGCGGCATAGCCACATTTAAAAAAACAAACCGAACTTGACCCTAGATCTGGGATAGTGAATTCTCTAGCAGCTCGATTTCACGGTCACGAAATTTGTAGTCCCCCATACCTTCCAATGACATAGCTTTATCAAGAAAGCGTCTTGCCGCCTGATGCTCCGATTTAGCCAAATGTAATTGAGAAAAATTAAGAAAGCTTTCCCACTGACCGAATTTAGCACCAGTTCGCTGAGAAATTTCCAACGCTTCTCTTAGGTCAGCTATAGCGCACGGGTAATTTTTCACTTTAGTATAATAAGTCGCTCGCGCGTTCAGCCCAGTTGGCAGATAAAGCCAGTCGTCGACACTTTTAAACAGCTCTATTTGTTTATCAAGGTTTACCTTAGCGTTGGCGTAGTCACCACGGCGCAATAAAATCAGTCCCAATACCAGCAAATCGCTAGCAAGCAGCGATGTGCTATCGACAGTAATCTGCCAAGTTTTTTGTTTTCGCCAAGCAGCTGTCTTCAGTGCCCGATCTAACGCTGCATTACTATCGCCTGTATCCAAGAGGAATTTACAGTAATACGAGCTAACAGTTGGCCAGTGAACTGGGCAGCCGGGGTCCAATTTTGTGATGATTCCATCCGACGCTTCAAAATGCTTTTTAGCAACTGACTCAAAGCCAAGTAAGTAATTGATGTATGCCAAAAAGTTTTCATTCACGGCGGACAGAACTTCATTGTTCAGGCCAGAAACAATCGTTGAGAGACTCTTTAACAGTTTTGTAGCTTCAGCTAAACGCCCAGCTACAATTAACATAGAAACCAATGGGCCCGCGATATTAGTCGCCTCTTCATATTTTTTATTTTCTAAAAACCAACTTAGGCTAAAGTAGCTAGGCTCTATGGCATCATCAATTCGACCAAGAAACATGAGGTTTATGGCTGCACTCACGATTAAATGAAATTTTGAAGTTTCTGACAATCCATAGTTGACGACGGACCATTCTTTAACAAAAAAGGAACGGATGCATGCTTGGTCGGCATAGTGTGATCCCTCAGCAAGAACTGAATATCCTTTTTTAATTTTATGAAAATAAACATCGAAGGCATCTTCATAACAGCCCGCTCTCGTGCCATGAATAACCGCCCTAAAGAGCGGCTCTAGCTCAACCATAGTTTTTGGATCGTCTACCGCGATACTTTGCAAAAAAGTGAAAATAGCATGATTTCCTTGCCTCCATATCTCCGGAAAATCTGTGCTAAGTTTTTCTGCCATAAAATCTCTGACCAAAGGGTGGCAATCTAGCACCAAGTAGCTGTTCTGGTACTCCTGCGTTATGATTCTCGAGTCACAAAGCAGCTTAATCGCATAAAGCCATTGTGCGTCTGTGAAGCCAGATAGCGCACCCGTCAATCCGTCTATATTAACCAATGCACATACCATCTTAAGATCAAGTAAGGAGACGCCACGATCAAACATTGCAATCAAATACAATAGCTCGCATTCGATAGAGCCAGCAAACCACTCTAAATAGGCTTGCATCAATCCACGCGCGTGACCACCTTGATTTTGATCATCTAAAAGTGAATTTAACTCACGGTATTTACTGATACTTCCGCGATGAACAACGGTAAGATAGCCCGCTAAGAGGGATAGACTGAGAGCATGGCCAGAGTAATTTTTTGTTACTTTACTAAAATCCTCAGCCCTGCCAAAAATACCCATTGTCCGCAATAATAAAATACTTGATTCAACAGACAAGTGGCCAACATGCTTCGTTCGAACTCTACCATTCTCAAAGCTTGATAAGTCAGCCACCCCTATTCGAGACGTTATCAAACAGAGCCCCTGATTTTCAAAAGCCAATTCTTTAACCAGAAACGCAACGGCAGGATTATCTATCTGACCTGATTTCTTACCAGGGGGGTGCTGCAATGGTTCGAGCCCATCAAGAATAAGAAGTGTTTTGCTAGCTCTTATAAGCTTCACTAGCCTACCTGCTTTTGCCCACGGGGTTCCTTCTACTGGGTCAGAATCACCAAACCAGTTTAGCGCATGCTCTATAAAAAAATCACCAGAGGACTTGATCTCTGAAGAAGATCCCTGCCAGTAAAATGACCATGCGTATACTCTTTTGGCGCCGTGATAATTACACTTGGAGAGGTTAGCAAGCCAGGCATTAACTAGAGCGCTTTTACCCACACCGCCAAACGCTAATAATTGCAAAATATTTACTTGCGAGTTTTGCCAAGCCTCATCAAGAATTGCTAGTTCTTTATCGCGACCAAAAACCTGCGCATTCGTTATGGGAAGAAATGAAACCGACACGTCTTCCGGTTTCGTATAGCGGCTCTGTTCATCTCGAGCTATTTTTTCCTTAACCTCCTGTTCAAATTCCTCCAGAGACATTGTCCACCACAAAAGCTTAATAGAAAATATTTTCGAAAGCGGTTCAACCTGACAATGAGGTATACGATCACCCAGAGTGGTGGCCGAGCCATGAAGCCATTTACTTATTGACTGCTTAGATATGCCCAACCCGCGAGCTAAATCGGTGTGAGTTCTATAGTCTGGGTTTATTCTAAGCCTGTAGAGAAGTATTAGCTTTTCAGCCAGCTGGGGGTGTTTTTTCATAGATCCTCTTTGGGATACTTAGTTTAAGAAAAACAACGTCTAATTTTGAACGTATAGTACTTTAATCTAAAAAAGAATAAATTCCCATGAATATTTTGTCTAGGCTCTCTAACCGCGACATTAATTAGCCCAATTGCATTAGAACCTATCTTAATCCTATCACAGCCGTAGTTATTATTTTTTGTAGTCAGTTTCTTACACCCATTCATATAAACACCTAGCGGTCGGTCTATATAGCTCCAACTTTCTAAAATGGTTAACCTAGGTAATTTTCAGTACAACTACGCTTAAAGCTCTTAGCCTGGTTTTTGATGAAGCCTACAAGGCTTGTTCTGCAATCCCCGCTGAAACCAGACATACTGGTCTCTTTACTCGTGCAAAAATTAAGCGAGCAAGCCTCCTTGGCAAGTTGACACCCTACTTCGAAATTCTTTAGTCTTTGTTCAGATTAGAAGATGCTACCGCCGAGGACATTGAAAGTAACTCAGTCTACATCCTGCTAAGAGCTTTAAGCGGAGCAAGTGTCACCATTAGAACTCTACGCACGATGAGATGTAATAGGAACGCAGTCCATAAAACAAAAAACCCCAGCAGATCAAGTAAGCTTTCTAATATGAAGCCGTGCTGGCCCGGGCGATCGAGAGACGACGTTTAGATCTTCACAATACAGCAGATAAAAATGCCGGAACTGGACGCAGAGCTAACTGCCTTGCTTAAAGAAAGTGAAATAACAAACTGCGAAAAGCTGGAAACGGTCCTTACGATAAAATAGGGTAAACTCATCGGTGTTCTTTCCGGTGTTCCCAGCTGTGTTTGCGGCCCACACCACACCGAGCGTAATCAGGCAGCACGGTTTCAAGCTCAGTCAGTTGACCTCGCCGTACTTCGGACATGAGAAACCGTTAAGCAAACCGCCATAAAAGATAGCTGAGTGATTTTCTCACCGCTGCGCCTGTAGTTTTGATTAAACTGAGATTGAGGCTAAAAGCCTAAGCTGATAACTTTAAGCAAAGCACTTAAGTGAGGCAGCGAGATAAAGCGCCAAAACGCTAGAGCGAATTTAGTAAAAACCAAAATATACCCCCAAGCTATGGCAGTAATATTGCCAATCTAGGCTTACCAACTATGTGGGACTAAACCTCTCTTCCTTTAATCTAATTACCACCAGCGGCGATTGACAAGTTTTGGCCACTCAAATCCTGCAGATTTAATAGCGTCTCAATACATGCCTGAGCGGCTTCGGTTCCCTTCTTGTAGAAATGCTGACTAAAGAAGGCAATGTGATCTTCGGTTTCTTGAAAATGATGAGGAGTTAAAACGAGCGACAGTATTGGTATTTCTGCCGCTAATTGAACCTGCATCATTGCATCGAGCACCGTTCTAGCTACGAAGTCGTGACGGTATATACCCCCGTCGACTATAAGGCCGGCAGCGACAATAATGGAGTACTTGTTTGTCTTGGCGAGCAGCTGTGCTTGTAACGGGATTTCTAAACTTCCCGGCACGTGAAATCTATCAATTTGATCTTTAATAATATTGCCATTAGCCAATCCAAACTCGAAACCATGGTAACTTTCCTCCACGATATCTGGGTGCCAAGAGGCTTGGATAAAGGCAATTTTTGGTGTTTGTGTCTGATTCATAGCGAAACCCTAAACAATAAACAAGCTAGAATCAGGGCGCATAGAATCACTCAGCCGACGAAAAGCTGTGTTTTTCCATTCTCTATCATCCGGACTATAACCGTCGGCTTCGGATTTTAACCGAATCTGCTGACCCTGATTGTTAGTCAGGCGCTCGCGGGCTTTGTGTAGAGGCACTACTTAGAAGCTGCACTACAAATTACCGCCGGTGGGGAATCTCGCCCCGCCCCGAGAAAGTAGCTAAGCAAGTCGCTTAACTTGCCTCAAATTATAAAGAAAATTTTGAATAAGCCAAGCATTCCCTGCCATATAAGCGTGAAGATGTGCCTCAAACAGATACCTTTACAAATGAATTGCGCGGTTAGATTCAATAGCTCGGCGGCACAAGCCTCTGGCTCTCCAGCCCATTAACTTATATGCTTTGGCAGCCTATTCATTGATAAAATAGTAGAGTCCTGTGAAATCTTTAGCTAAAAAATTAGTAGCCCCCCAATTGGCGGATTTAGAGCCTTACCAGTCTGCAAGACGTATCGGCGGTAAAGGTCAGGTTTACCTCAACGCCAATGAATTGCCATTTACACCCTACGCCATGCCAAGCGGAGAATCTTGGCAGCGCTACCCTGATTTTTTACCTCAGGAACTCGCTAAACACTATGCCGACTATTTAAAAATAGATGACTCTAAAGTCGTTGCGGTACGCGGCGCGGATGAAGGCATCGACTTACTGATTCGTACATTTTGTCAGCCTGGGATTGATGCAATTCGCATTCAAACCCCTACCTATTCCATGTATGAGTTTGTTGCCAATGCGCACCATGTAGCCGTTGAATCTATCCCTTTGACGACAGACTTTAGCCTTGAGATGGCGGCTAATCTAAAGCCCCAACAAAACCTCAAAATCATTTTCATCTGTAACCCAAATAACCCAACCGGCAATTTATTGTCGGCAACCGACATCCTTCGCATCGCAAAGCAGCACAAAGAAGATGCCCTGATTGTCGTCGACGAAGCCTACAGCGAATTTTGCCCCGACCAATCTTTGGTAAGTGAGATAACCTCTCACCCTAACCTTGTTATTTTGCGAACGCTGTCCAAAGCTTTTGGCCTTGCTGCCATACGGATAGGTTTTATTGTTGCTGATAAATCAATCCTTGAATATATGAGAACGCTTATCGCGCCCTACCCTATTCCAGACCCTAGCGCGCGAATAGGTATTGAAGCGCTCTCAGTCGATGGCCTCAAATTCATGGCCGCGCAGCGCGACACAAGCCTTATATTGAAGAAAAAATATACAGAGATAATGGCAGCCTTGCCCATGGTTGAGAACGTCTACGCTAGTCACGCTAACTTTTTTTTAGTTCGTTTTCAGGACAGCAAAAAAGTTTTTGATTGGCTTTGCCAGCACGGCATCATCTTGCGAGATCAAAATCGGGTTAATGGATTGGAAAACCACCTACGCATTAGCATAGGGTCTGAGCAAGAAATGGACACTTTAATTAACCGCCTTAAGGAGTTTTCTTAGGTGAGCCCAAACATCAGCAATCATAGCTCTAAAACTTGGGCATTGTTTTTACTCCCCTCACTTATCGGCACCTTGTTTTTCCTCACTCCTTTTTCTGTTGATGGTCAAATAACAGTTGGCATGGCCTATGTGGGCGATCTCTTTATCGATAACTGGAAGCCTCAGCTTTCCCAATTTGCAGGCTTTCTAATTGCAGTCTCAACCGCCTTTAGCCTCGCGTTTAAATTCAGTCATAAACTCAGTAACCGGATGCCAGCACTTGCCGGGCATCTTACTTTGCACCCTATCTGGTTCCCTCTGCGTGCCTTCGGGTTTATTGCAGCAATGGCTTACCTATTCCAAGTAGGTCCTGACTGGCTGATAGGCGATAACACCAGCGGCACCACCCTTGGCAATTTGATTCCTATCACTATGACCTATTTCGGCATCGCCACCTTATTTCTGCCGTTGCTAGTGGATTTTGGCTTAATGGAAATGGTCGGGGTGTTAATGAGCAAGCTGTTCACAAGGCTTTTCAATCTGCCGGGACGCAGCGCTATTGATGCCATTGCCTCTTGGATGGGGTCAGGGCCGGTAGGTGTCTTTATCACCACACAGCAATACGAAAGGGGATTCTACACCGCTAGGGAGGCCGCTGTAATTTGCACCAACTTCTCAATAGTGTCGGTGTCGTTTTCTCTTCTCGTTATCAACGTGATCGGCTTGGGTCACGTATTTGTGCCTTACTACCTCACAGTAATTGGCATTGGTTTTGTTGCGGCGCTTATCACCCCAAGATTGCCGCCTCTAAATCGAATTCGTAATGAATTTATTGAAGAATTGGCAGGCGAAGCTAAAAGAGATATCGATACCAGCAACGGCTTATTTAAGGTGGCTATCGGTGAGGCGTTAAACCGCGCCAGCAATGCCCCTACATTGAAACAGCTTTCCTCTCGAGTTGGCCGCAACATTACCGAGCTTTGGCTTAGCATAGTCCCTGTGGTCATGGGTATTGGCACGCTCGCGTTAATTCTGGCCGAGTACACACCACTTTTTACGATCCTAGGTTATCCGCTTGCGCCAATCCTAAATCTATTTGGCCTAGAGGAAGCTGCTAAGGCTGCACCGCTTATCCTAGTTGGCTTTACTGATATGTTTCTGCCCGCCTTAATCGGCGCCTCAATAGAAAGTGAGTTGACGCGATTTGTAGTGGCCACAGTTTCTGTGTGTCAGTTGATTTACATGTCTGAGGTGGGTGCTATCGTTGTGAAGTCCAGAATTCCACTTGGGTTTCTGGATATGGCAATGATTTTTCTGCTGCGCACTGCCATCGCTTTACCGTTGGCTGTGTTGGCGGGCAATTTTATTATTTGATCTAGGCTTGCCATTTAGCCACTCCCTGGCTGGGGGTGGCCAAGTCGACTCTCACTTAGCCCTTTACTTAACTCCCTACTATAGCTGTCTTGCTTACTCACTGGAATAAGCCACTTAACTAATGCCGCTGCGGCCGCAAGAGTTAAAAACCTAGCTGCATTTCTCCAATACTAAGGAGCCAATAGAATAGCCAGCTCCGAATGAGCAAATAACACCTTTGTCACCAACCGCTAGATCTTGATGATTAAGGCAGAAAGCAATAATCGAACCTGCAGAGGCAGTATTAGCAAAAGTATCCAATACCGTTGGCGATTCATCTTGGCTTGCATCCCGGCCAAGCACCCGGCGAATAATTAGTTGATTCATATTTAGATTAGCTTGATGCAACCACCAGCGCCTAATATCAGTGGTGACAAGGCCCACTTTTTTAATTTGATCTTGTAAATGTGCTGCTGCCATCGGGCACACTTCTTTAAAAACGCTTCTGCCGTTTTGGTGAAACAGATTTTCATCCATAAAAGGATCAATATCTTCGGCACGCG
>Ga0075109_1001938_pt1 | contig 12046 bp, 15 predicted proteins | sample AntAceMetag02UKD_FD_69798 | JGI IMG/M metagenome (GOLD analysis project Ga0075109, IMG submission 69798) | Saline lake microbial communities from Ace Lake, Antarctica - Antarctic Ace Lake Metagenome 02UKD | ecosystem: Environmental > Aquatic > Non-marine Saline and Alkaline > Saline | place...
TGTCGTAATGCATAAGGGCAAGCTGTCCGCCACGGGCAGCACCGCGACCGCAGCAGATCAGAGGCTGCAAATAACGTTGTAAAGCTGCGGCAGGGCGGTTGATTTGGAACCATCCGCGAACGTCGTGATAGCACCACCATACCGTCAACCGCTAAGTGCTTGTTTTTATGGCGCCCCCACACGGCAAGCGGGGGAAGATCAAACCGACTGGTATACCTTAATTTTCAGATACTTAGCCAGCAGGCCGTTCCCGAATGTGTCCTTTAAGGTGCCCGAAATGTGCCCCTGAAGCAAGGGACATTCTCAAAGTCTGTTTGTGAAGCCGATGATCGCGGGGCAACTCAAGGGCCTCCTTGGCAGCCGCCAGAGCATCGCCCACCAGTGGCACCGAACGAATGGAAACTTGGGTCTTCAACCGCCTGTCCTCGTTCCACTGAATACGGATGTGCGGCAGATCGCTTGTCACGTCCACATCATCAACCAGAAGACCCGTCACCTCGGACATCCGACACCCCGTGCCCTCCAACAGCCGCCATAACAGGCCGATCTCGGGCAACCGGACAGCGCCGCTAGACAGCCGTTCCCGCATAGCCTTGATTACATCAGCGGGCAGCGGGTCGCGCTTGTCGTTCTCGTTCTGCAGCCCCTCCTTGCCACCAGTGGTTACGGGCAACCCCTCAAAGCGGTTAGCAACGATTTTATCAAGGTCGAACTCGGTTAACGCCAAGGAGACCACAGCCGAAACAAGGTTCAATTCCCTCTCGACTGTGGCTGGGGACAACGTGCCGCCGCCTTTCTTCTCGGACTGCAACATGAAGTCACGAACTTTGCCGGCATGCTCCCGTTTAAGCTCCGACAACGGCATCTTTGTCAGATCGCCCAGCGCCTTCTCGACCCGCTTGAACACCCTGTCCAACCGCGTCCGCCCGTCTTCATCATTCCCCAAACGCTCCTTGAGGTAGATGTTGCGGGCATCCTGCAGGGTGTATGCGGGGGCTGGCCTCTCGGGGTCCATCAGGGCCGTGATGGTCAAGGCTTTGCCTGCCACTCCCCGCAGGCTTTCAGCGACCACCTCACGCCTGTCGTAATCGTCGTTTTCGTTCTCAAGTCCGACGACAGCAGCAGTCATGGCATCCGCTTCAATCTTCGCAGCGAACCACGCCTCACGGGGAGATTGGGTCTCGACAGCGCCCAGACAGGCCTCAGCCTCCCTCTTCATCTTGGCAAACGCTGCATCCCCCTTTGGATATTCCGCAACAAGGTCAGCCTCGGTCCTAGCCCTGTAATAATGCCGAAACCAATCATCCCCAACGATCTCGACGAGTCGCTTAGGGACGCGGCGACGATACCGCCACCCCGAGTCAGTCTTATCAACGTGCTTGAGTTTCACCGTCGCAACCATCCTGTGTGCCCCTAATGTGCCCCGAAATGTGTCCTTCGGGAAGAGCTAACGGCTTTGTATCGTTGAAAAAAAGGGTGATCAGAGAGTGATCTGGTGCCCCCACACGGACGCGGGTATCATTTGAAATCAATCACTTAGGTGTTGAGGATCGTAAAAACGTAGTAATCGGAAAAGAAAACGCCGCGAACCTTGCAGGGTTCAACGGCGCTAAAACTTCAATTGAAACCGTCCAGTTTCCCGATGAATTTAGCCCAGAATGGGCCGGAGCGCCAGCAATAATTCTGCGCCATTTCTGCGGGGTGGCGGCATGAATGTCCCTTGCATCCCGTTCAACATCTTTCCGGCTGGACCTGACAAGGCCCCTTTGATTGCAGGGTGGCAGACAAAGGCCACCCGCGACCCTCACACCATTGCCCAGTGGCAGGCCCACGGTGCGCAGGCATGGGGCATCCCGTGCGGTGCAGCTAACGGCCTGTTTGTCATTGATCTGGACTTGGACAAGGTGACGGGCGAACCCGTTGGTGAGGCGTCTTTGAAGGCCCTGCCACGCTATGCGGCGTTGCTGGACCGTGCGAACGTGCATACCCCCTCAGGGGGGCGTCACATCTATTGCCAACACTTTGAAGGCGGTCGCAACACCACGTCTAAGATCGGGCCGAAAATCGACACACGCGGCGAGGGCGGCTATGTGGTCGCGCCCGGTTCGTGGACTGAGGGCGGTTCGTATCTTGGGTTCTTTCCCGATGATTTGCCACCTGTGCCGATGGGCTTGCGGGCGATGCTGTTGCACACGCCACCAGCCCCGGCCCGCACGTTTGACCGGATCACACCCACGGGCGAAGTCGAGGAACTGCTTTCGCACCTTCCCGGCGATCTGCCCTATGGCGATTGGGTGTCTGTCCTTATGGCACTGCACACCCGCTACAACGGGTCTGACGAGGGCTTTGCCCTTGCGGATGCTTGGAGCGCCACAGGCGCGAAATACAAGGCGGGTGAGGTTGCCGCCAAGTGGCGTAGCTTCAAGCGCAGTGGCGTTTCATGGGCGACAATTCCGGCACTGGCACGGCAGCACGGCGCTGACCTTTCCGCAATCGCGCGGGGTCACATGTAATGACTGTTATCAAAATGGGCGAAATGCGCCGTTCCCGTGCATCTGAAATCGAAATCCGCCTTGTGAGCCTTTCGGCAATCGAGGCGGTGTTGACCAGCAACTACATGGTCAAAGGGTGGCTAGATCGTAATTGCCTGTCGATGCTCTACGGCCCGTCTAACGCGGGCAAGACGTTCGTGGCGCTGGATATTGCCATGCACATCGCGGCGGGCAAGTCTTGGCGCGGGTTGCGCGTGAACGGCGGGCCTGTCCTCTACATCGCTGCTGAGGGTGGCGCGGGCATCCGCAACCGCCTCGCAGCGATCAAGCGTGAACGCCCTGACATGGCGTCTGCGCCCTTCACCTTGTTGCCTATCGGGCTGGACCTGCACGGACAAGGTGACGCCTTGGCGGTCTGTGAGATCATACCGGATGAGGCCCCGGCGTTGGTGGTGATTGATACGTTGGCCCGGTCTATGGGCGCAGGCGATGAGAACACGGCCAAGGATGCGGCCCTGTTTGTGCGCAACTGTGATCTGATCCGTGAGGCCACGGGGGCGCACGTCATGGTGATCCACCACACGGGCAAGGATGAGGACCGTGGGGCGCGTGGTTCGTCTGCCCTGAGGGCGGCGGTTGATAATGAACTGCACGTCACGTCCGAATGGGAAATCATATCGAAGAAACAACGCGATCAAGCCCCGCCTGAGACGCTGCACTTCAAACTGCGCTCGGTCACGCTTGGCATGGATGAGGACGGTGAGCCTGTCACAAGCGCGGTGGTGGACGCCACTGAGGCACCAGCACCCACACGCAAGCCACTGGGGGGCAAGAATGAGGTGGCTATGGCTGCGCTCTATGACGCGCTGCGCGATCACGGCACGACCAAGAGCGGCAACACATGGCCTGCCAAGCGCAAGGTGGTCGAGGTGGATCACTGGCGTGAGGCATGTGGCGTCCACGGTCTGACAACGGGTGTGAGCGATAGTGCTGCGCGTGTGGCCTTCAAGCGGGTCAAAGACAAGCTGATGGATATGGATGAGGTGCGTGAGTTTGGCGGGCATGTGTGGAGGGTTCAGGACGATGACTGAGCATAGCCGTTACACACGTTACAAGCCGTTACTGTGCGTTACTTGTTCGGGTCAGCATAGCCGTTACGAACGTTACACACCTCTAGGAGGTGTAACGAATGTAACGCTGACGCAGATGGTCCCAATGCCCCCTTTTAACAGTGGGTATGGGACCGGTGTTGGGACTGTTTCTTTCTCTCTCCCAAAAAATCGGGGGAAAGATCATGGTTAGGGCATCCAAAGAAGCCACGGCGGCACTGCGTTTCTTGCCTACGCTGATCGTTCCTGAGGGGCGCATGGCAGGCAAGGCGTTGAAGCTGGGCGGCTTTCAAAAGCAATTCATCCGTGGGGCGCTGGCAAAGGACGTTGGCATTGGCATCCTCTCTGTTGGACGGGGTGCGGCCAAAACTGCGCTGTCGGCTAGCATCGCTCTTGGACATTTGAAGGGTGAAATTGCCCCTCAGCCCAAGCGTGAAATCATCTTTGCGGCCCGCAACCGCGACCAAGCGAAAATTGCGTTTGGCTTTTTGGTCGGCTTTATCGAGGGCTTGCCTGAGGACGAACAAGAGCAATTCACGATCCGGCGGGGGTCCAAGCTGGAAGTGGAAACCTCAGAGAATGGCGGTGGTCTGGCCCGTGTTATCGCGGCGGACGGCAAGTCAATTCTAGGCGGTGCGCCCACGCTGGCAATCTTGGACGAACGGGCGGCATGGGAACGGGAAAAAGGCGATAGCCTTGAAAACGCAATCCTGTCTGGTCTGGGCAAGCGTGACGGGCGGGCGCTGATTATCAGCACCTCAGCCCCTGATGATGCAAACACCTTTTCACGATGGTTAGACGAACCGCCCCCCGGCACCTATGTGCAGGAACATCGCCCTGACGCGGGCTTGCCGCCTGACGATCTGGAAAGCCTGCTGGTGGCAAACCCCGGCGCTAAGGAGGGTATCGGTTCAACCCCTGAGTGGCTTGTGGCGCAGGCGCGGCGGGCGATTGCGCGGGGTGGCTCTGCCCTGTCCAGTTTCCGCAACCTGAATCGCAACGAACGGGTGGCCTCTGACAATCGGTCTGTGCTGCTGACTGTCGATGAATGGCTATCTTGCGAGGTATCGCCTGACGACCTGCCCCCGCGTGACGGGCCTGTTGTGCTGGGTATCGACCTTGGCGGGTCGCGGTCTATGTCGGCGGCGTCCCTGTATTGGTCTGAGACTGGACGGCTGGAATGTGTCGGGGCTTTCCCGTGCAAGCCCGGCTTGGCGGATCGTGGACAAGCTGACGGCGTGTCCGGGCGTTACATCGAAATGGCGGATCGTGGCGAACTGGTGACGATGGGTGACGCAACCGTGCCTGTTGCCCGTTTCATGGCTGACGTTGTGACCAAGCTGGACGGTCAAAGCCCGGTGGCAATCGTGGGCGATAGGTTCCGCCATGCTGAATTTCTTGAGGCGCTGCGTGACGCGGGCCTTGATCGTGTCCCGTTCATATGGCGCGGCTTTGGCTGGAAAGACGGCTCTGAGGACTGCGAACGTCTGCGCCGCGCAGTGTTTGAGGGCGAGGTGAAAACCATGCCGTCACTGTTGCTGCGCTCTGCATTTGCGGACGCGATCACATTGGTTGACCCGGCTGGGAATCACAAGCTGGCCGCTGGCCGTTCCACATCGCGGATCGACCCCGTGGCGGCAACTGTTCTGGCCGTAGCGCAGGGCGTTCGTATGCGCCGCGCACCTTCACAAAAAACAGGGAGAATAGCATGGGGCTGACAAGCACGGCATCGCGCCTAATCAAAAAGCACGGACAAGCGGCAACACTGCTGCGGCCCTTGCCGCCTATTGATGATGGGTTCGGAACGGTTCCAAACCCTGACCCGCCAACGCCATATCCCTGCACGGCGTTTGTCGCCACCTTCACTGTGAATGAGGAATTTATTGCCGCTGCCCTGATGGACGTGGGCGATCAACGGGTTTTGGTTTCTGTCGAGGGTCTGACGATCACGCCAGAAACAACGGACAAGATCAAGATCGGCACAAGCGATCTGGGCATTGTTCGCGTGGTTCCACACGCCCCCGGCGGAACGCTGTTTTTCTATGAAATTCAGGCGCGTGATTATGTCTAGGCGCAAGGAACATATCCGCCATTCCAAGGCGGTCACGCGCGGCCCCCGGTGGCGGGCGTTGCGGATGCAGGCGCTTGAGCGTGACGGCTGGGTTTGCGTCCAGTGTGGCACCCACAAGCGGCTTGAGTGTGACCACGTTCAACCCGTCCGAACGCACCCCGAACTGGCCTACACGCTGACCAATTTACAAATTCTCTGCGGTGCCTGTCACACGCGGAAAACCCGAATTGAGGTGGGGCATAAGCCCCTGACCCCAAAGCGCCAGCAATGGCGCGACCTGCTGCGCGACATGCAGCGAAACCCTGTCGAGCATGAAAGGAAATCAAATGCTGACATCTAAAAAGCTGGAACTGAGACGTTCCGAAATTCGCCAAAACCTTGCCGAACTGGCAAACATCGAAACCCCGTCTGAGGACGAAACCCGCAAGATGGGTGAACTTGATACGGAATATCGTGCCAAGGAAGCCCAATACCGCGCTGCGCTTATCTCTGAGGATGAGCAACGTGACGCGGCAAAGGACGAACTTGAAACCCGTTCCGGTTCCGAATGGGCCGAAATGATGGGCAAGTTTGAACTGCGCCAAGTGGCCCGCTCTCTGGACGAAGGCACCGCGATTGACGGGGCCACGAAAGAGATCATCGAAGAAATGCGGGCATCCGGTGGCTACCAAGGAACGCCAATTCCTTACGCCGCTTTGGAAACCCGTGCGGGTGAAACTGTCTCAGGTGATCAAATTGACCCGAAGGCAATTCGCCCCACGATTGACCGCATTTTCCCGAACTCGGTAGCGGCGCAGCTTGGCGTCCAGCGGATCGGCATTGCGCGGGGTGAGCTGGCGTTCCCGGTTGCTACGTCCGGCGCGGTGTTTGGCTGGGCTGACGGTGAACTTGCCAACGTGGGGGCCGCAAACCCTTACGCGACAACCGAACGTAGTCTGTCGCCTGACCACACGGGCGGGGCGCAGATGATTATCAGCCGCAAGTCGCTCAAAATGGCGGGCGAAGGTCTGGAACAAAGTATCCGGCGCGACCTTAACGCGGTGATCGGCACGGAACTTGACCGCGTGGTTATCAATGGCACGGGCGCAGATGGTCAGCCTTTGGGCATCATTCCCGGCGCAGCAACATACGGCATCACGTCAACCGCAATCGGCGCAATCGCAACATGGGCAGCGTTCCGTGCTGAGGTGGTGGCCTTCATGGAAGCCAACGCGATCACGTCCGCGTCTCAGGTCAATCTTGCCTTTAATCCGGCGATCTGGGCTGACTTGGATGAGGCTCTTATCTCTGGCACGGCTGTCAGTGAATGGGACCGCCTGACAAAGCATGTAGGCACCCCGGCTGTCAGCAATGTCATTCCAACGGCCAGCGCGGTTATGACGGCCAATGTGCAGGGTATCGCACCGGGCTATCTGGGCCTTTACGGCGGGGTGGATCTGATCCGTGACCCGTTCACCAAGGCGGGGCAAGGTTCCCTTGTGCTGACCGGACTTGTCACGGCGGACTATACCGCGCCGCGTGGCCTGCAAACGCGCATCCTGACCGGATTGGCGGCGTAATGCTCTGGGGCGGTTCCAAAGGCGGGCTTGAAGTCCGCACCTCTGCGGACGGGTCAACCGTCCTCAGGGGCCGCTTTCCCTACGCAATCCCGACTGTCCTTAGCGATGGTCGGGAAAAGCGGCGGGAAGTATTTAAAGCGCGGGCGTTTGGTGCGTCCGTTTCCGATGGTGGTGATGTTCACTTGCTGGTGCATCACGACATGAACAAGCCGCTGGCATCCCGTGGGGCGGGTTCCCTGACCCTTGAGGATACCGACGAGGCGTTAACATTTGAGGCCACGCTTGCGCCTGAAATGCGGTCTGTCGGCTATGTCCAAGACTTTCTTGGCACTTTGGCGGCGGGGCTGGTGGGTGGCATTTCACCCGGCTTTCGCGTCCGCCAGGGCGGTGACATGGTGACGCGTTCCGGTGGCGGGATTATGCGCGTTGTGCGATCTGCTGACCTGATCGAGATTAGCGCGGTGACAAAGCCCGCATATCCGGCGGCGCAGATCGAGGCCCGCAACTGGACGCCTGACCATGCCGTGAAACCACGCACAAACGCGGCGCAACGGTGGAGGGCATAATATGACGGACTTATTGCAAGAAATTGAGGAAACCCCGGCAAGCTACCCGGCAAGCCCCTCTGGACTGTCTGACCCCGCGTATTGGATTGACGCGGGGATAATTTGGGAACGGATCGAGGCATACACCCGAACCCGCTACACGGAGCGCGAGGTGGTTTGGACTGTCGAGGGTGGCGAGGGTGAGAACTGGACGCCCCCGCTGTCGCCTATCGCGTCTCACACGGCTGAGAAGTGGGAAAGCGGCGCATGGGTATCAACGGCCTTGCCTGACGGCCCCGTGGGCCTCTGTCTGCCCTCTGACGGCGTGTTCAAGGTCACGGCGCAAGTGGGTGACGGCACCCCGCCTAAAGCCGTCACTGAGGCGTTCCGGCGGCTTGCTGAATACATGGCTGACGATACCGACCGGGCGGGCGTGTCCAGCTACAGCGTGAATATGGGCGGGGCCATTCAGGAAAGTTATCAGCGCAATGCGGCCCACGCGGCCCGTGCGCTTCAAAATAGCGGGGCGGCTGACATGCTGCGCCCATATCGGAGGCAGAAATAATGTGGCCATTCAAAAGCAAAACTGAAACGCGGGCGGCATCCGGCACCGGATACACCGCGCAAATGATCCGAGCCCGAACGGCCTACATCACAGGCACAAGCGGGCGGGCTGAATTGACGGCCACGGTGCAAGGGGCAGTGACCTTGTGGGAAAACGGCCTGTCCGTGGCTGACGTGGGCGGCACTGACCTGCTGACCCGGCGGGCGCTGGCAATCGCGGGGCGCATGTTGGCGCTGCGTGGTGAGGCGCTTTTCTACATCACGGATGAGGCGCTTATCCCCGTGTCAGATTGGGATTTGTCCACACGGCTTTCCCGTCCAACGGCTTACCGCCTGACCTTGCCTGACATTGGCGGCGGCAAGTCTGTCACTGCCCTTGCGGGTGAGGTGCTGCACTTTCGTATCGGGGCGGATGCAATCCAGCCTTGGTTTGGCACTGCGCCACTGAAGCGTTCCAGCTTGTCGGCTGATCTATTGGAAATCATCGAGCGGGCACTTGTCGAGGTTTACGGTGACGCGCCTTTGGGTTCGTCTATCGTGCCAATGCCTGAGACGCCAGAAACCGACCTTGCGGACATTGCGCGGGGGTTCCGTGGATCACGGGGCAAGGTGCTGGTGCGTGAATCGGTGCAGGTGCAAGCGGCTGGTGGACCCGCCCCGGCGCAAGATTGGCGGGCAAACGATTTGACGCCTGACCTTTCCAAAGCATTGCTGGACAAGACGCTGGATCAAGCCCGCGACCAGATCAACGCGGCCTTTGGTATCCTGCCCGGTCTGAATAACAAAGCGACCACGGGGCCGATGGTGAGGGAAGCGCAACGCCACCTTGCAAGCTGGACCCTACAGCCAATGGCAGAGGGCATGGCAGAGGAAGCCACGGACAAGTTGGGCAACGCGGTCACACTGGACGTTATGCGGCCCCTACAGGCGTTTGACGCGGGCGGACGTGCAAGGACCGTCACGGCGCTTGTGAAGGCACTGGCAGAGGCAAAGGCGGCGGGCGTTGATCCGGCAATGGCACTTAATCTGGTGGACTGGAAAGAATAGCACAAAAAGGTTAGCCCCCGGTGGGGCTTGACCGTTTCTATATTTTCGGGGCATTGTGTCAGTGGGCCTAGAAACCCTGACTGTGATAGCCGCAACACCTAACTAAGGTTTCATCCGTTGGCGCGGATGGTGGCAAATGCGTGAACGCTTGGCGGCGTTTCACACCGGTATCTTACGCCGGGGTGTTGACGCCATACAAGACCGCTTGCGGAAAAACGTCATGCCTCTCTCACAGGAGGTTTCTAGCCCCCGGCACCAGTCCGCCACTGGTAACGGCCCTAGAAAGCCAAACTGTGAGAACTGACATGGAAAAAACAATTGTCGAAACCCCGACTGGCCCTTATTCATTTTACCCCGAAAGCGGCGCTGACCTGTCCACAAGTGAGGGCCGGATTGCGTGGTTTTGCGCTCACTTCGATGTAACCCCGCCAACGCTGCAATATGACGCGTAAGTGTATTTGATCCGAAAAGGCTTGCGCCGCCTTTTCGGATCGTTTACACATAGGGCATGAAAAGTTCATCCTTCATTGACGCTATGGCCCACGTGTTCAACGTGCCCCATAAAACTATGGTGACATATACCCGGTTTCTGAAAGAGGCCGGGTTGCTCACTACGGGGGCGCGTGGCGTGAACGCGCCTCACATGACCCCAATGGACGCGGCCCGCGTTACCATTGCCGTGCTGGCCTGCGATGCGCCGGGGCAGGCGGTCGAGCGGGTCAATCGTTTTGGCGCAATCCCCTACAGCCCGACATTTGAAAAGGTTTGGCCTTGGTATGAAAATATCGGCCAAGAGGGCTTTAATGAGATATTTGAGGGGGAGACTTTGGAGGAGGTCTTGGCGTTCTTGTATGGGCGCGTCGAGGTGCTGGGCATTGACGATGCCACGACATGGTTCTTTCAGCACAATTTCAGCTTGCGCATTAACGACTTCAACGTGCTGGCGGAACTGGTCAGCTGGAAGATAGAGAATGGCAAGCCCGTTGGTGAGATCGTTGCGCCTTTCCGTGGCGACCCTATGAGCAACGAGCATAGCAAGATAACGGGCCATGTTCGCACCACGCGCGAGGCGGTGGGCTTGAAATTCCTTGAAATCGGCTTTCAGCTTGCCGATGGCGTCAACCGCTATCCCGGCTTTGATAGTGAGGGCTATCCGATTTGGGGGCGCGATTGATGAGCCAAGTGGTTGTCATTTCCCCTGACGAACTTGAGGCGATCATTGAACGCGTCGTCAGCAAGGCGCTGGGCGCGGCTAAAGGCCCTGAGGCTTGGTTGCCTGTCGCAACGGTCGCGGCCCGTCTCAAGAAGTCCGATAAGACAATCCGCAACTGGTGCAAGGAAGGCCGTTTCACCCGCGTCTCTGGTGGTGATGGTTCGCCCTACTTGGTTTCTTCTTTGGAAGTCGATGAGTTGAGCCTCTCGGCCAATTCATCGCCTGACGCTTCGTAATATGTCAGCAACTCATTCAGGTTCTTATGTCCAGTAACCCGCGCCAGATCGAGAATTTCCAGCCGCTTTGCCAAGCGGGTGATAGCTTCGTGGCGCGTGTCATGGAAATGCAGGTTTTCAATCTTGGACCTTTTGACGGCGGCGCGGAAAACGCTGTCCCGGCTCTCGGCGTCGATATTGAACGGGCGGGCGCTGCTGTCGGTATTTCCATTCCTGACGGCCTCAAGAATTTCAAGGGCGCGTGTGGTCAAGGGAACGTCCCGACTGTGATCGTTCTTTGTTTCGGGCAAGTGGACCACGTTTCCGCTGACGTGCCTGTTGGTAATGTCACGAATTTCACCGGACCGCATGGCCGTTTCAATGGCGAACAGGAAAGCCGCGCCCGTGATCTGTTTTTCACTGACCCACGGTTCGGTGGCGAGGTCCAACGCCTCAGTCAGCTTGTCAATTTCATCTTGGTAAACCCTGCGCTTGCGCCGCTTGGCACGGGCGGGGCGTCTCACATCTTCCATCGGGTTGATGCGCAGCAATCCCCATTCTTTTGTGGCCGTGACAAAGACATGCTTGAGCAGGTTCATTTCACGCGACACACTGGCGGGCTGGACCTTTCCCAAGCGCATATCACGCCACGCGACCAGATCGGCGGTGGTCACATCGCCAATGACGTATTGCCCCAAGGGCTTTCCGCTGACCAGATCGGCGGCGAACCTATTAAGGCGGATCACTTCCCAGCGTTCGCCCTTTTTGCCTTTGGATCGTTCGAGGGCATAGCGGTCAAAGACTTGCCGCATGGTGTCGCTGCTGTCGGTTCCGCTGGCAATGCCAACCTCAAATTCACGCGCCCACACCTGAGCGTCACGCTTGGTTTTGAAGGTCTGGGCCTTGCGAACGGCCTTACCGTTTACGCGCCGCGCAACCTGAGCCTGCCAACCGTGGGCCGTTTTAAGAATCGTCGCCATGCTCAGAATAGTAACTGCGTAGTAACTGACTTGGCAATGAATGGGTCACGGACTTCCCGTGGCCTTCCCAAACCAGCACAAAACAAGGACAAAGGAAAAACAATGACCGAACATGTGCCATACTTGGTAAGTAATGGTGCCCCCACACGGACTCGAACCGCGGACCTACTGATTACAAATCAGTTGCTCTACCAGCTGAGCTATAGGGGCACTGGTCCGGGGCATGCCCCGGTGGCGGGCGTATAGCAGGG
>Ga0075109_1001943_pt1 | contig 12030 bp, 10 predicted proteins | sample AntAceMetag02UKD_FD_69798 | JGI IMG/M metagenome (GOLD analysis project Ga0075109, IMG submission 69798) | Saline lake microbial communities from Ace Lake, Antarctica - Antarctic Ace Lake Metagenome 02UKD | ecosystem: Environmental > Aquatic > Non-marine Saline and Alkaline > Saline | place...
CCATGGCAGTATGCCCTCGCGAAATTCAGTGACCTGCTTTCCGTCGCGAAGCACAATCGCGTCTTTGCCCACCAAATCGATACGTGAAATGTGACTATCCAGGTTGACCCGGATACAAGGCCAGTTCAGGCGCGCTGCAACTTGCTCAATGTGCGTCGATTTACCGGTACCATGATAGCCTTGGATCATGACGCGGCGATTGTAGGCAAATCCGGCCAAAATAGCCATCGTCGTATCGCGGTCAAAACGATATGTGTCGTCAATGTCGGGAACGTGACTGTCGGCCTTAGAGAACGCCGGAACTTCCATATCGCTGTTGATGCCAAAGAGGTCTTTGACAGATACAGTGATGTCGGGTTCTTGCTGTGTAAAAGGCTTGGTTTGATGGTCTGAAGTCATACGTGTATTCCCGTTTATCTGATCGGTCATAACCCGCTGACCGGCAATTCATTATCGAAGTCATCCATATAGGGATTAAGTTGCTCTCGTGTTAGGGGCAATCATCTGTTGCGTCAAGTATCAGCGCCATTTTTAGCAACGAATACGCATTCTTTGGGTTCCATTCTCAGCAATGAGAAACAGATCACGTTTGAAATGACCCGCTTGGGGAAAATTTAGTTTTCTCAGTAAATTTAGAATATGTGCCTAGACGACAAGAAAATGACGGAGCGTCTCGTAAGCATCGAGAATTTCTTTGAATTTCTCTTCGGCTTCTTTTGTACCTCCATTGGTATCTGGATGATGCTTCTTTACCAGCTCTTTATATTTCCCCTTAAGCATTTCAGCCGTTATTGGCATGGCCAATCCAAATATCGCCAAGGCTTTACGTGTTGGTGCATCCACGTCCTGTGCACCGTTGGCGCTTTCTTTTTCGTCAAACAGCCCAAAGCTGTCGACGAAGTAATCAGGATCAATTCCGAATGTGCCCATGCCGGGCTTGGGGCCTTTAACATCCCCTTCTTCGCGGTCACCAAGTGGCCAACTAGGGCGTTGCCAGACGGTGTCGCGCCTGAGGTCTGCCTCGACCTCCTCCTCAGACATACCTTCGAAATAATTCCAACGCTTATTATACGCACGTATATGTTCCATGCAGAACCAGCGGTATTCACGCAGCAAATCTCGTGACTTCGGGGCTTTATACTCGCCGTGCTCTAAGCACCCTGGCCACTCGCACACCTGTATAGCCGCCGCGACGGCTTCGACGATGATTAAAGATGGGTGTATGCGTTTTCTGCGTGCCATGGGTGATAATGTGCCCTTTGGATGTCGCTCAAACAAGGTTTTGGACTAGACTTTTTGATACCGTGACAGAGCGGTTAGCGATGTTTAGAATTTGTCTTTCTAAGGTATCGCTTGTCGCAAGCGAAAAACTACTGATTTGTGAGGCGATGCATGTCCGAACGGACGCCCGATAATAAACCTGTTCCAGTTACCCTCAACGGGGATCGCTATGACGCCTTGTTTGGTCGAATTAGTATGGCGGATGAGCAGGATGCACAGCAGCAGGACGAAGATGCTGCCAAGGGGTTTTGGCTTCGGTTGGCCGAGAACGAGGGTTATGAGCGACTTAATCTCGCCACCACTTATCTCGCTGTATTCTTTGCGCCTGTAGCCGCTTTCCTTGAAATGTTAGCTGGCGGCGACGCATTACAATGGTCTCCAGAGGCCGCGCGTTGGGTTGAGGCGTTGATGGGCATATTCTTTATGTTCGATATCTGTGTCGGCGCGCTGGCCTACGGTATGGCATATTTCAAGACGCCAGCAGCGTGGATCAATATTATGGCCGTTGGTGCGACAGGTGCCTCGTTCTTTGTCGGTGATACCGGTGTTGCCAACCCTCGGGTTCTCAGAATCCTAAGAACAATCCGTGCCGTTGCAAAAGTTGGTCTGGTGCAAAAAGTTGGTACGCGGGAAACGGTGCTGGGTGCCGAGATGTTGCGTGCTATGGGTCGTGATGACACTTGGTATGCCGTCGGTATTCTAATTTTGATCAGCATGCTTGGCGATTTCTCGATCGGCAATTATTTGCATCTCACTGACCCGTTACTTGAAGTCATCATTTATGCCTCAATGATTTATGCTGTCCGCTGGAAGTCAGAGCGGAATGTCGATCGTGTTGGCCAAGTCTTCATGGATCGGTTGAGCGAGGCTAACAAAGTAATCCTCGGCAAAATGCGTGAAATCCCAGGCCTCGAAGATGCGGATGAAATTATTCAGCGCCGTGCTGATGAAGCGCATAGTGAAGGCCGGTTGTTAAACGAGATTGATACGCTGATCGAAGCCATCAGCATCATTATCGCGAACCTGCGCCGGTTCATTAGTCGACGTGCCTTCCTTGAGGCCAAGGGCGAGCGCGTTATTCCTACACGTTCCCCGGTTTCTTTGATGTTTACGGATGTTGCCGGATTCCAGGCAATGACACACGAGCTTGAGAAAGACATTTTACCGGTCTTAAAAACGTACCTCGGTGAGATGAACCGAGGTGTAAGCCGGTACGGTGGCGACATCGATAAGTTCCTGGGCGAAGGCATATTTGCGTACTTCCATGACAATGAAGAACCCAAAGCAAGTGCGAATGCCGCTTTTGATGCAGCAGTTGAGATGCGCAAACTTTCCGAAGCACTCGAAATTGCGGGTGGCATTTGGGAGGATTTCCTCGAGGACAAAGAAGGCTGGGAAGACGAAAAGCATTTTAATACGCGATTTGGCCTGCATTGGGGATTGGTTGTCGCTGGACCCGTTGGGGACGACAATCGAGCGGATTCCACCCTGATCGGTAATAACGTTCAGTTTGCCGCTAGGCTTGAAGGCATGAATGAAACTTATGGTACGAACATCCTTATCAGTGCTGACTTCTTTGATTGTCTAAGCGCGGATCGTCGTGTCCTGTGTCGCCGCATTGACCGAATATTTGTCCCTGAACGCGAAAAGCCTGTTGATCTGTATACGGTTGATGTCGATCCATTGCCTGTGATCTTTATTCAAAAATTCCAAGAGAGTGTTGTTGCCTATCTCGCTGGTGAATGGGGGCGTGCACGTCAACTTTTAAATGATTCCAGTGATATTCTTGAAAGCCAGGGTGTAGACGCGGACCCGGCAACGGAGGCCCTCATCAGCCGAATTGAGACCGTCAATTCTTTCTGGCGCAAGGCAGTTGCTCACCTCCGTGAGCGCGTGCCCGAAGCAGTAAACGAAAAAACTGCTGACGCTCTCGAAGCGCGACTGGCAAATGACACCTGGTTACCGCCTCATGATTGGCGTGGTGCATGGCGCGTTGGTAATGACTAAAAGTCAGAGGGAAAGTGCCGCTTCCGCTTGACGCCAAGGGGTCTAGACCGTAAAAGACCGACCAAGGCTCGCGTTACGGCGCGGCCTTTTGTATTTTTGTAAGAACAATAAGCGGCCTAAGTGCCCGAAATAAAGGACCGAACCCATGTCCAAGAAATGTGAATTAACCGGACGCACAGTCCAGTTTGGCAACAACGTAAGCCACGCGATGAACAAGACTCGTCGCCGTTTTCTGCCAAACATTCAATCTACATCATTATGGTCTGATGTTTTGTCTCAGAACATCCGCTTCCGCGTGACGGCTTATGGTCTTCGCTGCGTTGAGCACAATGGTGGTCTGGATACATATCTTCAGAAGACCTCAGACGAAAAGCTGAGCACATCAGCTGTTCGTGTTAAGCGTCGTATCAAGACTGTACTTGCTAAAGCCGCTGCATAGTCTTCGATAAAAGAATCTGATGGGAAAGGCCCGCTTCGGCGGGCCTTTTTCGTTGTGAGTTATGAGTGTTGACCGCTCTGGATTCCAGCCTGCGCCAGAATGACGGAGAGTGGTGTCAGTGAGAGGGTTTTAAAGTTATAAGCGTCGCTCCGGATTTAATCCGGGGTCTATCTCTCAATATAACGACTGTTTCCGATTAGAAATAGGTCCCGGGTCTAGCCCGGGACGACGGATGTATGGAGTGGATAATGGTTCTTGCTAGCACTTAGTCGAGGGCGCGCGCACCTGGATAATATGCAATCGGGCCAAGCTCTTCCTCGATACGGATCAGCTGATTGTATTTCGCCAGGCGATCCGAGCGTGAGAGCGAACCGGTCTTGATCTGGCCTGCGTTTGTCGCAACAGCGATGTCTGCAATGATGGTGTCTTCAGTTTCTCCAGAACGGTGCGAAATCACGGTCGAATACCCTGCCCGGTGCGCCATAGATACGGCTTCGAGGGTTTCTGTGAGTGTGCCGATCTGGTTGACCTTGATCAGGATTGAGTTCGCAACACCACGCTCAATACCATCGGCAAGGCGATCAGGATTGGTGACAAACAAATCGTCGCCGACCAGCTGCACGTCATCACCGATTTCGTCAGTGAGCATCTTCCAGCCTTCCCAGTCGTCTTCGGCCATTGGATCTTCGAGAGATGCGATTGGGTATTTTGAACATAAGTCGGCCCAGTATTTGACCATGCCTTCAGCGTCAAAGGTTTTACCTTCACCGGATAGCACGTACTTGCCCTTTTTATAGAACTCAGTTGATGCAGCATCGATGGCCAGCACAACGTCTTTGCCAACCTTGTACTTGGCGCCTTTGATCGCCTTCATGACGAAATCGAGGGCTTCGGTCGTTGAGCTTAGATTAGGCGCAAAACCGCCCTCATCACCAACGTTGGTATTGTGACCCGCGTCAGATAGATCCTTTTTGAGGCGTTGAAAAATCTCAGAACCCATGCGGATTGCATCCGTACATGTATCAGCACCGATTGGCATGATCATGAATTCCTGGATATCAATCGGGTTATCAGCGTGCTCACCGCCGTTGACGATATTCATCATTGGCACTGGGAGCACATGCGCATACGAGCCACCAATCGAGCGATACAGCGGCATACCAGACTCTTCAGCAGCTGCCTTGGCACATGCCATTGAGACACCAAGGAGTGCATTAGCGCCTAAGCGTTTCTTGTTCTCAGTACCGTCCAGCTCAATCATTAAGCGGTCAATAAAGACCTGCTCTTCAACATCGATGCCAGCCAGCGCTTCAAATATCTCATTATTGACCGATGCAACGGCCTTCAGGACACCTTTGCCGCCATAGCGCTTCTTATCGCCGTCACGAAGCTCAACGGCTTCGTGGGCGCCGGTTGAAGCACCAGATGGCACTGCGGCACGTCCCATGACGCCTGTCTCGAGCAGAACGTCGACTTCAACCGTCGGATTGCCTCGGGAGTCCAGAATTTCGCGGCCGGTGATATCGATGATGGCAGTCATGATTATGTATCCTCTAAATTCATCTCTGAAATTTTAATCGTTATTCGCAAGTGTCTCTGGGCTTGGGCGCGATTTGGCAAGCGTATCGAATGCAATCAAATCATTAAGAACACCCTCTAATCTATTGATCGGAATCATATTTGGTCCGTCAGATGGTGCGTTGTCTGGATCTTGATGTGTCTCCATAAACACAGCGGCAATCCCAAGCGATACAGCGGCGCGCGCAAGTACAGGTGCGAACTCACGTTGTCCGCCGCTTGAGCTTCCCTGCCCACCTGGCTGCTGCACGGAATGGGTGGCATCAAACACAACCGGGCATCCCGTCATGTTCTTCATCGTTGGTAAGCCTCGGAAATCAGTCACCAGCGTATTGTAACCAAAACTCGCACCCCGTTCCGTCACGGTGACGGCTTCGTTTCCTGTGCTCATGACTTTATCGACAACGTTCTTCATATCCCAAGGGGCCAGGAACTGACCCTTCTTGATGTTGATCGCCTTGCCGGTATGCCCAGCTGCGAGCAGCAGGTCGGTCTGGCGGCACAGGAACGCCGGAATTTGAAGGACATCGACTGCTTCGGCTACTGCATCGCAATGGGCAGCTTCATGGACGTCTGTAAGAACAGGCAGCCCCGTGACGTCACGGACTTCTTTGAAAATGGGTAGCGCGTCCTCAAGGCCAATGCCGCGGACGCCCGAGACGCTGGTACGGTTCGCCTTGTCGTAAGACGTTTTATAAATGATCCCTATGTTGAGCTTGTCGCCAAGCGCTTTAAGCGCCCCCGCCATCTCCAGCGCATGCTCGCGTGTTTCAAGTTGGCAAGGACCGGCAATAATCGTCAGCGGCTTTACGTTGCTGAGGCTATAAGGGCCGACATTGACGGTGCGTTGTTCGCTCATAAGGATTCTCATCTGTTGTTGCGGTATCTGATACTGTGTTCGGGCGCTTCGGAAAAGGATTTTACGATATTATCCAAAAACATTCACACTTCGATGGAGAGCGAAGCATAAATTCTCTGGCGTATGTCAGATTGCGGTTCTCAACCAGGGAGACGCAAAATGATTACATGCTTTATCAAATACCACATCGATCCAACGAAAAAGGAACAGTTTGTCCAATACGCGCGCAATTGGAGCGAAGTTATCCCCCGCTGTGGTGCCGACTTGATCGGATATTACGCACCGCACGAAGGTTCAAGCACGCTGGCGTACGGTGTTTATAACATCGAGAGCTTGGCAGCCTATGAGGAATACCGAAAACGTCTGATGGCTGATCCGCTCGGTCAGGAGAATTATGAATTTGCTCAGCGTGAGAAGTTCTTGTTACGCGAAGACCGCACGTTTCTGACGTTGGCGTCGGAATAAAAAATACATATGTCGTCGCTCCGGGCTTGATCCGGGGCCTATCTCTAAAGAGAGAGATCCTTCGCATGGATAGATAGATCCCGGGTCAAACCCGGGACGACGGTTGTCTTGATAAGAGGATCACCCTCACAAAACCGCCAGATGCTTTGCTGGTTCTGGATTCTGGCCTGCGCCGGAATGACGAGAATGAAGAAAAACATATAAAGGCAGTGACCCCGGCGAAGGCCGGGGTCCAGTTCCGCCAAGAAGCCTACTTTGGCTGTTTCACAACGCGCAGATAAGGTTTTAATGTTTTCCAACCATCCGGATATTTTTCTTTTGCCATCTCGTCAGTGACGGCAGGCACGATGATCACATCATCGCCATTTTTCCAGTTCACGGGTGTTGCCACTTTATGTGCGGCCGTCAATTGCATCGATACCAGAACGCGCATAATTTCATCAAAATTACGTCCAGTTGTCATTGGATAACTCATCATCAATTTGATGTTTTTATCAGGACCGATAATGAAAACAGTTCGTACCGTGGCATTGGTCATAGCCGTCCGGTTTTCCATGCTTTCGTCTTCATTTGCGGGGAACATACTGTAAAGCTTTGCGACATTAAGATCGGTATCCGCAATCATCGGAAAATTAACTTTGGTGCCCTGAGTTTCCTCAATATCCTTGGCCCAACCTGCATGATTGTCGACGGGATCGATACTGAGACCGATAACTTTACAATTTAGTTTCTCGAATTCTGGTTTCAGTTTTGCAACATACCCTAACTCGGTTGTGCAAACCGGCGTATAATCTTTTGGATGTGAGAACAAAATACCCCACCCGTCACCAAGCCACTCATGGAAATTAATTGCACCTTCAGTGGTTTCCGCTGTGAAATTGGGAGCTTGATCGTTGATTCTAAGTGACATTCGCTGTTTCCCTATATTTTTTTATGATGAATGGCCTCGTTTTAGATCGTTCCTTACTATGAGATATAGCGCAGATGAGCATATTTGCCAGTCGTTACCGTCTGATATGAACGAATTGTGATATAGCTCGGACTCACGTGACCATTCCCGTTTCAGAAAGATTGTCAGGTGGTGAGAAGCTTATTTAAACCAGGCGCGATTGATTTACAGCGGCTCGAATAAAGGAAGTGAACAGTGGGTGTGAATCAAATGGCTTTGATTTCAATTCAGGATGGAATTGCACACCAATAAACCAGGGATGATCTGGGATTTCAACAATTTCGGGCAAGATACCGTCGGGTGACATGCCTGAGAACATCATCCCGGATGCTTCCAGTTTTTCGCGGTACGCCGTGTTGACTTCATAGCGATGTCGATGCCGCTCAGATATCTCTTCCTGACCGTATATGCCTCGCACGCGGCTGTTTTCAGCCAGTTCACAATCATAAGCGCCAAGCCGCATTGTCCCGCCTAGGTCACCGTCATTCTGGCGTTTCTCAAGAGCATTGCCCTTGAGCCATTCTGTCATGAGACCAACAACCGGTTCGTCTGTTTTGCCGAACTCGGTGGAACTTGCGTTTGGAATGCCTGCCATATTGCGGGCGGCCTCAATCACGGCCATCTGCATACCGAAGCAAATACCAAAATATGGAATGCCGCGCTCTCGGGCGAATTTCGCCGCAAGAATTTTTCCCTCAGCACCCCGTTCGCCAAACCCGCCCGGCACCAGAATCCCATGCGTGCCTTCGAGAGAGTCGAGCGGCGTGTCACCCTCAAATATCTGACTATCAATCCAGTTCAGCTTGACCCGGACGTTGTTGGCGATACCGCCGTGATCCAGCGCTTCGGACAATGATTTATACGCATCCAACAGGCCCGTGTACTTACCGACAACTGCGATAGAGACTTCACCCTCGGGCTTGGTCTTGCGGACATGGATGTCTTTCCATGTGGTCAAATCTGGATCTGGTGCATTCAGGCCGAAATGACGGCACACCACATCGTCCATGCCTTCAGCATGATAACGAATAGGCACTTCGTAAATGCTTTTCGCATCAAGGCCTAGAATGACTGCTTCTTCGCGGACATTACAGAACTGGGCGATTTTACGTCGCTCACCATCTGGAAGTGGGTGCTCAGAACGGCACAACAACATATCAGGCTGGATGCCCAGCGAGAGCAACTCCTTCACAGAGTGCTGTGTTGGCTTTGTCTTAAGCTCTCCAGCTGCAGCTATATAAGGGATCAGGGTTAGATGTATGTACATCGCGCGTTCACGACCGAGATCGTTGCCAAGCTGACGAATAGCTTCGAGGAACGGTAAGCCTTCAATGTCGCCCACCGTGCCGCCAATCTCACAAAGGATGAAATCTTCATCCTCGATATCGGATATCACGAAGTCTTTAATTGCATTAGTGACATGTGGAATGACCTGGATGGTGGCGCCAAGATAGTCGCCGCGTCGTTCCTTGGCGATTACGTCTGAGTAAATCCGCCCTGTCGTGACATTATCAGATTTTTTAGCACCCACGCCGGTAAAGCGTTCGTAATGGCCCAAATCCAGGTCCGTCTCGGCACCGTCATCGGTGACATAAACTTCGCCGTGCTGATAAGGGCTCATCGTCCCAGGATCAACGTTGAGATAAGGATCTAGCTTGCGTAGCCGCACTTTGAAGCCACGCGCTTGCAGCAGCGCTCCGAGAGAAGCTGAAGCCAAACCTTTTCCGAGCGAGGAAACCACGCCGCCGGTGATAAAAATAAACCGCGTCATGGGAGGTCACCATACACCAAAAATTGAGCACGCCAACCGTCGATTTTACACAATATGAGAGGCGTGTCCGTCAGAAGTCTGACGGACTGTTTGAGGCATTGATTCTGCACAATTATTACTGAACGGGTGTTGTCGGCGCCGGCACGGTTGGCGTCGAAGATGGCGCCGCTGGTGTCGTCGATATGGCCGGCGCTTGATCAAGAATTGATCCCGATTCGCGCCCAGAGCCCGCCATTATAGCGAGAACAATGCTCGTGATAATGAAGCATGTCGCTAAAATTGCTGTTGTGCGTGTCAGAACGTCTGCAGCTGCACGGCCACTCATGAACCCTGATCCACCGCCACCACCGCTGCCACCACCCATGCCAAGCGCGCCGCCTTCAGAGCGCTGAAGCAAGATTACGGCCACAAGGCCGATCGCAATAAGCAAGTGAATAACGAGAACAACGGTTTCCATGGTGCGTTCGTCTCCTAACGTCTGAACGGGCGTGTTCTAGCGGCTTGTTAAGGGTTTGACCAGCCTAGAATTAAGTTTCGCGATTCTATTACTTTCCCGCGTCGGCAATTCCGATAAAGTCTTCTGCCTTGAGGCTGGCACCACCGATAAGTCCGCCATCGACATCTTGGAGCGCCAGCAAGCCCTCAGCGTTCGACGGCTTCATGGAACCACCATATAATAGGCGCACCCCACTCCCGATTTTGTCTCCAAACCGCTCAGATATTGACGCGCGGATCGCAGCGTGGACATCTTGTACTTCGTCGTTTGTCGGTGTGCGGCCCGTGCCAATGGCCCAGACAGGTTCATAAGCAACAACCAGGCTGTCTGCGGTTGAGCCTTCTGGTAACGATCCGGCGAGCTGACCTGTGACGACGCTTAATGTTGCGCCTTCATCGCGCTCAGCTTCTGTTTCTCCGACACATACAATAACGCAAAGGCCCGCGCGGTGAGCAGCTTCAGCCTGGGCACATACATCAGCATCCGTCTCACCATGATCAGCGCGACGCTCGGAATGACCGACAATCACATAGCTACAGCCAAGGTCGGCGAGCATTTCTGCTGCGACATCACCGGTGTGCGCGCCAGATGCATTTGCATGACAAGTTTGCGCACCCAGCTTGATCTCGCTTTCAGCAATCATTGCACCAATGGGTCCGAGATAAGGGGATGGTGGACAGATCAGCATCTCAACACCGGGTTTCCCCGCCCATGCCTTAAGGCCATCCGTTAATACGTCGGCCATTTCGCCATTTGCATTCATCTTCCAATTGCCGGCGATTAAGGTTGTGCGCTGTGCCATATCGGTCATCCTTTTTTGAGTATGTTATCCCCGCTCAATAACACGTGATCACTTCTCCATCAATTCACCCAACCGTGCTATTGCCGCCCCCGCGTCGGTTGCCTAAGATGCCGCCGCCGTCATATGGATTTTTTATGTGACGAACTGAAACATGAACCAACTGGGAAGTTCTAGGCATGCTCCAAGCAATCCGTAGCAAAACCGGCTCTATTATCGTTAAGGCTCTGGCCGGTGTTTTGATCCTCAGCTTCGCCGCATGGGGTATCGAGGACGTCATTGGCACCAGCGCATCAGAACTTTCTGTTGCAACAGTTGGGAAGCAAGAAATACCGCCGCTTGAGTTCGAATATGAACTCGCCCGCGAAACACAACGTTTGCGCCAGACATTTGGTGGACAGATAAGCGAAGAGCAAATGCTTGCCTTCGGTATTGGTAACGGTGTTTTACAGCGGATGATCAACGAGCAGGCCGTATCCATGACGTCTGCAAAAATGGGGCTGCGGGTCTCTGATGACCAAGTCACCCGGTCAATTCAGGGAGATCCGACATTCCACGGCTTTGATAATCAGTTTAGCCGTCAGCGTTTCTATGAAGTGATGCGGTCCATTGGATTACCAGAAGCGGCCTACATTGAGCAGGTTCGAAATGATATCGCGAATGCCCAGTTACTAGGTTCTGTTGCAGCTGGTGCGTCGGCGCCGAAGAAAATGACAGAAATTTTGCATGCCTACCGTTATGAAAAACGGACGGCTGAAACGTTAATGATCCGTGCTGAGGCTCAGCCTGATCCAGGTCAGCCGACAGACACACAAATCAACTCAATTTACGATGCACAATCACAACGTTTCACAGCACCAGAGTATCGGACTGTAACTTATGTACATTTAGATCCGACGAGTTTGGCTGATACCATCAGCGTGACTGAGGAAGATTTACAAGAAGCCTATGAAGCGAATGCTGCGAGCTATATTAAGCCTGAGCAGCGAACAGTTCAGCAAATCGTCGTAAGTGACGAAGCCAAGGTGCGTGAAGCTGCCAAGCAACTCGCTGAAGGACGTGATTTTGTAACTGTGGCGTCGGAAGTCGCGGAAATGGAAGCTGCAGCTGTTGATCTTGGCACTGTGACTCGAGAAGGTCTGTTACCTGATCTGGCTGAGGCTGCATTTGCGATTGATGAAGGTGCTGTAACTGAGCCGATTAAATCCCCACTTGGCTGGCACATTATGAAAGCCGCCTCCGTTGACGTAGGCCTAATACGGACACTTGATGAGGTTCGCGACGAAATACGTGAAATTGTTGGGCGTGAACGGGCCATTGATGCGCTTTATGATATCTCGATAAAGTTTGAAGACGAGATTGGCGGCGGTGCGACACTTGAAGAAG
>Ga0075109_1001948_pt1 | contig 12012 bp, 8 predicted proteins | sample AntAceMetag02UKD_FD_69798 | JGI IMG/M metagenome (GOLD analysis project Ga0075109, IMG submission 69798) | Saline lake microbial communities from Ace Lake, Antarctica - Antarctic Ace Lake Metagenome 02UKD | ecosystem: Environmental > Aquatic > Non-marine Saline and Alkaline > Saline | place...
GCGTATAATTTCAAGTCAGTGCGGCGGCAAAGCTGCTGCGAAAAATCTTACTTAGGTCTGCAAGCTCTGCCTGGGAGTTGCCAAAGCGCACTGTCATGCCACCAAATGACCCTACGCAGGCCACAGGAACCGCAGCATTGCCAGCAGCAGCCATAAGAGCCTCGGCTTGATCAAAGTTGCAGGCCACCAAATAGCGCGCCTGATCTTCACCAAACAACGTGGCCGTGTCATCGGTGTCTAAGCTCACACCGACACCCGCCTCTTCAGCCATCTCAAAAGCGGCCAGCGCCAATCCACCGTCTGACAGATCGGTACAGGCCGTGACCCATGCTGCATTTTCTAAAATGAATCTGCCGTGCTTTTTCTCAACGTCAAGATTCACCGGTGGGGCGTCGCCCTCAACCCGGTTAAACACTTCAGCTAAAAGCGCTGATTGGCCCAAATGTCCAAGAGTTTCACCGATCAAAATCGCCATATGACCGTCACGGGCCACACCTAAAATTGCATCATCTGCATTAGCAATCAGACCAACCGCGCCGATTGTGGGGGTTGGTAGAATGCTGGAACCATCTGTTTCATTATACAAGGACACATTCCCCGAGACGATTGGCATGTCCAGGGCCGCAACAGCGGCGCCGATGCCTTTGATCGCCCCTACAAATTGCCCCATGATCTCAGGTTTTTCTGGATTGCCAAAGTTTAAGTTGTCAGTCGTCGCTAAGGGCAGGGAGCCTACTGATATCAGATTGCGATAGGCTTCTGCCACGGCTTGCTTGCCGCCCTCAAAAGGATTGGCCGCCACATAGCGTGGTGTCACATCTGAGGTGAAGGCCAAAGCCTTTCGCGTTCCGTGTACCCGCACGATGCCGGACCCAAAGCCAGGCGTGCGCAGGCTGTCGGCCATGACTTGACTGTCGTATTGTTCATAAACCCAATGCTTTGCTGAATAATTAGGGCAAGAGATCAGCATCTTCAGCCCATCAATTGCATCAATTTGTGGTACATTGCCCAGAGGTTTGGCAGCCGGTGTTTCCACCCATGGGCGGTCATATTCTGGCGCTGTACCAGATAGGGCTTTTAGTGGTAGATCGGCTTTGATCTCACCGTTCAACACAATCAAGAAGCGGTCTTCGGCGATAGTTTCACCGACAATCGCGAAATCGAGGTCCCATTTGTCAAACACTGCCTTGGCCACATCTTCTAGTTCAGGGTTGAGCACCATCAACATGCGCTCTTGGGATTCGGACAGCATCATCTCATAGGCGGTCATATTCAGCTCACGAGTCGGAACTTTTTCCAGATCCAACCGCACGCCCAAATTGCCCTTATCACCCATCTCAACGGCAGAACAGGTGAGACCAGCAGCGCCCATGTCTTGAATGGAAACCACAGCGCCAGTGGCCATAAGCTCGAGCGTTGCCTCCATCAATCGTTTTTCGGTGAAAGGATCGCCAACCTGTACGGTGGGGCGCTTGTCTTCGATGGTGTCGTCAAACTCAGCACTGGCCATTGTGGCCCCGCCGACGCCATCACGGCCGGTTTTAGCACCTAGGTAAACCACCGGCATGCCAACACCAGAGGCGGCAGAGTAAAAGATCTTATCGGTATCGGCCAAGCCTGCGGCAAAAGCATTTACCAAACAGTTGCCATTGTAGGCCGGATCAAAGCGCACTTCGCCACCAATGGTAGGCACGCCAAAGCAATTGCCATAACCGCCAACGCCGGCCACAACGCCAGAGACCAACGATTTGGTTTTAGGGTGGTCCGGGCTGCCAAAGGACAAGGAGTTCATCGCCGCAATCGGGCGCGCACCCATGGTGAAAACATCGCGCAAGATACCGCCAACACCGGTCGCAGCCCCTTGATAGGGCTCAATATAGCTTGGGTGGTTGTGGCTTTCCATTTTGAAAATCACAGCCTGACCGTCGCCAATATCCACAACACCAGCATTTTCACCGGGCCCGCAAATCACTTGTGGTCCTTCGGTGGGCAGAGTGCGTAACCATTTTTTGGAAGATTTGTACGAACAATGCTCGTTCCACATGGCCGAGAAGATACCCATCTCTGTGAAAGACGGCGCACGGCCAATAATTTCGAGGATACGCGCATATTCTTCGGGGCTCAGTCCATGTGCGGCGATAAGGTCGGGCGTAATCACTGGATCTTGCAAGTTGTCATCCCTCAAGGTGCAAAGTTGCCCTCTGATACGAAATATATGGGGCGGGGGAAAGGTTGTAATGGCTTTTAAATGCCGTAATTGGCCGAAAGCTGTGGGAAATTTTTGGAAATCCGACCGTTAGACAAAAAAATGCCGGGCACGAGGCCCGGCGTAAGTCCAACAGGGAGATATGGAAAGCTACATCTCTGCTACACACTCTGTGGATTTCACATAAGAGGGCCTAGTCGTTCGCACAAGGTATGCTAGTGCATTGCCGCTATGCATTTATTGCATAGCTTAAGTCACTTCACCTTGCCCACGTTCAGCCCTGCGGTGAGCCGTGATCTCATCTTGGACAAAATCGCGGAAAGCTGCAATTCGGCGCGAATGGCGGAGCTCTTCGGGGTAGGTCAAAAACACCGGAACTTCGGCATTCTCCAGCTCTGGCAGTACCCGGACCAAATCGGGAAAAACATGGGTCACGTAATCTGGCAAAACACCGATGCCCAAGTTGTTGATCACACCTTGCAACACGCCATAATAATTGTTTACCGTCAGCGTGGATTGCGGCTGATAACCTATCAATTTCTGCACCAAAGTGGCGCTAACTGCCACTTGCGGCGCATTTGGGTTTTGGCAAATCAAACGGTGCTTGGACACATCATTGAGGGTTTCAGGATAGCCGCGCGTGTCTAAATATTCAGCGCTGGCATAGAGCCGCATTTGCACCGACATTAAACGTTTGCGGATCAGATCTGCCTGGCTGGGTTCTTTCATACGAATGGCGACATCGGCCTCACGCATCGGCAGGTCAAGAACCCGCTCCTCCAACATCAGCTCGACATTGAGATCGGGATATTTTTCGTAAAGCTGTGGCAGGCGTGGCGTGAGCCAGAGCGTGCCGAAGCCCGTTGTTGTGGTGACACGCAGTTCACCAAACACTTCATCCTCACTGTCGCGAATCCGTGCAGAGGCAGCATCAAGCCGTTTGGTCATGGCGCGAGTGGCGTCAAACAGCAATTCGCCTTGCTCTGTAAGAATTAATCCGCGGGCGTGTCGATGAAATAGGATGGCGTTTAAAGATTCTTCCAAGGCTCGCACCTGACGCGAGACGGCGGATTGTGACAAATGCAGCGTATCGCCAGCATGGGTTAATGACCCAGCATCTGCCACTGCATGGAAAATCCTTAATTTATCCCAATCCATATTCATCACCTCAAATAACTCTACGGTGGTGTGATAGCATGGGCTTTGATAGCGGGTCACGGAGTTTTTCGTTGATAGGTCATAGTTTTTGACCTAAAATAACTTTCAAGCACATATCAGGAGCAGTTTGACCATGCAGCATGATGTTTCTTTATCTGATAAATACGACTTGAGTAAAAAACAGGTCTTGTTGAGTGGAACACAGGCTCTGGTGCGCATGATGTTGATGCAAGCTGCGCGGGACAAAGCGGCGGGCCTCAATACGGCGGGATATGTGACAGGATATCGTGGCTCACCACTGGGAGCGGTTGATTTTCAAATGACTCAGGCCAAGCCGGAGCTGGAGCAAGCGCAAATCACCTTTCAAGAAGGCCTGAACGAAGATCTTGCCGCGACAGCGCTTTGGGGCAGCCAGCAAGCCGAACTGCGTGGTGAGGGCAAGCATCAAGGCGTTTTTGGCCTTTGGTATGGCAAGGGGCCGGGTGTCGATCGGTCTGGCGATGTGTTTCGCCATGCCAATATGGCAGGCACGTCACCCCTTGGTGGCGTTGTGGTAGCCCTAGGCGATGACCACACTGGAGAAAGCTCAACCACATTGCACCAATCCGAATGGACGATGATCGACAGCTTTATGCCGGTCTTATCTCCTGCAGGCGTGCAAGAGGTGATTGATTACGGTCTGTTTGGTTTTGCCTTGTCGCGGTTCGCAGGGGTTTGGACTGGGCTGAAGTGTATCAAAGATACGGTCGAAGTGACCTCGGTTATAAACGGTGATCCAGATCGGTTACAATTTGTAACTCCAGAGTTTGACATGCCCGAAGGTGGGCTTAACATCCGTCTGATCGACACGCCGCAAGCGCAAGAAGCACGGATCATCGATTACAAGCGCCATGCAGCACAGGCCTTTGCGCGGGCCAATAAGATGGACAAACGCGTGTTGGGGCAAGCCGGTGCCAAGATCGGTTTTGTGGCGGCCGGCAAAAACTGGTTGGATTTGGCCCACGCGATGCAGGTGCTGGGTATGGACCAAGAGGCCGCTATTGCCCATGGGGTGACCACCTATAAGGTCGCAATGACTTGGCCGCTGGACGTAGACACATTCGCAGAATGGGCCGAAGGTTTGGACACAATCGTTGTGGTGGAAGAAAAGCGCAAGTTAATCGAAGTGCAGATCAAAGAGTCCCTTTTCAATGATCGTCGAGGACGGCAGGTTTTGGGAGCCACAGATGCGGCGGGCCAGATCCTCTTTCCGGACAGCTATGCGCTGGATCCGATGGTGATTGCAGGCAAAATTGGGAAAATATTGGTGGCTGAAGGCTGCGGGTCAGAGCGGCTGACAGGCGCACTCCAGCGGATTGACGAGGCCACACACGCCGACAATGCCCCTACTTTAGCCAGCCGTTTGCCCTATTTCTGCTCAGGCTGCCCGCACAACAGCTCAACCAAAATTCCAGAAGGTAGCCGCGCTTATTCGGGCATTGGCTGCCATTATATGGTGCAATGGATGGACCGCGACACATTGGGCTTCACCCAAATGGGCGGAGAGGGGGCCAATTGGATTGGAGAGTCGCTGTTTTCCACCCGAAAACACGTGTTTCAAAATATTGGCGACGGGACCTATAACCATTCCGGCATCCAAGCCATTCGTGCTGCCGTGGCCTCTGGCACGACCATGACCTATAAAATATTGTTCAACGACGCCGTGGCGATGACCGGAGGGCAAACCAATGACGGCGGGCTGAATGCAGCACGTATCGTGCAGGAGATGCGTGGCATCGGCGTGCAGCATCTCGCCGTAGTCTATGATGAAAAAGAAGATGTCAGCGCCGCACAGTTTCCCAACGGCACCGCATTGCATCCGCGCGAGCAGCTGATCAGCGTGCAAGAGAACTTCCGCAATTTGCAGGGCATCTCTGTTATCGTTTATGTGCAAACCTGCGCGGCTGAAAAGCGCCGCCGCCGCAAACGCGGCGCCTTTCCGGACCCGTCCGAGCGGTTGTTTATCAACCCCTCTGTCTGCGAAGGCTGTGGGGATTGCGGTGTGCAATCCAATTGCGTGTCTTTGTTGCCATTGGAAACCCCACTGGGGCGCAAACGCCAGATTGATCAATCCAGCTGCAATAAGGATTTCAGCTGCATAAATGGGTTCTGCCCGTCCTTTGCCACAGTGAAAGGCGGCCAATTGCGCCGGCCTGTGGCCCAAGACATCACCATTCCTGATCTGCCAAATCCAAAGCTGCCTGCCATCACCGGCACCCATAATGTGGTCATCACCGGGGTGGGGGGCACGGGTGTTGTGACCATTGGTGCATTGCTTGCGATGGCTGCGCATTTGGACGGTAAGGCCGCTGGGGTCATGGAAATGGCCGGACTGGCACAAAAGGGCGGTGCGGTGCATATCCATTGCCGGATTGGCAAAATTCCAGAGGATATTTCTGCGATCCGCGTGGCTTTGGGTGAATGCCATACGCTTATTGGCGGTGATCTGGTTGTCTCAGCGCAGGGTAGTACTTTGGGTTTGATGGGCCCAGTGGGCGCCGCTGTTGTCAACAATCATGAAATCATTACGGGCGATTTCACCCGCGACACTGGATTTCGTATTCCCGGTGCTGATCTTGAATTGGCGATTGCGGCACGTCTGAACACCCGTGTGGCTTTGATGAATGCCACGAAGCTGGCTGAAAACGCTTTGGGTGACACGGTCTATGCCAATATAATCTTGTTGGGGGCTGCTTTTCAGCAAGGTTTGCTGCCGTTGTCTGAGGCCGCCTTGTTGGAGGCTATTGCGCTCAATGGAGCAAAGGTTGCACAAAACCAACTGGCCTTTGCGCTTGGACGGTGGAGCATGGTCGACCCTGAGATAGCCACCCAGTTTCAAACGCAAAAACCCGTGGAGCTGGACGGTGAGAACGCGAGATTGGCCAATCTCACGGCCTATGGGTCCGGGCGTTCAGAGCGCTACGAACAGATGAGTGTGCAGCTGGCTGATGCGCCTTTGGCAGCGCAGGTTTTGCAATCTTACCACAAGGTTCTGGCCTATAAGGATGAATATGAAGTGGCCCGCTTGCTGGGTGAGACCAAAGAGCGGGTGGCAGAGCGGTTTGAGGGAGATTTTGAGATTTACTATCATCTTGCGCCACCTTTGCTGTCGCGGATGAGTCCAGATGGACGGCCGCAAAAACGTCAATTTGGCGCATGGTTTGAATTGGCCATCCGGGGCTTGGCACGTCTCAAGTTTTTGCGTGAAACACCGCTTGATATCTTCGGCTATACGGCTGAGCGGCGCATGGAGCGGCATTTGATTCCAGATTTTGAGTCTTTGGTGGCACGGATGCAGCGCGACTATGTGCCAGAACATCACGATATTTGGCTCGAGCTCATGTGCTTACCACAACATATTTTGGGCTTTGGGCCGGTGAAGCTGGCCAACGCACAGGCCATGGCGAAGCGGCGGGCTGAACTGTTGGCGGCAATCGATCAAGGGCACCAGTCCGCGCAAGCGGCCGCTTAAGAGCTCAATTCTTGGCTGGGCTGTGGTCAAGGGTCACCGGCTTGGTTAAAAGACGGTGAAGCTGCGGCGGTGAAGATGAAAGTTACGAGCTATGGCGATAGGTATTTTTGACAGCGGTCTGGGTGGGATGACCGTGTTTGATGCGGTGCAACAGCATATGCCGGATCTGGACATCATCTACCTTGGAGACCATAAACATGCGCCTTACGGTGTGCGTGACGCAGATGATATTTATCGCTGCACCACCCAAGCGGTGCAAATTTTATTTGATCAAGGCTGTGATCTGGTGATTTTGGCTTGCAATACAGCCTCGGCTGTGGCGCTGCGCCGGATGCAAGAGCATTGGCTGCCTACTGATAAACGCGTGTTGGGAGTTTTCGTCCCGATGATAGAAGCGCTGACGGAGCGGCAATGGGGCGACAATTCTCCGCCCACACAGGTGGCCGTTCAGCATGTGGCTCTGTTTGCGACGCCCGCAACCGTTTCAAGCCGCGCATTTCAACGTGAATTGGCATTTAGGGCCATTGGCGTAGATGTTGAAGCGCAGGCCTGTGGCGGCGTGGTGGACGCCATTGAGGACGGAGATTTCATTCTGGCCGATGCTTTGGTGCAAAGCCATGTGGATGCGTTGCACCGCAAGATGCCGCATCCTCAGGCCGCTATTTTGGGCTGTACCCATTATCCTTTGATGCATGATGCGTTTCAAAAAGCGCTTGGTCCAAGGGTCAAAATATTTTCCCAAGCGAACTTGGTGGCCGAAAGTTTGCAAGATTACCTGCAGCGCCATCCAGACAAGCGCGGTACGCAGGTCAAAGGCAAATTGTTGACCACCGGCGATCCGGTGAAAGTGTCACAAAGGGCCACGCAGTTTCTCAAACGGCCTTTAACATTTGAATCTGCGTAACGCTGCTACCAAAGAGCAGTTGAAATCTACGCGTATTTGTCGCATATCCGTAGGTAATAGAGGATCTCGCAATGGCACATAAAGTTATTATTCTTGGCGCAAGCGGTTATACAGGCGCGGAATTGGTGCGTCTGATTGCGTCGCATCCAGATATGGAGATTGCAGCCCTGTCTGCGGATAGCAAAGCCGGGCTCGAGATGGCGGGCGTTTTCCCACATCTGCGCCATATGTCTTTGCCACGTCTGAAAAAAATCTCAGATATTGATATGGCTCAAGCCGATTTGGTATTTTGCGCCTTGCCGCATGCCACGTCACAAGCTGTGATCCGAACCCTGCCAGCGCATGTAAAAGTGGTGGATCTGTCAGCTGATTTCCGGATCAACGATCCCGAAGTCTATAGCAAATGGTATGGCAAACCCCACGATGCGCCAAATCTGCAAAAAACCGCAGTTTATGGCCTGACAGAATTTTACCGTGATGACATCGCCAAAGCACGGCTGGTGGCGGGCACGGGCTGCAATGCGGCCACGGGCCAATTCGCGTTGCGTCCTTTGATTTCTGCGGGTGTCATTGACCTAGATCAGATCATTATAGATCTGAAAACGGGCGTCTCTGGTGCAGGGCGCTCGGCCAAAGAAAACCTGCTGCATGCGGAATTGTCCGAAGGATTTCATGCCTATGCGGTTGGGGGGCAGCACCGGCATTTGGCTGAGTTTGACCAAGAATTTTCTAAGCTCGCCGGCCGTGCCGTGACTGTACAATTTACACCGCATCTTTTGCCCGCCAATCGTGGCATCTTGGCGACTGTCTATGTGCAGGGTGATGCGGAGGCCATCTATTCAACTCTGCAATCTGCTTATGAAAACGAACCCTTTTTGCAGGTTTTACCGATGGGTGAGCATCCCAGCACGCGCCACATCCGAGGTTCAAACTTTTGCCACATCGGCGTTGTCGCTGATCGGGTTTGTGGGCGTGTGGTTGTGATTGCCGCTTTGGACAACCTTACCAAAGGCTCATCTGGACAGGCCTTGCAAAACGCCAATTTGATGTTGGGCTGTGCTGAGACTGCGGGCTTGATGATGGCTCCGGTGTTTCCATAATGCGGGGCCTCAAAAAACAACGACGCATCCAAGTCATTGCATTGGCTTTGGTCTGTTTGACCGGCGCCACGGCCCTTATCGGATTTGCGCTGCGCGATGGAATCAATCTGTTTCGCTCGCCGACTCAGGTGGCAGAGCTTGCGCCCTTGCCCGGTGAGATCTTTCGCCTCGGCGGTTTGGTGGCGGATGACAGCATTAGCGCTGGAGAAGGGGTTCAATTTTTCTTCAACATCACTGATGGTGCTAATACAGTCGCTGTGAAATATGTCGGCACCGACCTGCCACCGGATTTGTTTGAAGAAGGCCAAGGTACGATTGCAACTGGCACCTTTAAAGATGGTCTGTTTGAAGCCACCGAAATTTTGGCAAAACATGATGAATCCTACATGCCCAAAGAGGTCATTGATGCCCTGAAAGAGCAGGGCGTTTATCAAGAGCCAAAGGGCTCTTAGTCCCGCCACTAGTCCCGCCACGCTCTTGGGGCCCTTCACAGGGCTGGCGGTTGTGACCATTTGCGCGTTAAAAATAGGCAGATGTTTCTTGCCAAGCGCCGCTGGGACAGTATACCAGGGGCATGCTTAATGAACTCGCACATTTCAGTCTGAACATTGCACTTGGTTTTGCTGTGTTTGGGACTATCGTTCCGCTTGCTGGGTCCACATTGCGCCGCAGTAGCTGGATGCAACTGGCGCCGATATTTTCGACGCTACAATTTATTTTGGTCGCTTTTGCCTTTGGCGCGCTTACCGTGGCCTTTGTGAGCTCAGATTTCTCGCTTCGAGTTGTGATGTTGAACTCGCATACACTCAAGCCAATGCTGTATAAAATCGCGGGTGTTTGGGGCAATCACGAGGGTTCCTTGCTGCTTTGGGTGTTGATCCTAACGCTGTTCGCCGCTTGTGCTGCGGTCTTTGGCAAGACTTTGCCGCAAAGTCTTTTGGCACGGGTTTTGGGCGTTCAAAGTTCGATCACTGCGGCCTTTTTGGCATTCGTTTTGTTTACCTCCAACCCGTTCACGCGCGTCGAATTTCCGCCGTTTAACGGGCAGGGGCTCAACCCGCTTTTGCAAGATCCCGGACTGGCCTTTCACCCACCGTTTTTATATCTTGGGTATGTTGGGCTTTCGATCACATTTTCTTTCGCCATTGCCGCCCTTTTGGAGGGTAAAGTGGACGCCGCTTGGGGTCGCTGGGTGCGCCCATGGACATTGGCGGCTTGGATTTTTCTGACCATCGGCATTGGTCTGGGCAGTTGGTGGGCCTATTATGAGCTGGGCTGGGGTGGATTTTGGTTCTGGGATCCGGTTGAGAACGCCAGCTTTATGCCATGGCTGATTTCAGCAGCTTTGCTGCATTCGGCCATCGTGGTTGAAAAACGGGATGCCTTGAAGGCCTGGACCATCCTATTGGCCATTTTGGCCTTTGGCTTTTCCTTGATTGGCACATTTATCGTGCGCTCAGGCGTGCTGACATCAGTGCATGCTTTTGCCAATGACCCTGAGCGTGGCGTGTTTATTTTAATGATCTTAGGTGTGTTTTTTGGCGGGGCCTTGTTGCTGTTCGCTCTGCGCGCCAATGCGATGGACAGCAAAGGCGTGTTTGCAACTGTGAGCCGTGAGAGCGCATTGATCGCCAATAATCTGTTGTTGGCCATCAGTTGCTTTGTGGTTTTTGTCGGCACGGTTTGGCCCTTGGTGGCGGAGCTTTTGATGGATCGTAAGCTCTCTGTTGGCCCGCCCTTTTTCAACGTCGCCTTCACGCCGTTTATGGTGGCCTTAGCTGTGATCTTGCCCATTGGTTCAACCTTGCCTTGGAAAAGGGCCAAGCGGGCGCGTCTGTCTCGGCTTTGGCCTGTTGCGGTGTTCTGTTTGGCCTGTGTGGGCCTGACATGGGCTATGCAAACTGGGCGTTCACTTATAGGCCCGGTTGGTCTGGGGCTTGGGGTTTGGCTGGTCATGGGCGTATTGATCGAGCTGTACCAACGCACTGGGCGTGGCACAGGCAAATGGAGTCGCTTGCTTAGCTTGCCTTTGGCGGATTGGGGTAAGGCGACGGCGCATGCTGGGCTTGGCATTATCATCTTTGGTGTGGCCGGAATTACAGCTTGGCAGGTTGAAGATATTCGAGTGATGGCAATTGGTGATAGTGCTGAAATCGCTGAATTCACTGTAACACTTGATAACGTCGAGGACCTTCGTGGCCCCAATTATCTGACCACCATGGCGGATATAAAACTGGCCCGCGATGGTAAGTTTATCGCCAATCTGTACCCAGAGCGTCGCTATTACCCAGTGGCTGAAATGCCAACCACAGAAGCCGGGATCGACAGTGGCCTATGGCGGGATGTTTATGTGGTGGTGGGAGATGCGCAGCCTCAGGGCGGCTACGCGGTGCGTACATTCATCAAACCCTTGGCCAATTGGATCTGGACTGGGGCGATTATAATGGCGATGGGTGGTCTTCTGAGCCTGTTTGATCGGCGCTACCGTGTTGGATCCGTGGCCGCACGGCGTGATCCGGTGGAGGGTGAGGCATGAAACAGGCATTATTGGTTATGCTACTGCTGGTTTGGGCCGGTATTGCGCAGGCAGTGGAGCCGGGTGAGGTTTTGTCAGATCCAGTGCTTGAGGACAGGGCCCGCTCAATTTCCCAAGGTCTTCGGTGTTTGCAGTGCCGCAATGAAAGTATTGACGAGTCTAACGCGGGTATTGCCAAGGATCTCAGGCTATTGGTGCGTGCGCGGCTTGTGGAGGGTGACAGTGACACTGAGGTGATGGATTACATTGTCGCGCGTTACGGTGAGTACGTTCTGCTGCGGCCTAATGGTCTCGGAATCAATCTGGTGCTTTGGTTGGCGGGACCCGCGCTGTTTCTGACCACTCTTGCAGGGCTTCTTGCGGTGCAACGCCGTTCGAAACTTAATGCATTGACTCAGGGTTTGAGCGAAGAAGAAGAGAAAGAGATTGAAAAGCTCTTATCGTCCTGACGTCAAGTTTTCATTTATCTGCCTGATGAAATCTGGCATGGTTTCACCACAAACAAGAGGTTGCCATGATTTACGAAACAATTGCCTGTGCGATTAATGATGGCGTCGCAGTGGTGACCCTCAATCGCCCGGATGTGATGAACGCTTT
>Ga0075109_1001957_pt1 | contig 11973 bp, 3 predicted proteins | sample AntAceMetag02UKD_FD_69798 | JGI IMG/M metagenome (GOLD analysis project Ga0075109, IMG submission 69798) | Saline lake microbial communities from Ace Lake, Antarctica - Antarctic Ace Lake Metagenome 02UKD | ecosystem: Environmental > Aquatic > Non-marine Saline and Alkaline > Saline | place...
GTTGTTTAACAGCATTCGAAAATCAATGTCACCGGCGACTTCGCCTACGTTCGCCCCGGTGACAGACACCACCGTGTTGCTGCCAGAAGTCGTCACCGCCAGGACCTGCACGTTTGTGCTGAAGTCGACGCCCGACACAGCGCCGGAGTTCGCAGCCGACAGAGCAACCTGCGTGTTCGTAGCATTCACATACACACGCTCAACAACTACTGGAGTGTCATCGGTGGTACCGATGCCGCTGCCGGTAACGATCATTCCCGGTTCGATCCCAGGATTACTCCCGGTCAAGGTGAGCGTTACTTCACCGGCGTCGCCGGTCATGCCTGGCTCGGTGAAGGTTTCCAGCCCGATGCCTGGGCCCTCCACGCTGTACCCGGGGTAAATGTTGGTGTATCCGGTAGTGCCCGGAAGTGTGATCGACTGCGACCCTGCTACTCCGGTCACATCCGAGATCGTGATCGGTAACGCTGCCTGGGTGAGCCCGCTGTAACGCAACCAGCCCGATGCCACCTGGGTGCGACAGGCGTTTGCCGGCGCCATTGCCTCGACCATGGCCTGTGTTTGCGCGAGCACCTGAAGTGCGTTGATCTGGGCGCTGATGCATTCTAACTGCGCGGCAACGGCTTTAATGTTCGCGTCGTCAGGCGCATCAGAGGTAACGCCAAGACCGGCAAGAACAAGCCCGGGAAGTCCAGATGCCACGGAACTTGGGACTCCGGCGACCTCAAGGAGCCCGGCTGCGGAAAGGGCACCGGCCTGGACAATGAGCTCTGTCGACGAAACACCGCCGGAGGGGGAATTGGGAAGCTGGGAATTGCACAACACATCATCACTCGCGGCCGCAGCAGATGCCGCTCTCGTTCCTGCCGATACCGACGGATTCGTTGGCTTCAACCGGTTGAAGGGGCGGTTACCTGCCGCTGCTTTTTTTGCAGCACCCACAAGACCGTTGTAGGACCGGGGCGCCTTTGCCCGTTCGGGGCGTGAAGCTCGCACAATGCGATAGGTCGCCACGTAGTTATTGCGGGCCGTAAGTAGGTTTGCTGCCCGATCCTCGGGAATCCCCATCGCGTCACGAATCTGTTGAATTCGCGCGTTCCACGAGTTCAGACTGCGCGGCTGCTGGCGCTGCAGATAGAACCGGCTGGCTGCTGAGGTGATGAAGTCAATGTTTCCGTGGTCGGCCCGGTGGTGGCTGGCCACACGAAGCCGGTCAGTTTGCCGTTGAAAACCTCGCCGTTGGCTCGCCCCCCTAGAGCGCGCACCGTCAGCGGCAGCGATGCCGTAGCAACATTTACTCCCCTCAGCATTGCCATTCCACCCTGGGTGGTGGTTGCGGAGGCAACTACTTGGTCGTCACGGTCGGTGACGGTGACCTGTGCGCCAGAAACTGGCGCGTTGGGACCCATGTAAGCGCTGACGAAAAGGGTGTTCGAAGCGTCTGTGTCTGCATCGACGTCCATGGTCGTCGATGTGGCAGGGTTGACCGCTGGGCTGGGGGAAAATTCCGTCGCGAGAGCTGGTACGGAAAAACCTGCGATGCCCGCCGCGATGAGCGCCCCGGATGCCAGGACCGCGACGGCCGACCGGATTCCAAGCGCAGGGCGACTCTTCGTTTTGAGCATGGGCGGTCTCCTATAATTCAATTTCATAGGGCTGGCGCGGTTCACGGTTCCGTAGGAGCATGCCCGAGGGAACAAGGCAGGGGCAAGCCGAGACCGATTCAACCGAGGGATAACCGCATGGGTGAGATGCGGAGCCCAAGACCACGCCACCGAATAACGACGCACCGCTTCACACAGGTGGGCCTACGGTTTGGGCGAGAATTGCGGCGGCTGTGCGGCGTGCCGCGGACAGCGCACCTTGAATATGGCCCGGCGCATCCGTAGCAGTTTCCGTCGACGTGAAATACAACCGGCCATCACCCACAACCGAGCCGAGCAGTGGCGAGCCAAAGAGTTGATAGTCAGTGAGATCAGCCACATTGGGTGGTGACGTGTACGGCGAGTCGCTCCAGTCGTGGATCTCCCGCAGTGGGCCCACATGGCTCATGGCGCTGCCGGCTAAACCACGTTGACGCCAAAATGCCGTGTCGTAAACCGCTACTACTTTCGTGACCGCACCCATCCACACCGGGGTCTGACGTGCGGTAGCCACCACATCCGTGGGCAGAACTGGCAAGAACTTGATTCCGGCCATGGCTGTGGCCGGCGGCACAGCGATCACGACCGCTGCTGCCTGCCACTGATCGGAATCGGTTGCCACCACCACCCCAGAATCGTGAACATCCACCGAACGGACCGGCGACGAAAGCCGCAGCGTGCCCTCAGGCAACTCAGTAGCCAGCGCGCTGGCCATTGACTGCATTCCACCCACCAAACGCCCAGCCTGCTGAGCGAACGGATTGCCTTCGAGCTGCTGCACACCCTGGGGTAACTGAAACATCATGTTGCCGGCCACATACTGCGGAAAGGCACTCAGGCCGAAGCGGTCGATCACCTCGAGAACGTCGGCTTCGTTCGGCCCAAACCAGGCAGCGCAGCAATGAGCGGTGGCCAACGGATTTCACAGTTGTGACTCAGCCAACATCCCTCATCAGGGATCCCTAAACTGTCACCATGCCTCAGCCGAAACGCCGTGTAATGCTCGCCCTTAGTGCCGCAGCCGCCCTCGTGGTGCCGCTGATGGCGATACCCACTGCTCAGGCCAACGACACGGGTACGACACCGGCTGATGCTGCCTCCCCCAACGACTCCGTGCCCGAAGAGATGGGCGCAGAAGGACCTGTCCAGCGCAAGCAGGTGACCCTCCTCACCGGCGGCACCTGCCCGTCGACCATTCCCCGAGGTCTCGTTCGATTCGATGGTCCCGGCAACACCGCCATGACCGCCCGAGTTACCCGTGCCGGTTCCGCACAAACGCTCACCGTCATTGCCGCGAGCGGGCGACTCGGTGGAGTAAAGGTCAAAAACAAAGATGTATCAGGCGCACTCACCTTCGCTAATCAGTCATTGACCGGGACACTGACTATCAACCTCAGCGACCACCCGCGCTTGTCGCGCAGTTGGGAACAAAGCGTGCGCGTTCAGGCAAAACCGCAGCAGTGCGGTTGGTCTGGCCTCGTACGACTCAAGGCTGAGGGCACCGGGGCAGCAGTAAACCTTCGCGGCCGCCTCGCTCAAGATGGAACCTATGAACTTCGCGGCGGCGGAACCGTGCAAGTCGCGGACACCAAGGTGCCGGTCAGCGGATGGCTGCGCAGCCCAAGCAAGTCCGGATACGACGAGTCAACCCGCCAGATGGTGCGCTCAACCCACACCACGTGGCGCATCAGCGGTGACACGAATCAAGCCGCGCAGATCAAGGGCGCTCGCCTGAAAGACATTCGACTTCGTCTCACTCAAACTGCCGCCATGGTTCGAGGGTCTGCCAGCGTCACTCTGCAAACACCGCGCCTGAGCGCGCCCGCACAACTCGAGGTGGCCGCGTCGAACACCTGGACTGCGCGGGTGAACGGCTCCAACGGCGGCGCCTGGACGCTACCCAACACTGATGATCTCAATGTCGACACCGCGCAATTGACCGGATTCCTGGGCGAGCGAGCGGGAAGTTCCTGGTGGAAACTGAACGCACCGGGCCGGGTCAGCATTGACGCATTGAATTACAGCACCGACGTCGGCTTCGCCGGACCCAATCGGTATACCGTACGCGCAACCTCAGCGACCGGATCAATCCTAGGAATGCCAGGCAGCCAGACGTTTGGCGCCGGTAACACGAAACTCACTCTGTCCGATGCCGGCACTACCGGTTCGCTTTCGGTCACAACCCCCGGCCACCTGCTGCTGAACATGAGTGACGCCTGGAATGCCACGACCGAATATATTCTTGTTCCCGTTGCCGACACAGACTGGACATTTAGCCAGCGCATGTCGTATCGACTTCATTCCGGGGATGGCACGATCTTGTTGAGCGGGCCGGTCACGCCCACCGGTGGCGTAGACCTCCTGGCCTCCGGCGCGATGGAGATCAGTGGCACCCTGGTGCCGGTTCGCGGTTATTACGAGCGCGAAAGTTTCACCGATGGTTCACTGCCGCGTTGGTCACTTGCGGCGTTCCCGGGAGAAGCAAAGGGCGGACGGATTCCCCTTGACGGGGGTGCGGCCAAAGTTGGTGGCATCTATGTCTTCGACGGCCCCGGTGCGCAACCGGCATCAACGATTCCTGAACGTGACATAACCGGAATTGATGAAGCAGGATCCACCTCAGGTTCGATTCGAACCGCTGATGACACCGCGTCTCCCACACCGACACCGACACCAACTCCGAGTGCCGCACCCACACCGACACCGACCGCATCACCCACTCCGAGTGCATCACCGACCGCATCACCGACTCCGAGTGCGTCACCCACCGCATCACCCACACCCACAACGTCACCGACGCCATCGCCTTCGCCATCGACCGATGACAGCACCACAACCGATGACAGCACCACCACGGATGACAGCGCCACCGTTGGCATTAGCGGTACCACCACGCTGCAGTTCACCGATGATGACGGTGAAACGTTTTCTTTGCCCGTCACCTACTCCCACACCGATGCTGACAACTGGACCATCACCGCAGCCGGCACCACCCCAGACAACCTCTACAGCCCCTTCGATGGGCTCAACATCCCAGAAACCGACTTCTCTGGAACCGTCTCAGACGTTGATGGCGTACAGACCTGGGATCTGACCATCACGATGCAGGATTGGCAGGATTTTTCCAACGGGGTGAACTACCTAGGCTCCTTCTCGGTGGGCAACACCTGCCCGCTTTCTGACGATGAATGCCCCAGTGGCGATGACAGCGCCATCTTTATTGGCGGCACAGGCAGTGTCACCTTCGACGATGCGAACATCCCCGATCTAGACACGGTGGGCGCATTCACCACCGATCTCACCTGGGCCCGATGGGATGCAACGGCCCCTGAAACAATCACCTTCGGTGACATCTCCCTCGACCAAGCCGATGTCACCATCTGGAAGGGCGATCGCAACGACGAAAACCCCGAACTCGTGCTGCCCGACCTATCTGCCCTCAATGGCAATAACGCACTCGAGGTGGAGTTCTGCGCCAACTTCGCCGTTCCCGTGCCAGATGTGGTCACGCTGTCCACTTACGGTTGTGTGTCCTATAGCCCCGATGGTGTCGTGATGGGCCAGGTCAACACTGGCGGCTCCGTCGATGCTGGCAGCTACAACGGCATCTCTCTTGAGTCAGTGGGGTTGACCGGATTCGCCTGGAATGAACTCGACGTTGTAGAAACGGTGTTCCTTAACGGTGTAGAAATTCAGGCCGAGCCGGGTCGTTACTACATCACCGGCGATGTGGTTTTGGCCGGCGCGGTCATGAATGACCTGGGCACCGGCATCAACGTGGACACCACCATCACCGCCGATGGCTGGTTCGACGATGACGGCAACTTTGAACTCGACGCCAGCATCCCGGTGAACCTCTCCGGTGGCGGCTTTACCCTGCAAGAAATCCTGATCGAGATCGGCAAGGACGGTGAGGACTTCACCCTGCTGTTCGATGCCGAGAGTGACGTCGTCATCAGCGGCAGCCACTTCCCGCTCGACGTTTACATCGGATATGAAAGCTCCGATGCGGAGACCATCACGGTCGGCCTCACCGCAACCGGCACACAGAGCACCCAATCCGACGGGACGATGGACTTCGTCACGTTGATCCCGAACGGTGACTTCGAGCCCACGAACGCCACGATCGTGGATGGAACATTCGATGGAAAGTTGCCCGCCAATATTCCCAGCGACGGTGGATTCGAAAGATCCAGCACGCCAGGAAACCTGATCACGAACAGTGACTTTGAGTCCGGGATGAATCTGGATGTGCTCGACAATGGCGATTTCGAGGACGGCAGCGCCGGAAACATTCTTGCTAACGGCGACTTTGAAACCACCAACCTGCTGGTTAATGGCGGTTTTGAAGACAACGACGGCAGCCTGGTGGGTTGGTCAACATCGACGGATGACTACTCAGCCGACATCACCAGCGGTACCGCGGTGGGGCCAACTGATAGCGGGTCCTATGTGGCCACCTTGACCACCGATACGTCAACGACCACCTTCGGTCTGGAGCAAACCATTCCACTTCCGCTGAGCAACTACGGCGTGAGTGTGTCGGCGTGGGTGAGTTCGACCAGCTCGTCATCTGCTCCCTTTAACATTCGCCTGCTCGGCAATGGTTGTTCCTCCTCCTATGCGATCAACGGCACAACAGTGTCGGCCCCCGCGAGTGGCTCATGGGCCGAAGCAACCGTGTTAGGTACCATTCCTGCCGGCTGTGATTCGGTGACCGTTGTGCTGATTCCTCAAAACGCCAATACCAGCATCCTGATCGACGCGGTGGAATTCTCCATCACTTCCGCTCCCGGCGGTGCCAGCCTACCCACGGTGTGGCGACCCAATCTGGTCGCTGATTTTGATTCCTTGGCGTCAACACCGCTGCTGTCTGGCTACAGCTCAACTGTGTCGATTGCTACCGATTACCCAAACACCCTGTTCTCCCAGGGTAATTCGTCGTGGCTGCTGTATTCAGATACCACCGGATACACACCCGGTGATTTCGATGTTTCATACAAGGTGATGTTCCCGAAGAAGAGCGGCAGCGATAAAGAGTTGGCGAACTTCGGGTTTTGGCGCTCTGCGGACTACTCCGCCACCGACGGTTACTGCTTCCGGGTGCAGACAGAGAACGACAACGGCGGTTTCTACAGCGGAGCAGAGTGCGGCGATAAAGTCTCTGGATACACGTCGATGAAGGCGGTGGATCACAACACGTGGTACCAGGTTCGACTCACCGCTGTTGGAGCCGATGTCACCGCGTACGTCACCGAGGTTGACTCTCAAGAATTCGTGTTCTCCCAAACCCTTCAGATGCCCGAAATCACCGGGGGCCTCTTCGGTCAGGTTTCCAGCGGTAAGACCAACAGCGAGGGCATCCGTTGGGATGACATCACTGTTTATTCCCTGGCCAACCAGACCGGCCAGCAGGCCACGACCTACGCTCCCAACCAGGTGAAGTACGCCGACGGGCTTGCCTATGAAGGGCTCGGGTACGGCACACTCAATGCGAACTCTCGCTCCGGCGCGCAGTTCCAGTACTCCACCGGTGAGATCCCCGCCCAGGGCACGACCTACGCGTACTCCATGTGGATGCGGTCCTCAAGCGGAACGGTGTCAGGCAGCATCAATCTGGCAGCAACCGGGGGAGACAGTGACGACGAGAACGCGTCGACCAGTTTCTCGGTAGGCACAAAGTGGACTCAGGTGGCGGTCAACTTGACCATCGCCGATAGCGATCACACCGACCTACGGCCGGGAGTGACCATTACCTCCACCGGTAGCCAACAGTTGTATATCGATGAGCAGGTACTCCAGGAAGTCGCCTGGACGCCCAGCAGCTTGGCGACAACAGTTGTTACCAGCGACGAGGCGTATTCGGGAATCAACTCCATGGCCATTGTGAACTACAGCCAGGGCGCTCAGGTTCAGTATGAGTTCGACGCGCCGCCGGCCGCGGGATCCACCGCCACGATGACCGCCTGGGTAATGACGCCGGGTTCCGCAGTGTCAGGAAAGCTTCTGCTGAAGGAGCAGTCCGGGGATTCGCAGACATCGTTCAAAGCCAATGGCACCTGGCAGCAGGTGACAGTGACGCGTGATTTGAAGGGTGGCAGCGACAATTTGACACTCGTGGTGGAGATTGATGGTGGTCAAAGCAGCCCGATTTACGTTGATGACGTCAATGTCACCGTGGTTGGCACCGAATCCTCTGAGACCGGCACCGTGGGGGCACCACCGGCACCCACTGGCTGGATCTATGACGAACTGTGCACCTCGAGTAACTCTTCTGCGAGCAATGATGACAGCGCCGTGGTCTCCAGTAACCCGGCCCTGGCATATAGCGGCTCAGGTTCGATGGTATTTCAGCCGGTTTCGGGTTGTTTCTCTTCAGCCACGTACGTCACCGATGTGACGCCATCCATCGGCGCCACGTGGAATGCAACGCTGTGGGCGAAGGGCACCAAGAGTGGCAAAGACCTGGTCATCACGCTGCAGAGCGGATCAAACGTTACGACGCTACCGGTCAAGGTGACGACCAGTTATCAGCAGATTTCGCTGTCGCTTCCGATCACCGAGGCTGCCGAACCCTTGCAGATTCTGGTTGAGGACACCAACACCGACGGGGATCGGGCCATCTACGTTGATGACGTCTCCATCACCGAACTGGGGTTGTCCCCGGTCGACGCGTGGACCCCGGCTTCCAGCGGCGGGTACGTCAGTGTGATTGGAGTCGATAATTCCACCGCGGCTTACGCGGGGGATGGCTATCTCTCTTTGCGAAACAGCGGTAACGATGTTGGTTCGGTCTATCTCGATGACACCTACACACCCACCGTCGGCGTTGCGCACGAGATGTCCTTATGGGTAAAAGCGGTTGCCGGAAATGGCAACGGGTCTGCACAACTGCAGACCACCGATGCCAGCGGTGCTGTCTTGGACACCTACTCGGTGAACTTTGCCGTGAACCCGGCCTCCGACTGGCAATTGGTGTACCTAAGCCTGCCCATTACCGATGCCAGTGCGGTGGCCATACGAACCCAGATCGGGATTCCTGGTGGAGCCACCCTGGCTATTGACAATGTGGAAAGCCGAGACATCAACTCTTGGTCAGCCCTGCAACCGTCATCGGGAAATGCCTCGATCGTGATCATCGATGGCGTGGCAGATGCAGTTGATGGCATGAACTACCTGCGACTGAACACATCAGCGGCCAACGGCGGTGTCACCGACACCATCACGGTGGACACCAACGATGTCAATATTGATGTGGTGGCTGGCTCGTCCTACAAGATGCAGGCATACGTGCGTTCCACCACCGGTGAAACGGTGACCGGCAATATGTCCTTGGCCACCGGTGCCGGTGAACGCGTCGGTACAGGTTTCGTCGCCACCGCCGATTGGAGCCCGGTGTCGATCGAGTTGGATGCGACTCAATCAGCGACATCACTGACACCGCAGATCACTCTTTCTGGCGCCGGGCAACTCGATGTCGATGCATTGACCCTGATCCCCCTGATCATTGAACAGACCGACCCGTGGTCTGCCGCAGGCGCCGGCGTCACCTGGCAGGTCATCGAAGACCCGGCCAATGCCCACGACAGCAGCTACGGCGTGATGACGTTTACATCGTCGAGTCCGAAGACCGGTGTGCAAAAGTCGATTTCGGCCACGAGCACCGTCGGTGAGGAGTACAGCGCCAACGCCTGGGTGCGATCGTCTTCTAGCGCCCCCATCACCGGTGCGGTCATCGTGCAGGCCACGGGCGGAACGACGGAAACGTGGTCGGCATCGTTCACCGCCAACGACACATGGCAGAGCGTGAGCATTCCGATGACGATCGCGCAAAGCGGCCACACCGGTTTCAATGTGGCCGTGATGGCCGACACACCGGGAGTCATGCTTTACCTCGATGACGTGACGTTGCAGGCAAATCTGTGGACTCCTTCTGGTACGGGGGTAACCCAAACACTGGTGTATGACGGTGCTTCGGCGCAGTCGGGCAATAGCTACATGGAATTGAGCTACACCGGCACCGGTTCAGGTTCCAGCTATGTCGACATGGCAGCCAGTTCTGATATCGGTGGCACCTATGCCGCCGGCACAACGTGGGTGGCCACGGCCTATGTACGCTCCAGTTCCTCCACCAGTCTGGCTACCGGTCAGATCACTCTCGGTGATCCCGCTGGCGCACTGACTGCGATGCCGATCAGCATTAGTGATGAGTGGACGGCCATCGAGGTGTCCTACACCGTCGGGCCGACGGCCTTGAGTTCACTGCGCGTGCAGGCATCCGTCTCGGGCACATCAGTACCGCTGGAAATCGACTCGGTGTCGATCGCTGAGAGTGGAGCGACGACATCGGATGGCATCAATACGCCGCTGGCGCATCCAGAATCGGGATGGCTCTACCTGTGGGATAACGCCTTCGACATCCCCGGTGCGTACCTGTGGGCGGTCAGCGCGCAGCTGGACTTCGTCGATGGGGTGCCGGGTCTGGGTGTCAGCGCCACGCTCTATCAGGATCCGACCGCGATCCCCGATCTCATGTCAGGAACCGACTGGCTCAAGGGCGACATGGCGGTCAACTTCAGTGAGGATGATCCCTGTTTCCTGTTCGACTTCGATACCACCGGTGATTCGGGTGTCTCGATCGCAGATGGCCTGTTCACGGCCAGTGATTTCTCCATCGACTTTGCACCCATGGGATGCCAGGTGGGTGAATACACCATCGACCAGGGTGCATCACTGTCCTTTGTCGGCGGGCTCGGTGATGCGTCGATTAATTTCGATATCGATATCACCGAGGGTGATGACGGCCCGGTGTTCTCTGAGAACGTCGGCATTACCGACATGACCATCGGTGGTATCGATTTCAAAGAAAGCGAACTCAGCATCTACATGTCCTCCACCGATGACTCCATTTCGCTGGTGAGCGACATGGTGCTGCCCATGGGTGAGTTCAATGGCACCTATGACCTCAGCGTCAACGAGGAACAAATGCAGCTGGACGGCTCGGTTGACCTCACCGATTGGCAGTTCGCTGGCGGTGGCTTCGATGTTGAAGAGTTCGACTTCGACATGTCGATGACCGTTCCGTTCGGTGCCGACGCATGCGGGTCGTTCTCTACCGACACCAGTGGTCTGATGGATATGGCGTCAAAAACCAGCCTTAGCTTTGAAGGTGACCTGTCGATCAACTGTGGCGAACTAGAGACCCTGCTCTTGGAGTACGACTACAGCCATGGCGCCATCACCGAAACTTTTGAACTCGACTACGACTCCTCGACGGGTCTCCTAGCCGGTGGGGTGTCCTTCACCTTCGAGCGCAGCACATCGTGGAAGTTCTGGTTCCACAAGTTCAACCGGCATCCCTACTTTGATATCTCCCTGGACTACTCCATGGACGTCAATGACCCCGCGAGCACCCTTGATGCGACGTTGAGTGGCACGGTGAGTGTGTCCGGCGGTAGCGGTTCCCTGACCTGCACACTCGTTGCTGGGTCGGGCTCCGACTGGGCTGATGATCAGTGCAGCATCGATGTGAAAATCACCGCGGGCAGCGGACATGAATACAAGGCCTCCTGGTAACCGGTGAGCTCCCCCACCTAGTTCGTCCGCGGCGCAGTGATCAGCCACGTGACGAATCGGCTTCACACAGCGTGTGTATACCGCACACGTAACAATGCTTGACGCCCTCCAACGTGACATCCTCAGGATCTGCGTGTGTAGTTCCGATTCAGCTAAGGAGTCCCTCAATTCCTGTCGCAGTGAAGCGAAATTCCCTCCTCGTTGTCGGGGCCAGTTTTTTAGCAAGCGCAGCACTCATCGCCCCCACCACAGGCGTTGCCCTAGCGACTGATGATGGCCGCGGTGACACAACCGTGTCCGCGGCTGCTTCCAAGCGCCTTTCGGCCATTCGCGACACAGCAGCAAAAGCCGCTATCTGGGGCCTCGCCCCAGAATTCAGTTACCGCTTTAACCGCTACAACAAGCTCGTGACCGCCCCTTACAACACGATGGCGTACGCCCCCTTTGCAGCCCAGTGGGATAACGCCTCCACCAATGCTGGCAACGCCTCGGTCATCTACCTCAACACCTCGCTATCTCTGAGCAAGACTGATGTGGTCTACACGACGCCGCCAAGCAACGGCACCTACCAGATGTCGCAGGTGCTCGATGCCTTCATCAATACTGTTGCCGACCCCGGCACCCGAACCACCCCCACCGACGACATGACTCATTATCTCGTCGTGGGGCCAAACTCTAAGTACGCGAATGAAACGAGCGTCACCATGGGTGGGGTGACCTTCCCGGTGATCAGTCTCGGCACTAACCGAGGCGA
>Ga0075109_1001961_pt1 | contig 11949 bp, 10 predicted proteins | sample AntAceMetag02UKD_FD_69798 | JGI IMG/M metagenome (GOLD analysis project Ga0075109, IMG submission 69798) | Saline lake microbial communities from Ace Lake, Antarctica - Antarctic Ace Lake Metagenome 02UKD | ecosystem: Environmental > Aquatic > Non-marine Saline and Alkaline > Saline | place...
AAAAGGCGGTCGTCCCATTCCGCCCAATCCTACTCCTACTCTTACTCCTAATCTTAATCCTCCTCCCAGATTTTTTCTCCACCTCGTCCGATCTTAACCGACCCTCGCCCTCGCAAAAACATGACCCGCCAATTCGACCACGAAAAACTGATAGCGTATCAAGAGTCATTGCGGTTTGTGAGTTGGGTCGGTCCGGTTCTCGACGCGGTCCCGTCGAAATATGCGGCCAAGGATCAACTCGATCGGTCCTCGACCAGTGTGCCGCTCAATATCGCGGAAGGGAACGGCAAACGCTCCCGCCGCGATCGTTGCCGCTACCTAGATATTGCCCGCGGTTCGGCCGTAGAGTCGGCGGCCTGCCTCGATGTGATGGTCGCGCGTCAGATTATTTCAGCGCCGGAAGCTACGGCAGGAAAAGAGATCCTGCTCAGAGTGGTCGCGTTGGTTTCCGGACTTATCGCCTACTTTGATCCCGACAACGACGGCGCTTCTGTCGCCGAAGATCAATCGACTTACGGATCGTTACCGGCTGAGTTCTTGGAGTAAGAGTAGGAGTAGGATAAAGAGTAAGATAACCACCCACCCATGACCCTTTTCACCGCCACCCTCATTACCGGATTGCTGGTCCTCGCCTTCGGCGGGGCGCTCGCGCATCCGAACCCGGCGGTCGTCACGTCGATCAAACGCTTTCCCCGTTCGCGGCGGATGGCCTACGTGCTCTTCACGTTGGGGGCGGTTTGGTTTCTCTACCGGATCGCGCATCTCTCGGCCGCCGACTTTGGCGATTTCAAACGCCCGTTGTTCATCTTCTTCGCGGTCGTCGCCATCGCGGCGTTCAAATACGTGCCGGACTTCCTCGCCGTGCGCGGCACCTGTATTCTCGTGCTGCTGGGCGCCTCCGCTTTGCTCGATCCGGGTTACATGGTGTGGGAGTATGGCGAGCTGACCGATCTCGGCCGGATCTATTGGTATAAGATCGCGGTGTTTGTCGCGGTGGCCTTTGCGATCTACCTCGGCGCTTCGCCGTTCCGCCTGCGGGACTTCTTTGAGTGGCTCTATCGCAAACCCGGTCGCGCCCAGATCTTCGGCGGCGTGGTCGGCCTCTATGGCCTGTTGGTCACCGCCACGGCTTTCACTTACTAAGCGCAGGAGAGATGACGCAGATCGCAGCAGAGCAACCGGTCTTGTTGGTTTTGGCGGGCCCCGCCGGCTCGGGGAAAACTACCCTATGCGAGCGGATGGTGGCTGAGGTAGCCGGGTTCTCCCGCGTCGTCACCAGCACCACGCGCGACCCGCGTCCGGGGGAAGTAAATGGTCGGGACTACCACTTTTTCTCGCCCGCAGAATTTGACCAAAAAGTAGCCGCCGGAGCGTTCCTCGAGTGGGCGTGGGTCCACCGCAAGAACCGCTACGGCACCCTGGCTTCGGCCGTGATGGAGCCGCTCGCAGCGGGCCAGAGTTTGATCATCAATGTCGACGTGCAAGGCGTAGAAAACTTCCGTGCCGCCGCCCGAGAGAACGCGCTACTCGCCCGCCACATGGGCACGATTTACATCGATGTGCCGATCAATGAACTGCGCGTGCGCTTGGACGGTCGCGGCGAAACTGAAGCCGAGATCGAGCACCGGATGGTCACGGCGGCAGAAGAGCAGCAGGAGCGAGGCAAGTTTGATTTTGTGATCACCAGCGCGGCCAAAGAAACCGACTTCGCCGAGCTCGTAAAAATCTGGCGACAGGTCGTAGCCAAGGTCGCGTGAGTCGGTTCGACGACTTGAAGAATGGTTAGGCAATTCGTCACTAAGACGGCCTTGCTCTGCGCGAGTAGATGCGGTCGGCTGGAATTAATACCCCATGGAGTTTGTTTCCCGTCTTATTCGTGCCGGCCAGTTGGCTGGAGTGAGCTGCGCCCTAGCGACCGGTCTGTCGGCGGTCTCGCGGACGTTCCCCGACCAGATTGAGTTCAACCGCGATGTGCGACCGATCCTCGCCAACTCGTGCTTCAAGTGCCACGGACCCGACGCCGCCAACAACCGGTCGGAACTGAGGCTTGATCTATCCGAGTTCGCCACGGCGCCCCGGCAAACCAAAGACGGCGAAACGATCACCGCGATCGTGCCGGGCAGTATTGAGGAGTCCGAACTTTGGGCCCGGATCATGAGTCCGGAGCCCAATGTCGTGATGCCACCGCCCGACGCGTTACATCAACTCGAGGACTCCGATCGGCAAGTGCTCAAACGCTGGATCGAGCAGGGCGCCGCTTACGAGTCGCACTGGGCCTACATCGCCCCCGCGGCGGTTACTCCGCCGTCGGTGCCGAGTGAGCACGCGCGCAATCCCATCGACCACTTTGTCCAACAGCCGTTGGCCGCCCTCGGATTTGGCCCGTCGCTCCCCGCCGATTCGGTTACGTTGGCGCGGCGACTCGCGCTGGACCTCACGGGGTTGCCGCCGGACCCCGCTGATGTTGCTGCGTTAGCCGCTGATCCGTCGGACGAGAACTACGCCGCCTTTGTCGAACAACTCCTGCAGTCTCCGCACTACGGCGAGCGGATGGCGGTGCCGTGGTTGGATCTGGTCCGGTTCGCCGACACCGTCGGATTTCACGGCGATCAGCGGCAGAATATTTTTCCTTACCGCGACTACGTGATCGGAGCGTTCAATCGCAACCTGCCCTACGATCAATTCATTCGGGAACAGCTGGCCGGCGATCTCCTGCCCAACCCGACGGTCGATCAACGGGTCGCGACGGGGTTTAATCGACTCAACCTCATGACCCGCGAGGGCGGGGCGCAGCCCCAAGAGTATTTGGCTAAGTCGGCCGCGGATCGGGTGCGGGCCGTCTCCACGGCGTTCATGGGTTCCACCGTCGGCTGTGCCGAATGCCACGACCATAAATACGATCCGTTCACCGCCAACGATTTTTACAGCCTCGCCGCTTACTTCGCCGATGTGAAGCAATGGGGCGTGTATTCGGACTACCAATACACGCCGAATCCGGACTTAAAGGGGTTCAACAATGACTTTCCGTTCCCGCCAGAAATCGATGTGCCCTCCTCCTATCTCGCAGAACGGCGCGCCCGCTTGCAGCGGCGTTATCAGGACCGGGAGGCCACCGTGGTGGCGGCGATCCTAGCCGCCGCGCCCCAACGGGAATCCGTCGTAACGTGGGCCAGCGTGCATCGAGAAATCTTGGGCGGGGAGGCGTCCGCTTGGACGGTGATCCCCCTGCTCGGCGTCGAGCCCGCCGCCAATACCGCCATCGAACCGCTGCCCGACAGCAGCGTGCGGTTCAGCCGATTCGATCCCGACGTGAACCGCGGCCGCCAAGGCAGTGTGCTCACGCTAAACGCTCCGGCCGGCGATCTCGCCGCGGTGCGCGTGGAGGTGCTGCCGGATGAATCCGCGGGCGGTCGGGTCTCGGAACAGGATCTCGGAGTGTTCAATTTCCGACTCCAATTGAGTCTGCAGCGGGCGGGAGTCGGGGAACCGGTTGCGCTTGAAGTTGGGGGCGCCTACCCGGACCGGGATACCTGGAGTTATGACAACGCGTATCTCCAGACCTCCGTGCATGCGTTGTGGCGCTCCCGCCCGCAAGATGCGGAGGAAGCACAGGAAACGATCTGGCAACTGGCTGAGCCCGTGCAGCTGGCCGCAGGTGACCGTTTGATTGCGACAGTGTTGAGCAATGACGTGAGCCGCGTGCGGTTCAGTGTTTCGCCGGTGGGGTTGCGGCGCCCCGGTGAATCGCTGGCTCCCGCGATGGCGACTGCTGCGCAACGCCTAGAGACGCCCGCGACTTTGTCCGACGATGAGTGGGTTGCCCTTATTGAGGCCTACTTGGGCAGCGGCCGACAGGCGGACTATTATGCGGAGAGTTTGGTCGACCTGCGCGAGATCGTAGCGACTCGGGAGGGCTATGCTTTCACGATGGTGGCGGAAGCGGCTGAACCGCTGGTCACCCGCGTCTTGCCCCGCGGTGATTGGCAGGACGACTCGGGTGCAGTCGTGCAGCCGCACCCTCCGGCGTTTATGGTGAGCGAAGCGGCAGATCCCGACCGGCGGGCAACTCGGCTGGATCTCGCCGACTGGATTGCTTCGGCCGAAAACCCTCTCACGGCGCGGACATTTGTGAACCGACTTTGGCAGCAGTTCTTCGGCACCGGCCTATCCGCGGCCGTGGATGATCTTGGGATCCAGGGAGAGTATCCCAGCCACCCTGATTTGTTAGATTGGTTGGCGACTGAGTTCGTTGCTTCCGGCTGGGATGTGAAAGCGATGATCCGCCTCATCGTGGACTCGTCGACCTACCGGCAATCATCGCAACGCCGGCTCGATCTCGAAGAGGTAGATCCCGATAACCGGATGCTAGCCTACTTTCCGCCGCGTCGCTTGGAGGCCGAGTTTGTGCGCGATCAGGCGTTGCACGCCGCGGGTTTGCTCAACCGGGACATCGGCGGACCCAGCGCGCATCCGTATCAGCCATCCGAATATTACGAGTCGCTGAATTTCCCGTTGCGCAGATACCAAGCAGACGCCGGTGAGCTGCAGTATCGGCGCGGCCTCTACACCCATTGGCAGCGCACCTTCCTGCACCCGATGATGGCCAACTTCGACGCGCCCTCTCGCGAAGAATGCACGGCGGAACGCACCGTCTCCAATACGCCGCAACAGGCGCTCACCTTGCTCAATGATCCGACTTTCGTGGAAGCCGCCCGCGCCTTGGCGACCCGCACGTTGCGCGAGACGGGCGACCAGACTTTTGACCGGCAACTCGATGCCGCGTTCAAGCAGGTGCTCTCCCGCGCGCCGCAGCCCGCTGAAGTCACCGCGCTCCAAACCCTGCACGAGGCTCAGTTAGAAACCTACGCGGCGGCGCCCGACGCCGCGGTGGCCTTGGCCTCAATCGGCCAACTTCCCGTCGATGCTTCGGTGGATCCCGTCGCGCTGGCGGCTTGGACGCAGGTCGCCCGGGTGTTACTCAACCTCAACGAAGCCATCGTGCGCTACTAGACCCACTCCGTCATGATCACGCCTTCGGACCTCCAGTTTCTTCAGGATCAACAACGCTCGTGGTCGCGCCGCACGTTCTTGGGCAAGTCCGCGCAAGCGATCGGCACCCTGGCGTTGGGCTCTTTGATGAACCCGCGCTTACTGGCTGGGCCCGACCCCGCGCAACGCTGGCGGGGGATCCTGCCGTCGCCGCATTTTTACCCGCGCGCGAAGCGGGTGGTGCACCTCTGCATGGCCGGCGGGCCGTCGCACGTGGACCTCTTCGATCCGAAGCCCGAGCTTAATCGCCTCGACGGCCAACCCTTCCCAGAGTCGTTTACCGCCGGTCAGCAATTGGCGCAGTTGCAAGGCACGGAACTCTTGGCCCGGGGCTCGCCCGTCGGTTTTCGCCGTTGCGGGTTATCGGGTCAGTGGATCAGCGATTTGCTGCCTCATATCCAGACGATCGCCGATGATATTTGTATCGTGCGATCAATGCATACCGAGCAGATCAATCACGATCCTGCCCACGCCTTCATGAACGCGGGTTCGATCATCAAGGGCCGCCCCAGCATGGGTTCTTGGTTGATGTATGGACTCGGGAGCGAGGCGGAGAACCTCCCCGGTTATGTGGTCTTGGTGTCCAAGGAAAGCACCAGTGCCCAACCCATCTCGGCGCGCCAGTGGTCGGCGGGATTTTTGCCGAGTCGATTTCAAGGTATTCAGTTCCAGAGCAAGGGTGATCCCGTGCACTACGTGGGTAATCCGGACGGCGTCTGTCAGAGTACGCAGCGGCAGGTCATCGATGAGGTTGCCCGCCTCAACGGTCTGCATGCGGATGACTCGCTCGACCCCGAAATCGCCACGCGGGTCTCGCAATACGAACTCGCATTTAAGATGCAGACCAGTGTGCCGGAGCTGGCAGATATCAGCGAGGAGACGCCGGAGACGCTCGATCTCTATGGCATCAAAGAAGCCGGCGAGGGCACCTTCGCCTCGAATTGTTTGCTGGCGCGGCGGCTATTGGAGCGAGGCTCGCGGTTTGTGCAACTCTACCATCGTGGTTGGGACCATCATAACGCCATCGACTCCCGCATCGCTGCCGCTAGCCAGTCGGCCGATCAAGCTTCGGCGGCCCTCGTCAAAGATCTCAAACAGCGCGGCCTGCTTGAAGATACGTTGGTGATTTGGGGTGGTGAGTTTGGTCGCACGCCGATGGGGCAGGGCACCGGTCGCGATCACCACATCAATGCGTTTTCGATCTGGATGGCGGGTGGCGGTATTCGGCCCGGCGTGTCGTGGGGTTCTACGGATGAGTTGGGCTACCGTTATCTCGAAGATGGTCAGCAGGTCCACGTGCATGACCTGCACGCGACGATGTTGGCCTGTTTTGGCATCGACCACACCAAGCTCACTCATCGCTACCAAGGCCGCGACTTCCGCCTCACCGATGTGCATGGTCACGTGGTCCACGGTATCATGACCTGATGGGCCGATTGGAACTTTTTGCATGACTGACCTCACCCTGTTCATCGGTCGATTTCACCCCCTCGTGGTGCACGTGCCGATCGGCGTGTTGTTGCTGGTGGGCGTGGTAGAACTGATCGGTCGTTTCCGGCCGAACCTCCGGCTGCCAGACGGCGTGCGCACGGTGATCCTGATCGTCGCGGTGGTCAGCACACTGCTGGCGGCGGGCTGCGGTTGGTTGCTCGGACGCGATGGGGGTTACGACGAAGTCATCCTGGATCGGCACCGCATTCTGGGATTTGTGACGCTAGGTTTGACGGTCGGACTGCTGGTGGTGCGACGCTGGTATCAAGTCTATGGCGTGACATTGGTTTCGACGCTGATCGTGCTCATGTGGACGGGCCACAACGGTGGATCGATGACCCATGGCTCAGGTTATTTGGCCGAATACGCCCCACCGATCTTACGGCCCCTGCTGGGCGGAGGACCGCCCGGTCGACCCGCACCGGAGAGCCTAGCGCGGGCGGATGTCTTTCACGATGTGGTGCAGCCGGTGCTCAACGCGCGTTGTGTCGCTTGTCACGGTGACACGCGGATCGAAGGCGACCTGCGATTGGATTCCTTTGCGGCGATCATGGCGGGCGGAAAACACGGCGACGCGGTGATCGCCGGCGACCCGGCGGAAAGCCTGCTGCTGCAACGCCTTTACCTGCCCTTGGACGACAAGGAACACATGCCGCCCGCCGGCCGCCCGCAGCCCACCGATGCCGATATCGCCGTGCTGGAATGGTGGATCGCGAACGAAGCGCCCGAGCAGGGCAGCTTCCTCGCGCTCGCGCCAGACCCCGAGATTGTTGATGTCGTAGCGACTCAGCTGGGCCTGCCCCCCCCGGCCTTACCCGACCGGGCCACCGTGGTCGCGGCGGCACTGGTTTTAGAAAGACGCCTTGGAATCACGATTCGTCCGCTGTCGGCAGACGGACCCTGGCTCGCCGCGACGGCGCGGTTGCAGGGCGAGGAATTCGGCGACACCCAACTGGCCGAATTGGCCGAGATCGCCCCGGCGCTACGCCATCTCGATTTGGGCACTACGGCCGTGACCAATCGCGGACTCCAGCACCTCGCCCTCATGGCCGAGCTGCGCCGACTCCGCCTCGACGGGACCGCCATCACGGATGACGGCCTGATCGAACTCGTTTCCCTCAAACGTCTGACCTCCCTCAATCTGCACACCACCGCCATCACGGATGCTGGGGTGGCGCAACTCGTAGCATTGCAGCGCTTACGCCAACTCTACCTGTGGCAAACGTCAGCGACCCCCGCAGCGGTAGAAGCCCTAGCGACGAAGTTGGAAAACCGCCGCAAACTCGACCGCTACCGCACCCAAATCGCGACGAACCAACGCCTCATCGCCACCGAAACCTTCGCGTCAGATTTCGGCGCGTCGCTCTTCGAGACACCGACCCAAGAGCCAGAGTCATCCGACTACTGAACGGAGGAGATTTGAGCACGCGCCGCCTCTCCTTGGGAGGGATAGGCACGGTCCGGTCCGCAGCGGAGCAGCTCGGTTCTCTTTTTTACCTCCTGGGAAAAAGACAGCGTGGAGGCAGGATGGATTGGGTTACAGAGGACACGGAGTGAGCACCGCGTTTTGGGGAGAAACAAATTTCAGACGGCAGCTCAAATCAGCGGTGATTCAGAAATGAAGATACCGGAATAGACCCTCAGCTCTGTGCCCGCTGGGTCTCCTCGGTGAACGCGGTGACTTGGTTTGGAAACGAGATCGGAAGCCCTACGCAAGGGACGAACGCGCTGCGCGACCTACTCGCGACCCGTTCACATCAAGTTGAACAGGCGGGGGAGGGTTAGCGAAAGGGCGGGCCAGTAGGTGATGAGCAGCAACCCGACGACCATCGCGATGAAGAAGGGGATCATCGGGGGCACCACTTTCGCGATACTCGATTTACCCACGCTACAACTCACGAAGAGACAGGCGCCCACGGGTGGCGTGCACAGTCCGATGCAGAGGTTCGCAATCAGCACAATGCCGAACTGCACCGGATCCATGCCGAGCCCCACCACCACCGGCAGAAATATCGGAGTAAAAATCAGCACCGCCGGGGTCATGTCCATGAACGTGCCGACAACGAGCAGCAGCACGTTGATCAGGAGCAGGATGAGCAACGGGTTGCTGGAGAGCTCGAGTAGCGCAGCGCTCACCATCTGCGGCACGCGCTCCGATGCCAGCACCCAGCTCATCGCCTGACTCGTGCCGACCAACAGCATGACGACCGCCGTGGTTTTGGCGGCTTTAAGCAAAATCTCAGGTAGGCGTCCGGGAGAAATTTCCCGATAGACCACCACGCCCAAAACCAACGCGTAGGCGACCGCAATGGCCGACGCTTCGGTGGCCGAAAACACCCCGCCCAAGATGCCGCCCATCACGATGATAACGAGCAGCAGACTCGGCAATGCACCCCAAAACGCCGACCCGATTTGAGGGAGTTCGACGAGGGCGTTCGGACCACGGAGCGCGCCGTTGCGCAGGGTGAGCATGAGGCTCACTCCCATGATCAGCAGGCCGACGATGATGCCCGGCAGCACCCCGGCGAGGAACAGCGCTGCCACCGACACATTGCCCGCGACCACGGCGTAAACGATCATGATGTTGCTGGGGGGAATCAGCAGTCCGGTGGTGGCGGATGTCGCCGTCAACGCGACGGCGAACTCGCGCTTATAACCCTTGGCTTCCATCTCGGGAATGAGCGACCCACCGATGGAAGAAACCGCGGCGGCAGCGGACCCAGATACCGCGCCAAACATCATGCAGGTGAGGGTGTTCACATAGGCGAGACCACCGGGTAGCCGTCCCACCATGGCGTAGGCGAAATTGGTTAACCGTCGCGCCATGCCGCCTTCGCCCATGAGTCCACCCGCCAACACGAAGAAGGGAATCGCCAGTAGCGGGAAACTCGCGATGCCCGACGACATGCGTTGGGCCAAGACGTAGCCATTTGCCTCGCCGCCCAGGCTCACCAACGTACCTGCCGCCGCCAGTCCGATGCACACCGCCACCGGCGTGTTGAGCACCAGCAGACCTACGAACAGGACCAAGAGGATAAGCACTTCCACGGTCATAGGATCTCCTTGCCCGTCTGGTCTGCCGCGGCGGTCGTTCGCCCGGTGACCAAGTGCTCGATCGCAAATGCGATAATGAACATCCCACTGAGCGGCACGACGGTATTGAGGTAACCGACTTTCCAGCCCATCGCCGGAGTGACTTGCCCGGATCGCAGGGTTTCGATCACCAACATCGACCCGCCATAGACGAGGATGAAACCCGCGAAAATGATGACGGCCATTTCAGCGACGATGGCCGCCAGTCGTCGGGCGCGGGGATCAAGTTTGCCGACAAAATAATCCACCCCGAGATGGCCGCGCTCGCGAAACATCAACGCGCCGCCGAGCAAGGACACCCAGACCAGCGCATGGATGGCGAACTCCTCCGTCCACCGGCTTTGGGTGCCGACGACGTAGCGCGATACCACGCCCCACAACACATCGAGCGTGAGGGCGGCGAACAGCACGATGGTGATCCACTGCAACCCGACCACCACGTGGTTCCAAGCGCGGTGGCCCGGCGAGATTCCTCCGTTCGGTGGCGCACTCATTGCAGTTCCCGGATGCGGGCGGCGAGGTCTCCGATCGGGGTGCCTTCGAACTGCGCGTAGAGCGGTTTTGTCGCCGCGATGAAGGGCGCTTTGTCGGGATAGTAAATGGTCACGCCAGCGGCCTCCACGGCGGCTAGCGCCTCGATGGTTTTCTCCTGCCAAAGCGTGCGTTGGAAGCTGACAGATTCATTGGCGGCCTGCGTCACCCACTGCTGTTGGCGCGCCGAAAGCGAGACCCACACCACTTGGCTGAAGATGACCATATCGGGAATTCGCGTGTGCTCGTCCAACGAGTAGTGCTTGGCCACTTCGTAGTGGCGGCTGGAGAGGAGGGAAGGCGGATTGTTCTCCGCGCCATCGACCATGCGTTGTTGCAACGCGGTGTAGAGTTCGCCCCAAGGAATCGGCGTGGGCGCGCCGCCCAGCGTGGAGATCAGATCCATCGCCATCCGGCTTTGCAGGGTGCGAAATTTAAGCCCCTGCACATCTTCCGGCCTGAGGATCGGTCCATCGATGGAGTAGAAACTGCGGCTGCCGGAATCGTAGTAACACAATCCGTGAATGCCGACGGATTCGCCGGCCGCCAGCAGTTGGCGGCCGATCGAACTCTCCAGCACTTTCCAATAGTGGGCATCGTCGTAGAACAGGTAAGGCATCCCAAATACGGCCATTTCCGGCACAAAGCCCTCCATCGCGGCGGCGGAGGTTTTCACCATGGCGAGGGCACCGCGTTGGAGTTGGGCCACCGTCTCGGGTTCCGAGCCGAGTTGGCCGTTGGGGAAAATCTGAATTTCCATTTCGCCGCCGGAGAGTTCGTCCAACCGTTGCGCCATGAACGCCATTGCCGTGTGCACGGGGTGCGATTGATCCAAGGCATGGGCCAGCTTGAGCACGGTCCGGGATGCATCGCCGCTGCGGTGACTGGCCCGCTGCAAAAAGATGAAAGCCGTCGCGGCGAGCAGAGCGCCCAGCACTAAGCCGACTACTAAAAATGAAGTTTCCTTACGCATGACCAGAGAGAGGCAGAGGGGGGTAGAACTAAGATGGGGGCGCGCGTCTGCGGGGTGCGACCGAGATGAGGGGTAAATAAACTCGGGGTAAAGTTTCAGCAGGCTCCTTCAGAGGCTCAGCGTGGTAGGCCCTCCGGGATTCGAACCCGGAACCAAGGGATTATGAGTCCCCTGCTCTAACCATTGAGCTAAAGGCCCCCAACGGCCGCCATCATTTGAGGCTTTCGGTCATCGCGTCCAGTATGGAAATTCACCGGGGCGGGCGTCCTCGATGCGGCCATCAGATTCCGCGGCCGGGGGCTAGGCCTGAAAACGGTGATCTAACATTATGGCATGCTGGCTCAAGAATCGAGCTGAATGTCCCCAAACCGATCAGACTGACCTTCAAATTCGATCCGTGGTTGCCGCGACATTTGTAGAACAAAAGAGAGGCTACGGATTTGACCAACCACAAACTACAACGCCTGACCCCTTCCGGCTCCCTGACCCCTTCCGGCTCCCTGACCCCTTCCGGCTCCCCCTCCCACGAGACAACAACAAATGATCCCGGGGAGTTGAGTCGATTTATATGAGGCTTAAGGAGCGCAACTCCGGCAGCAGTGCAAAACGCACACGCGATAGCACGCTGGTCGGTTCCTTCTCGCAAGACACGTTGTAACCTAGGTCTGGCTTTCTCGTTTGGATCGCTGGAGTGGAAGGTAACTTTCATGGCAAATGGACTCCCTAAGCGACGATCTCCATCAGCTTATCGTAGCTGTTGACCATGTCGTATTTGACTTGGTCGGAAGAGATCTTGGCGAAGAATTTTTTGG
>Ga0075109_1001962_pt1 | contig 11941 bp, 9 predicted proteins | sample AntAceMetag02UKD_FD_69798 | JGI IMG/M metagenome (GOLD analysis project Ga0075109, IMG submission 69798) | Saline lake microbial communities from Ace Lake, Antarctica - Antarctic Ace Lake Metagenome 02UKD | ecosystem: Environmental > Aquatic > Non-marine Saline and Alkaline > Saline | place...
TCAATAGTATGTTCCACATATCTATCTAAGGCTGGAAAATCACCTGTCGCCACAAAAACGTTATCAACCAATAGGTGTGCAAAACCTTTCTTTCGATAAGTCTCAGCCAACTCCTTATACACACCCTTTCTTGCACGAACCAAAGGTGATAAAAAACCAATATGGCGACCGGTATAATCTTGTAAGAGGCGATCTACAATTGCGGTCCGTGTTTGCGGCTTGATTTTCACCTGACAATCAGGACAAAATTGATCACCGATCTTGGACATCAATAAGCGTAAATAATGGTACGTCTCTGTTACCGTTCCCACAGTACTTTTAATCCCACCTCGACTGGTACGTTGCTCAATGGCTACTGCTGGAGGAATACCATACACCGCGTCCACATCGGGCTTTTTCCCTACTTGGATAAATTGCCTAGCGTAGGCATTCAACGACTCCAAATAACGTCTCTGACCTTCACCGTAAATAATGTCAAACGCTAAAGAGGATTTCCCGCTGCCACTAAGACCGGTGATCACTGTCAATTTTTCGTGAGGAATATCTAAGCTAATATTTTTCAAGTTATTTTCTCTGGCATTCCTGATTGAGATCGCACTTGGAAATGAGTCGCGAGCTTTTTCATCCAGAGTGATCTGTCTATTCATCTGCTCGTAGCTTGCTCTGCTATCTTCACGACTTAACTCACGCCCTGTTAAAGACGATGGATCTGCACATACATCCTCAGGCGCACCGAATGAGACGACCTGACCACCCCCATCCCCACCCTCTGGACCTAAGTCGACAATCCAATCAGAGGCTGCAATCAAGTCGAGATTATGCTCCACCATAACTACCGAAGCCCCAAGGTTTACGAGTGCTCGCAGTGCCAGCAGTAATTTTTGGATATCATGAAAGTGAAGTCCAGTTGTTGGTTCATCGAGTAAAAAAAGTGTTTTATCAACCGACTGGCTTGAAGCTTCAGAGATATAACTGGCAAGTTTTAGCCTCTGAGCCTCCCCCCCAGATAGCGTCGGCACAGGTTGTCCAAGTCTCAGGTAGCCCAGGCCGACATCAATTAGCGGCTGTAACTTGCGACACACTTTTGGCACCTGGTTAAAGGTCTGAATTGCCTCAGATATTGTTAGGTTTAGAACATCGTCAATATTCACCATACCTACGGTTGGTAAATCGATCTCAATCTTCAAAATATCCGAGCCATATCTCTTACCATCACATTCGTTACAGCGCAGATATACATCGGATAGAAACTGCATCTCTACCAGTTCGAATCCACTACCCAAACAAGTTTGACACCGCCCTTTGCCCGCATTAAAACTGAAATAGCTCTTGTCATATTTACCTTGGCGTGCGCCTGCGGAGGCTGCGAAGATGTCTCGAATAGGATCGAGAGCACCGACGTAACTCAATGGATTAGAACGTGACGATTTACCAATTGGTCTTTGATCAAGCATGATCACGCGGTCAATGAGATGTAAATTACTAAAACCGCGCAAACCATCATCAGCAATCCCCCGACCTGTTAAATTTCGGGTCATCTCCCTAAATAGAGTGTCCTCTACGAGAGTCGACTTTCCAGATCCGGAGACTCCTGTAATAGCGACCAGATGCCCAAGCGGAATATCCACATCAATATGCTTAAGATTATTACGGCAAGCACCTAAAACGCTCAGCCACTGCGTTTGAGACGATTTAATTGGCTTTCCTGCTACCGAGTCACCGATTGTCCGCTCACCCAAGAGATATTGAGCCGTAAGCCCAGAGCTTGACGTAAGGTCCCGGCTACGTCCAAAAAACTCAACATGGCCACCACCCTCTCCTGCTCCTGGCCCGATATCGAGCAAAAAACCAGCAGATCGTATGATTTGTGGATCGTGCTCAACAACTACGATCGTATTGCCATTGTTTCTAAGCCTCTGAATTACAGTGATAATTCTATCCACATCTCTAGGGTGCAAACCAATGGACGGCTCATCCAGCAAAAACAAAGTTTGAGTCAGAGACGCGCCTAACGCTGTCGCCAAATTTAGCCGTTGGGTCTCACCTCCTGATAGCGTTCTAGACTGTCTATCCAGCGTCAAGTAACCCAAACCCACCTCTTCAAGGAACTCTAATCTGGATATGATTTGATCGAGAACCAACTGGCTTGATTCATCTTTGCGGCCTCTTTGCCAGCTTTCTTTTTCTTCATTGATAAATCGCTTTAAATCCCAAATAGGTAAGGTATTCAACTGATGTATTGATAACCCCTTGATTGATTTCAATTGCTCTAGAGTCCAATCCAGCTCTGGATGTTCAAAAAGATTCACCGAGCTCTTAGCAAAACCGATTCGCCAAAGCAGGGCATTGGGTTTTAAACGACTCCCATGACAAGCTGGACAAGACGAATATGAACGGTACTTCGCGAGGAGCACTCGAATGTGCATTTTGTATGCTTTTGTCTCGAGCCAATCAAAAAAGTGTCTGACCCCATACCAATATTTGGGCCACGACTTGCGCCAACTGACCCATTCTGGCTCTCCCTCTAAAACCCATTGTTTGTGCGTATCGGACATCTCACACCAAGGCATATTCAGAGGCACACCTTGTCGCTGCGCGTATTCGATGAGGTCATCTTGAGACCCGGAATAACTATCTGTCTGCCATGGTCGTATCACGCCCTCAGAAAGAGATAGTTTAGGGTCTACAACAACAGAATCCATGTCCACACCAATCACGCGACCAAATCCACGACAGGTCGAGCAAGCACCAACGGGCGAATTGAACGAGAAAAGTCCCGGGCTCGGCGGCGAGTAATCGATATCACAGCCAGCACAATGAAAACGATTACTAAAAGTTAAGGGGACACCTGGCGCTTCCCCCTTTGCGTGAAGTGTGGCTGAGCATTTACCTTGTCCTATCCGGAATGCTGCCTCTAGCCCCTCTCTCACCCTCGTATCTTCGACACGATTGATATCAAAACGATCAATAATCACATGTGTTTGCCCCATCAATTCAATGAAACGGTCATATCCCTGCGCTTTCAGATACCCCTCTATCTCTTCTCTCGTAAAATTATCCGGGACCATAACTGGCGCGGATACCACAACTCGACTCCACCCCTTATCACGAAGCACAATAATAATGCTGTCGACATCATCAATCTCAATAGGTTGCGTACAGCTTCGGCAATAGAGGCTTGCGTATTTAGCAAACAGTAACTTCAAGTAATCGGCCAATTCGGTCATCGTGCCAACGGTAGAACGCGATGTCTTAACTGAGTTAACTTGGTGAATAGCGATAGCTGGAGGAATACCCTCGATACTCGCAACCGACGGACGATCCATTCGATCGAGAAATTGTCTGGCATAAGACGAGAAAGTCTCCACATACCGTCTTTGACCTTCCGCATAGAGCGTATCAAAAACAAGGGAAGACTTACCTGACCCAGACAATCCAGTGACCGCAATCACTTCTCCCAGAGGCAAATCTAGATCAATATTCTTAAGATTATTTTGAGTTGCCCCTCTAATTTTGATATGTTTTTTCATGCTAAATTATTTACTAGAAGCTCCAAATTAAATTTATTGAACAGACTGTAAGATAGACTAATGTTAAAGAAATAGGTTTAAAAAACTCAAACGAAAAAGTTGATTAAATATGATGCAATTTATTAAAAGAATTTCTCGATTACTTGATTCGAGATCAACGAACTCCAATGATAACTTGGCGCCAACTGACATTAGTCGCGCACTGGCTTCTCTACTCTACGAAGCCGCTCGAGTTGATGCTGACGTAACAAATAAAGATTTAGAGATAGCTGCAGAATCACTGCGACATCTCATTAGAATCAGTAAAGCAGAGGCCGATCAACTTTTAATTGAAGCATCACAACCCCAAAATCGGCCCACCGCATACCATCCACTTGCAAAAATCATTAACGAGCAATTCTCGTATGGGCAAAAGTGCGCGCTTATAAAAGCCATGTGGTCAGTGGCTCATTCTGATAATTACGTTGACCCAAATGAGGACCATATCATTCGAAAAATATCGGATTTATTGTATGTAGCTCATCGAGATTTTATACATGAAAAGATTAATGCTAGGGAGTCCGGAGTGCTTAAATCAACAACCCCAACTGATCCAACAGAATAAACGCGAACTTAAATCACTGAATCACCTCAAAAACAAGAGCATACACAAAAACCACTATTTCTAGCGCGCAAAAAAGGCTATAACATCATGCAGGCTTTTTCTATATCAGGGATTTTATTAACAGTTTTAATCGTCAGTTCCTTATCTCTATCTGAAGCTTGGTCTATTGATCTTGACGTCTCATGTAACACCCCAGGAACTTGGGTTATTCCAGATGACCCGGATTTATTCCCCGTCAAGCATTCATCTGTCATCAGCAGCACCGAAGACATGGATTTCATTTTGTTAGGTGAGCAACATGACTCAGCCCCGCACCATCGTTGGCAAACTCAAATGCTCTCAGCTTTACTCTCCCACAAAGATCACATTGCAATTGGCCTGGAAATGCTGCCGCGCGCGAGCCAACCCACGTTAGATGCCTGGGTTAACGGAGAATTAACATTAAAAGAATTTTTGTCACAGTCAAATTGGTATGACTTGTGGCGCTTTGATGTCGAGCTATATGCGCCAATATTAAACTTCGCTAGGGACAACCAAGTCCCATTGTATGCACTAAACATATCGAGAGAACTTATATCGGAAGTATCTACGAATGGGTGGCATGCAAATAGCGCAAAGACGGATCGAGGCATCTCAGAGCCCGCTCCTGCCTCTTCAAGGTATCGCGCAGCACTTACAGACGTTTTTCACCAACATGAGGGCAGTGATGAAAAACAACTGGATTACTTCATAGAAGCTCAGTTGACGTGGGATCGAGCTTTCGCGGAAAGGTTAGTAAAGGCGAAGAAAGATACCTCTCGCGTAGTCGTTGGAATTCTCGGATCAGGACACTTAACATACGGCTACGGGGTAGAACACCAACTGAATTCGATTGATGACTTTAACATCTTGACCTGGATTCCAACAGCGGCCGGAGAACCATGTACTTCGTTAGATCTAACTGACCAAGATGGCAATTTAATTGCGGATGCCATATTCATAACGCCAAAGATCTCCATGGAAAGTAAAAAACATAAACTAGGAATTTTCTTAATCGATAGTGACAATGGAATAGTAGTAGGCGATGTACTAGTCAACAGTATCGCAGCCCAATCAGGACTTCAAACGAACGACATCATTGTTGAAGTTGCTGGCCAAGCCGTCTCGACAAGCGCTGAATTGATTGCGCTGATCCAAAACCAAGCGGCGGGTTACTGGTTACCAATTAGAATCAAACGTAATGATCAACCCTTAGATCTCATCGCTAAAATACCCTTGATAGTCATCAAATGAAATTTTCTCGAATTCGCCTAGACCTAGGCGTTTGGTTCTTAACCTTAACCCTTGGATGCAGCTCATTACAAGTTCTTGCAACTGAAGTACCTCACGTAGTCCTTGATATCACTTATGAGGAACATACGAGACAAGTACACATCCAAGCCACAACCAACCTTTCACCACACTCACCAAAATTCTTTTTATCAAAAGATGTAACGCTACATTCTGTAGATACAGCACGCCCTCTCGCAGTCGCAGTATCCCAATCAATTGACACGCACATCTTCTCTCTCAATAACGGACAGAGAGAAACCTCTGTAACAATCAAGTATTCCTTAATGCTGCCTGAATCAAACGAACCAGGCGTAATGGCTGACATGTCTGGTCGCGTAGATTGGTCAGGAAGCGCCTCAGGAGCTTTCTTACCTGGCAGTAGAATTTGGTATCCATTTTTCAACAAAGCCAGCACGACGCATCTGACAGTTAAAACAGCACGAGGGTTATTAGCAATTGCGCCCGGCTTACAAGCTGAGCGAAGAGAACAAGACCGTTATCAATTCAGCGTATTTGACATGCCTCAACCTATCGTCGGAATAGACTTGATGATAGGCGCTTGGGTTGTCAACAAAAAAGTGATATCTGGGCTGAACAAAGAAATTACTATTCAAACCTACTTTAACGAAGGAAATCGCAATTTATCCGAGGAATATTTGACACTTTGTGAACGTTACATAAACTTTTACGAGAAGCTCATTGGTCCCTATCCTTACTCCAGCTTTACTGTTGTATCCAGCCCCTTTCCAACAGGACTAGGTATGCCTTCTTTAACGTATTTGAGCGAGAAAATATTAAAGTATCCGTTTATCAAAAATCGTTCATTGCCGCATGAGATAGTCCACAACTGGTGGGGTAACGGCATTCAACCGACGTACCCTTCAGGCAATTGGTCAGAGGGACTCACTACGTATTTAGCGGATTATTGGCAAACTGAGCTAACCAATAAAGAACTTGCCAAGGAGATGCGCTATGGGTGGCTCAGGGACTACACATCGATCTCTAATGAGGATGAACGATCTCTTCATAACTTCACCTCAAGGTATCACACGGCATCATCAACTATAGGCTACGGAAAAAGTGCAATGGTTTTTCACATGTTGAGGAACCTAATCGGAGATTCTCAATTCATAACCTGTCTTCAAGAATTCTGGCTCCAGTACCAATTTGACTCAGCAGGCTTTCATGACATTCGAGATACTTGTCAAAAACACACCTCAATCGATCTGACAACATTTTTCGACGCATGGATTCCAACTGTGGGCGCACCAAGGATTCGTATAGAGTTAGGCCACGACGCATCATCTAAACCACAACTATCTGCCAGTCAAAACGGGGAGTGGATCTTTGCTCTGGATGTTGAGATCTCATCACAAGAGCAGACACACAGCCACACGTCGCTCATAACCGACAGGTCGACGAAACTGAATCTGCCCGATATTAAACATGACTCTCTTCGCGTCAAAGTAGATCCTAATTTTAATGTTTGGCGAGAGCTATACCCTCATGAGAGAGTAAGTACTCTACGTGATTTTGTAGTTGCAAAACACCCCATCTATATCCAATTAGATCCAAATATTATTGATGGCTCAGAACTAATATCAAGTCATTTCCTTGAGCATCAAATAAAAGAGAAACATCGTTATAAATTTAACAATCAGGAAAACAACATCACGATCGTTTTCGGGGGGGTTCATGAAATTATTGAACGCCTTAATAAATTGGGTGGCGCAATAGACTTTGATGAGTTAGCCGACAAGGTGGATTCGGAATTTCTCATGGTATCGACAAACATCTCAGATACCCCTACCTTAATGATTGGCATCACCGCATCCGTGACGGAAGAGAAGCTAGCACTGCTCATTAGGCGCGCCCGTCATTATGGGAAGTACTCTTGGCTGTCGGTCAGCAAAACGGGGAGGACCCATAAGGGGCAGTGGCCCATCAAAGATCAATACTTCGAATTCTGACCCAGACGACTCATTAACTAACCTGCCCCCACATCACCCCTGCTAGTTACTGGTTTTTCAATTGGCAAATCAAATTCTGAGCCAAAACGATCTGCGCCTTGTCTAAAACATCTAATCGGATATGAAACGGTGGAGTCAAATCAATACACAAAAAAGCAAACCCAATCGGCCTGTCGTTTAAACGCCTAAGAGCCTCTAAGTACAGTCCAGCCTGAATAAGATAGCCATTACGATCACGACTTTTAAGAAATCGTTTTTGGTTCTTTCCGGAAAATGTTTTCAAATCGACAACAAGATCCTGAGTAACAAGGTCCGGTCTTGCGCGCCACTGGCAACATAACTCGTCTTTCCAATAGATTGAGGTCTCCGCTTGCCCAGACTTGACCCATTTAGAAAACAAATGTTCGGACCAATGATTAAGTTTCTCTCGAGCTCCGTTAATGCGATGTAAGTCAGATTGACCTAAGCAATAACCTGAAGGTCTTTTAGCGCCAGCTAACCAATCGCCTCTAAGTGTTGGCAGATCAAGCTCAAAATCCTCAGATTCTTCTAGCATCAATCGGTGAAAAACGGAGCCTAACCCAGCTCCCCTATCTGCCGAATTTTGAGCGCCTGTTGCTTCATAGTATCTAGTTCTAAGGTTAGAACTAGACACAAAATCCGTTCGAGAAAGATACTCTTGAATAGTATCCTGAATAGCTAAACACTCACCAGGCTTGAGCACTAACGAAGAAGTATTTGCGCACGCCCTCATACTCACGCGCTCAATCAATTAATTGGTTTATTAATCGGCCCTCTCCTGACGAATCTAATCTTGACAATAACCAGTCTCCAATCACATCCACAAGCACTTCAAATTGGTAAGGGGGATTAACTATCAGAACCCCACATGCATTCATGAGGCCTGGAAACTTAGTTTTTGACAGACAAATCTCTGCTCGAAGTATCAATTTATTCCCACACATCTTAAGTTTTCGAATTAACTGAAATGTAACTTCGTCGTTCATCACGGGATACCAAATTGCAAAGACTCCGGTTGAAAACTTTTTTAGCCCAAGTTCTAAAGAGGATGCAACACGATCAAACTCTGCAGGACGATCATAGGAAGGATCCATAAAGATCAGACCTCGACGCTCATCAGGCGGCAGTACGGAATTGGTCAGAGAAAACCCATCCTCACTGCGAACCGAAGTTCTAGGCCATCCTCGGACTACCCCTCTCAATTGCTCTGCATCTGAAACATTGAATTCATTAAGGACCAAACGGTCTTTCGGCCGCAATAAGCTACGGGCAATAACCGGAGACCCTGGATACCATCTGAGCAATCTATTCTCATTATTGAGATTAAGTATTCTTAGATAAGGCTCCATAGCTGTAGGGTAATCAACAGGGTCAAAAACTTGACTCGCTCCCTGGTTAAACTCTTTGTTTTTATCTGCCCATGGGTGCATCAAATCGTAACGTCCCAAACCTGCATGTGTATCCACATATACGATAGGTCGCTCTTTTTTTTGAAAACTGATGATTAATTGCGACAGCAAGGCGTGCTTAAAGACATCAGCAAAGTTACCCGCATGAAAATAATGTCTGTACGCGAACATATCTAGATAGGCTGCCTTGAACTCACTTGAGCTCGGTATACTTTTTATTAGTCCCCTTACTCAAAGCTATAGGGTATTTTTTTTGATTAAGCGATATTTTTTTAAGGCTAGCATCTATCAGGTCAATCTCGAGCACATCTGCCAATCGAACTAGATATAAAAGTATATCGGCCATCTCAAAAGATACGTCCAACTTTTTGGACTCATCGAGTCGGGAGGATTCCGGCTCGCTGAGCCACTGAAAATGTTCCAGCAACTCACCTGCCTCGGCCGACAATGCCATTGATAGATTCTTAGGACTATGGAACTGCTCCCAATCACGATCCTTTGCGAACTTTCTCAGCTCTAGAACCAACGTTTTTAATCCAGTCTTAGTCATGCTGGGGATAAAACGAATTCAATACGTTGTTACGTCAAATCCGGCTGGGATTCAGCAGGCTTTCGGGGTGACCGTCTTCCTGTCCCACGCCTTCTCCTTTGTCCAGACGGCCTTGATTCACTCGGTTTTCCACTTACGTTTCCACCTTGCTCACCCGAAGGAGCCCGCGAAGATCCATCACCACCCGAACCAGCATCTCCTGTCTTTCTCATTTGCGGTCTCGATGGATTACGCGGCTTTGGACCCAGACCAAGAAGTGCACCTACCGCTTCATATCCGAAACGATGAGCACGATCAGACGCACTTGCCTTAGGGCCAACAATATGAAGCGTCATCAAGCCTTTGTCTTTAATGAAGTCAGCAATAACTTTCGCAGCTTGCCCTGACTGGAGATCTCCACCGTCTATCAAGCGATATGGTTTCCCAAGTTGAACACAATAATCGAGTGCCTCTTCGGGTTCATCTTCAATATCGCGAAAATAAATAATCGCTGTCCCGTCACTCTGTTTAACATTTTGTCGAATGCTCTCACTGGTGTCTTCTCCCACCAACTCGGCCACCGGATAATTATCAGGGATGAACCCATCCTCCGCCATTCGACCCTCGGCACACGCTCCGCCGCATTCCGCACCCAATTCAATCGCAGCATCAAGCACACCACGACTAATGCCGGTTTGCGCATTCGATACTATCTTCAATCGGCCACTTTGGAGTCCGGAAATTCCAGATTGCCCAGAAGGGGGACTTTTTTTCTTGAAGCGAAAATCTCTGCTGTTTCTTGACACCTAAACCTCGACTGACAGGAACATTGGGGAGAACATGAGCGTCCCTAACATTAGGGGCTGCCACGTTCAATGAACAAACATACAAATTTTTTAAAATCTTTAACTAGCTGAGGTACTGAATAATCGATCGCAGCCCATTGATAACTGATACCCCGCTCTACGGTTACAATCCGTCCTAGCTCATTCATTTTTAAATTTTAAGAACGACTGGAAAAATCTTTGCCAAGTCTTCTGTAATCCCGAGGGCTTTTTGGTCACGCAGCGAGCTCGCTATAAGCACTAATCTCCATCACTTTTTGAGGGGCCTGACTCGGAATTTAAGCCCAAAGTGGTTCTTTGCTCTACTTCGTATTGATTAATGTAACACTTTTTACGAACCTGTCAAATTATTAATAAAATGCAGTGCACACACCCGAGACTCAGCCCTCCAACATTCGATACCCAAGTTGTATTTTGTCGAACTTACCAACCTTTGATATCCTTATGGCTGATAGAAAAATTTAACCACTATTGCAAGGAGTAATTTAATGGCTAACGAACAAAGATCAATTGACGAGCTGGCCATGGACCAAGCAAATTTGTTCCGAGAAGAAACCGTCACAGATCGGCAAGTAGGCACAATACGCATATCAAATCCAATTACCACGAACGGAGATGATGATCCTGAGCGACAAACGATTTATGCTGGAGAGACCCAAATCATGACGCCGATGGGGGCGCTTCCTATTGCATTTCAAATAGAAGCGAAGTCATTAGCAGAAGCTGTCGAAAAATATGGTGACGCTGGAAAAGTTGCTGTAGAAAAAGCAATTAAGGAGCTCCAAGAAATGCGACGAGAACAAGCTTCATCGATCGTTTTGCCTGGGAGTATACCAGGAGGAAATCCAGGCGGAGGCCCTGGTGGTGGGTTTAAACTATCCTAAAGAAAGTGTCAGGATGATCCGTCTGAAACCGCGCCAGCCCGGATTAAGTCATTAATTTGGTCCTCACTGTACGCGAGCTCGCTCAACACCTCTCGCGTATGTTGACCCAAGGTTGGCGCCGGAGTGACTCTCTCTGGTGACGAATGAGACCAATTGCTGGGCGTCTTTGTCGCGTACAAACTGCCTTCAGTTGGGTGTTCTTCATTGATGAAGAACCCTGTCTCTAGGAGATGCTCATCCGACAACAAGTCGTCTACCGTATTCATTTTAGCCACAGGGACATCAACGTCCTGAAAAAATGACATCCAATAGTCCGTATCCTCATTTTTAATCATCTCTGATAGAAGATCATATATCTCACCAATATTTGTGGCTCGAGCAGAATGCGTTATAAACTTTGGATCATTCATCATTTCAGGTCGATTCATGGCGGCCCAAAATCTAGTCCATTGCGCTTCGTTATAAACTAAGGCGCAAATAAAACCATTTTTCGTCTCATAAACGCGTCGGTGTTTTAGCCGTTCATAGCCCGAAGGTCCAATCGGAGGTTGAAAACTCAGGCCAGCCATGTGGTCCCCTAACACGAAGTGTGATATCGACTCAAACATAGGAACCTCTACCGATTGACCTCGACCCGACTTCTCCCGCTGATATAAGGCTGCTGTTACGGCATAAACAGCATGCAATCCAGTCACACGGTCTGCAAAATTAAGAGGCACATAACGAGGTGTTTCCCGACCTTCCTTCGAAACAAGCCAAGGCACACCAGTGCTACCTTGGATCAGGTCATCGTAAGCCGCCCGACCCGCTCGAGGGCCATTTTCTGAGTACCCATAAG
>Ga0075109_1001963_pt1 | contig 11938 bp, 9 predicted proteins | sample AntAceMetag02UKD_FD_69798 | JGI IMG/M metagenome (GOLD analysis project Ga0075109, IMG submission 69798) | Saline lake microbial communities from Ace Lake, Antarctica - Antarctic Ace Lake Metagenome 02UKD | ecosystem: Environmental > Aquatic > Non-marine Saline and Alkaline > Saline | place...
CGAAGATCAGCAGCAAGATGCTGTACAGCCAACACCTGTCCTTGAATCCTATGGGGTGGCCGACATTCTCAAAGACGGTTGCTTTCTTTCTCGAACAGAGATCGAGCGGCTTATCGAAAGGCTGCGAACCAAGAAGAACCTAATTATTCAGGGTCCTCCGGGAACGGGAAAGACTTGGATTGCCAAGCGACTTGCTTACGCCTTGATGGGTGAAAAAGACGAGGGCAGGATCCGTGCGGTCCAGTTCCATCCAAACCTTTCATATGAAGATTTTGTACGAGGCTGGCGGCCGTCAGGTGATGGCAAGCTGACACTGGCGGACGGGGTCTTCATGCAGGCGATCCACGCCGCATCGAAGAACCCAACCTCGAAGTTCGTCGTGGTGATCGAAGAGATCAATCGTGGCAACCCTGCACAGATATTTGGGGAACTGTTGACGTTGCTGGAGGCCGGGAAACGGACCCCCAGCGAGGCGCTCGAACTCTGCTATCCGGATGCGGACGGCAAGCGGCGGCCCGTGCACGTGCCGGAAAACTTGTATGTTCTCGGTACGATGAACATCGCTGATCGCTCCCTTGCTTTGGTGGACCTCGCTTTTCGTCGGCGGTTTGCCTTTGCAACGTTGGAACCAAAACTAGGGGACTCTTGGCGAAACTGGGTAATCCAGCATTGCGCGATCGATCCCGAGTTGGCTCCGGGGATCGAGCAGCGCATTTCCAGCCTCAATCAGAAGATAGAGCAGGATCTCGGTACACAGTTCCGGATAGGCCACAGCTACGTCACCCCACCCCATCGCATTGAACCAGGATCGACGCGCGACTGGTTTCTTCAAGTCGCAGAAACAGAAATTGGCCCCCTGCTGGAAGAATACTGGTTCGACTCTCCCAAGACCGCCAAGGATGCGCTTGAAAAGCTGATTGCAGGCTGGTGATGGAAGCCGTTCTCATCCAGCCGGACGACTATACCGCGCCAGACCACGGCTATATTGGCGCAATCCCAGTCAGAAACATTTGGCTGCTCATGCTCTACGCATCCGATCTGTTTCGTATAAAAGGGATGGATGGGAACGGCATTGAGGACATGCCTGATGATCTCCCCGACTTGGTGGGAGAGATATTGGCGCACGCAGTCGAACAGCGGCAACGCCGAAGGTTGAGCCTTGGCTACAGAACAAGAACGGCTGCTCTCAACCGGGTGCGCGGCAAAATCGACGTTCTTACGACAGAGCGCCACCAATTGTTGGCGCGCGGACTGGTGGCCTGCAGGTTCGACGAACTCACAATTGATACGCCCAGAAATCGCTTTGTTCGCGCTGCACTGGAGCTGATCTCGCGCATTGCTGCGCGGCCCGATGTCGTCCGTCGCTGCCGCAGATTGGCGAACGACATGAAAATGATGGGAGTGTCCGGCACTCCACCGACGTTGCGCGAAATGAGCACAGACCGGTTAGGCAGGAATGGCATCGAAGACCAAGCGATGGTCGCGGCCGCCAAGCTGGCGTTCGAGCTAGCCATTCCCACCGAAACGGCGGGGCCAAAGAAAATGCCGCTGTCGGACCGCGATGAGCGCTGGGTTCGAAAACTGTTCGAGCGAGCTGTCGGTGGCTTCTTTCAGGTCGTCTTGCCGTCAACAGAATGGCACGTCAGGACAGGCGGTACATTGGCTTGGCCAACGTCAGCCAGCACAGACGGAATTAGTCGTATCCTCCCCGGCATGAGAACCGACATTGTTCTTGATTACAAAGTAGGCCAGCGAAGGATCGTCATCGATACGAAGTTCAATGCAATTGTGACAAACGGGTGGTACCGGGAAGAAAGTCTCCGAAGCGGATACCTGTACCAGATGTACGCTTATCTGCGATCACAGGAAGGCTCCGGCGACGGATATTCAGACGATGCGGAAGGGCTGTTGCTGCATCCTGCGGTCGGCACCACTTTCGACGAATCCGTTGTCATTCAGGGCCATAAAATCAGGTTTATGACGGTCGACCTGACGGCCAGCGCATCGGACATTCGTGCGGAACTGCTGCGTGTAACTCTGCTTGAAGCCTATGGGACGAAAGCTCCAATATAAGTGGAAAGTTGAAGGGACGACGGAGGAGACCACTATCACCGGGCGCATTCGTTGATTTGCTCGGGAAATATGATGCATACCGGATGATGGTCAGGCGTCGCAGGGGCGGCATGTCCAACCGCCGAAACGATGTTGATCAGGAGTGGAATGGATAAGGACCGGAAGGCACAAGGCATGCGGGAAGCGCCAGCGGCATTTGTCGCCGCAGGCGAACAGCGCCATGAGGTCCTTGCCGGGCTCGTTGAACGCGTGACCTACCACAACCAGGAGTCGGGCTTTTGCGTGCTGCGTATCAAGGCACGCGGCCACCGGGATCTCGTCACCACGATCGGTCACGCGGCGATGATTTCGGCCGGGGAATGGGTGACCGCTTCAGGCGAATGGACCAACGATCATACGCATGGACTGCAATTCCGTGCACGCTTCCTGAAGACCTCCGCACCGACATCGCTGGATGGCATCGAGAAATACCTTGGCTCCGGCATGATCCGGGGCATCGGGCCGGTCTACGCCAAACGGATGGTCAAGATGTTCGGCAAGGACGTGTTCGACCTGATCGAGGCCGAGCCCGCGCGGTTGCGGGAGGTCGAGGGCATCGGACCGAAGCGCGCTGACAAGATCACGTCCGCATGGGCCGACCAGAAGGTCATCCGCGAGATCATGGTCTTTCTGCACAGCCATGGGGTTGGAACTGCCCGTGCGGTTCGCATTTTCAAGACCTATGGCGTCGACGCCGTGCAGGTGATGAGCGAAGATCCCTATCGCCTGGCGCGGGACATTCGCGGCATCGGGTTCCGAACGGCGGATCTGATTGCCGAGAAACTCGGAATCGAAAAGACCGCCATGATCCGTGTGCGCGCCGGAATTTCCTATGCCCTCACCGAAGCGATGGGGAACGGCCACTGCGGTTTGCCGCTTGCCGAACTGATCCCGCTTTCCATCAAGCTGCTCGAGGTGCCTGACGACCTGATCCAGACGGCCATCGACCTGGAATTGACTGACGGTACCGTGACGGCCGACACGGTGGCCGATACCCCCTGCGTCTTTCTGAGCGGGCTTTATCATGCAGAGAAAGGTGTCGCCGACCGCTTCCGCCATCTGGTCTCGGGCCCGCGCCCCTGGCCAGAGATTGATGCCGACAAGGCGCTTCCCTGGATCGAGAAGAAGACTGGTCTGACCCTTGCTCCAAGCCAGACCGAGGCCATTCGCCTTGCACTTCGCTCCAAGGTCATGGTGATCACCGGCGGCCCCGGCGTTGGCAAGACCACCATCGTCAACTCGATCCTGCAGATCTTGGCGGCGAAAGCGGTCACGCTATTGCTGTGCGCCCCGACCGGGCGGGCCGCGAAACGGATGAAGGAGGCAACCGGAATGGAGGCGAAGACCATCCACCGCATGCTGGAAATCGATCCGAAAACGTTCGGTTTCAAGCGCAACGAGGAAAGCCCGCTCGAGTGCGATCTGTTGGTCGTTGATGAAAGTTCGATGGTCGACATTTCCCTGATGCATTCACTGCTCAAGGCCGTGCCAAATCACGCTGCGGTCCTGATCGTCGGAGACATCGACCAGTTGCCCTCGGTCGGCCCCGGGCAGGTACTGGCCGACATCATCGGTTCCGATGCGATCCCGGTCGTGCGGCTGACGGAGGTGTTCCGCCAGGCCGCTCAAAGCCGCATCATCACCAGCGCGCACCGGATCAATCAGGGACAGATCCCCGACCTTGCGAAGCCCGAAGGAGAGACGGACTTCTACTTCGTTTCGGCGGATGAGCCCGAGCAAGCCGTCGAGCGCATTATCACCCTCGTCAAATCGCGCATCCCGCGCCGCTTCGGCCTTGATCCGATCCGCGACATCCAGGTGCTCTGCCCGATGAACCGAGGTGGCGTCGGCGCAAGGTCTCTGAACGTAGCGCTGCAGGCGGCGCTGAACCCGTCGGGCGATAACAAGATCGAACGGTTTGGCTCGACCTTCGCGCCCGGCGACAAGGTGATGCAAATCGAGAACGACTACGACAAGGAGGTCTACAACGGCGATATCGGTTATGTCGAAAGCCTCGACCTGGCCGAGGGCGAACTGGCGGTCAGCTTCGACGGCCGCTTGGTCACCTACACGTTCGGCGAACTCGATACTCTCGTGCCAGCCTATGCCGCCACGATTCACAAAAGTCAGGGATCGGAATACCCCGCCGTGCTCATTCCTGTCATGACCCAGCATTACACCATGCTGCAGCGCAACCTGCTCTATACCGGCGTCACCCGCGGCAAGAAGCTGGTCGTTCTGGTCGGGCAAAAGAAGGCCGTGGCAATTGCCGTGAAGAATGTCTCTGGGAGGCGGCGCTGGTCGAAGCTGGATGAGTGGCTGGCCAAGGCGCAGAGCGTTTGATCTGTCCGCCTAACCGTCTTGGCAAGAGGATGACATCGGCCATCTTCCAATACATCAACGGCTTCTATAACCCGCGCCGCCGTCACTCAGCCCTCGGCTGGAAAAGCCCCGTGGCTTTCGAACGCAAGGTGGCCTAAACGAGCACTTGGGGCGGCATGAAAGCGTGACAGGTCCAGTGTCATGCGACGGGATCGCATGCCTGAGCTTCAGGAAGCCCCTGAAAACATGCTCTTTTGCTCTCCCGAAGGCTGCCATCTCGGCGCAGTTGGTCGCGAAGCAGAGCACGGCGACAAAGCTCACGACAAGCAGTTCGCAAAGGTCGTGACGCGCGTTGTCGGCCCGGGGATCGGGGACGTCGTCGAAGGCGGCGAGAAAGATGTCCATGCGGGGAACGGGCTCCAAAAGGATGATCCCCACCCAAGAATCCATCCCCGCCAGAACAGCAATGCCCCTCAGATCAGGTCAAATCCCAAACGCGATTCCTCTGACCTGCCGATCCGCGCCTTCTGCCTAAAAAGGCGCAAATTTACAGAAAATGTGCAGTTTATTTCATCACTCACGAATCTCACACCCGGCGGACGGATCAAAATTTTGACTTTCGTTCAAGTTGGTGATTTCAGACATGTTCTACGCATTCTTAAATGCAGACAAACAGCCCGGCAACCGGGTACACAACAAGGAAAATGAAATGACCAAAGGACTGACCCGTCGTGGACTTCTTAGAACTGCCGGTGCCTCGCTGTTGGGTGTGGGTGCGGCCAGTTTTCCGATGCCCGGCCTGATCCGCAGCGCGCGGGCGGCCGATACCGTAAAGCTGGGCTGCCTCTTTTCGTCCTCCGGCGCGATGGCCAACGTCGAAGGTCGCCTGACATCCGTCGTGCGCATGGCGGCAGAAGAGCTGAACGCCGGCGGTGGCGTCATGGGCAGCATGATCGAGGTGGTGGGCACCGATCCGGCCTCGGATTGGCCGCTTTATGCTCAGTTGGGCCGCCAGTTGATCGAGCAGGATCAGGTCGCGGCGCTGTTTGGTTGCTGGACCTCGGTCAGCCGCAAATCGGTGCTGCCGGTGGTCGAGCAGTCGGACGCGCTGTTGTATTACCCGCTGCATTTTGAAGGTGAGGAAAACAGTAAGAACGTGGTCTACCTGAATTCGCCCCCGTCGTCGTCGGTTCTGCCAGCGGTCGAATACCTGATGGGCCCGGATGGTGGCGAGGCGAAGCGTTTCTTCATGCTGGGGTCTGACTATGTCTGGCCGCGCACGATCAACCAGCAGCTCAAGGGCTATTGGGCCTCAAAGGGCATCCCCGAGACCGACTGGCGAGAAGAATATGTTCCCGTGGGTCATTCCAACTTTCAGACGCTGATCAACCAGATCCGCGAATTCGCCGATCAGCCGGGCGGTCAGCCGGTGGTCATCCTGACGGTTGTGGGCAACTCGATCCCCGATTTCTTCCGCGAGTTCGCCAATCAGGGCATCTCTGCGCTGGATGTGCCAGTGTTGGGTCTGGACGCGTTGGAGGCTGATTTCGAAGGTCTAGATACCGCAGCGCTTGCCGGTCACCTGAACTGCTGGGCTTACCTGCAATCCGCCGCCGGTCCGGGCAACGACAAGTTCAAGGCGGCATGGGCCAAGCATGTGGCCGATACGGGCGTGCCTTACCGCGGCGATGTGGCGATAGACCCGATGGTGTCGGTCTACGACGGGGTGCATCTCTGGGCGCTGGCTGCAGAAAAGGCAGGCTCGTTCGCCGTGCCCGAAGTGCGCGCCGCCAGCCCGTCAGTCTCGTTTGCCTGCCCATCGGGATATGAGGTCTCCATGATGGCCGACAGCACCTATGTCAAACGCGGGGTGTTCATTGGGTCGCTGAATGAAACACAAGGCTTTGATACGTTGTGGCAATCTGAGGGGACGCCTGACCCAGTTGCCTTCAGTCCCTACATGCAAGGGTGACACCGCAGCGCGCGGCGGGGCAATCCGCCGCGCGCTGGCCCTATTCTGTGCGGCGTAGCGATCCAGCGCGCCAAGGAAACCCTTTATGCTGCTGATCCGCCTTTTGACCTTTCTAGCGTGCCTTGGTGCCTCACCCGCCTTTGCGGAACGCGCGGCACTAAGCGCGGCACTCTGCGCGCCGTCTGTGGCAGCAAAGGCAGAAGCCTTGCGCGCCTTAGCCGAAGCAGGTGCCTTGGGTGGCGCCGCCGAGGCTGCATGGGCGCAAACCCTAGTCGTGGCAGTCGAAGCGCGCAGTTTCCGCTGTGCAACCGGCGGTGCCTTCATCGGTGAAGGTGACGCGGCACTAGACGCTGCTACGCTTGCACCCTCGCCCGCCCCAATCGATGCGGCAGAAATGCCCATCAATAACCGGATTCGTGCCGCTGCTGCCTCGGCGGCCGCCGCACTGACACTGTTTACCGACGTCGATCCCGCCGCCCGCGTCGAAGCCACCACCACTTTGGAACGACGCCGCGAGGCGTTGAGCCTGTCCATTCTGGACGCTGCCCTTGCGGTCGAAACCGACGCTTCGGTTTTGGCATTACTGAAACCGCTGCGCGCACGCATGATGCTGGTTGATCTGGCCCCCGAAAATCGCATCCGCGCGATCGAGGCGATTGCGGCAGATGCCACTCTGCGAAACCGAACCATGATATCCGAGGCTCTGGCGACTGAGCCCGACGCCACCGTTCAGGCGGCGGGCGCGGCGGCGATGGAGCGGATCGACCGCCTGATCGTCATCGGGAAGGGACTGTCTACGCTATACAGCGGCCTAAGCTATGCCTCTGTACTGCTGCTGGCGGCGCTTGGGCTGGCCATCATCTTTGGCCTGATGGGGGTCATCAATCTGGCACAAGGCGAATTCATCATGATCGGCGCCTATGCTGCGTGGTTCGTGCAGAACGCCGTCCGCGCAGTGATGCCGGGGCTGATCGATTGGTATTTGATCATCGCCCTGCCGATGTCATTTCTTGCCGCCGCACTGGTCGGCGTGGTGATGGAGGCGCTGGTCCTGCGCCGCCTTTATGACCGCCCCTTGATGACGCTGCTGGCGACATGGGCGGTCAGTCTTCTGCTCATCAATCTGGTGCGGGTCACCATCGGCACGCAGAATCTTGAATTTCACCAGCCCTTTTATGTGGTCGGCGGCATCCATGTGGTGGGAGATTTCATCGTCACACTGAACCGACTGTTCGCTATTGCCATCGCTGGGCTGGCCTTTGTCGGCGTGGTTCTGGTGCTGCGTTATACGACCTTTGGTCTGAATATGCGCGCGGTGGCGCAGAACCGCGCGATGGCGGGCGCGGCGGGAATTGATGCACGCCGCACGGACCGCATGGCGATTGCCCTTGGGTCGGGGCTGGCGGGGCTGGCCGGAGTGGCACTGGCGCCACTCTACAATGTCAATCCAAACATGGGCACCGGGTTTATCGTCGACAGCTTCATGGTTGTGGTGCTGGGCGGCGTGGGCTCTCTTCTAGGGGCGGTCATAGCGTCTTTCGGCATTGGGCAGATCAACGTGATCATTGAGCCCCTTTATGGCGCGGTGGCCGCCAAGGTGGTGGTCCTCTTGCTAGTGATCGCCTTTATCCAGCGCAGGCCCGAGGGGCTGTTTGCACCAAAGGGGCGGCGCTGATGGGCGGGGGAATGCTGTTTCGGACAATTGCCATATCGCTTGCGGCACTGACGCTTGCCCTGCCTATTCTGGGTGGTCCCTTGGCAGGCAGCGGCATCGGCATCTCGCCATATCTGGCCAATATCATTGGCCAGATCGCGACCTTTGCGTTGCTGGCAATAGCACTGGACCTGATCTGGGGCTTTGCCGGGGTCTTGTCGCTGGGGCACGGGCTGTTCTTTGCGATGGGCGGCTATCTGATCGCGATGCACATGCTGAAGGAAGGCTATGTCAATGCGGGCGTGGTGCCCGATCTGATGACCTTCATGGGCTGGACCGAATTGCCGGGCCATTGGGCGTTTTTCGAAAGCTTTCCCTACACAGCAGCGCTGATCCTGATCCTCCCGGGGATGCTGGCCTTTGCCTATGGCTGGATGTCGTTTCGAAGCCGCGTCAGCGGGGTCTATTTCGCCATCATCACGCAGGCGCTGACTTACGTGGCGATGCTGCTGATGTTTCGCAACGACACCGGCTTTGGCGGCAACAACGGCATGACCGGGTTCGTCAGCCTGTTGGGGTTGCAGATGGGCGCGCCGCAGACCGCCGTCTTGCTGGCCACCGCATCCACCGGGGCGGCGCTGGCGGCGTTTCTTCTGTGCGGGCAGCTGGTGCGCTCTCCCTTTGGGCGGATGCTGGTGGCGGTGCGCGATGATGAGGCGCGGCTTCGGTTTCTGGGCTATGACACGGTCTGGCCAAAGCTGGCGGCCTGGACGCTGTCGGGCGTGATCGCGGCGATTGCAGGGGCGCTGTATGTGCCGCAGGTGGGCATCATCAACCCGCGCCTTTTGTCGCCCGAGGTGTCGATAGAAATTGCGGTCTGGGTGGCGCTTGGCGGGCGCGGCACGCTGTCGGGTGCTGTGATAGGGGCGGTGGTAATCTCGGCGCTGAAGTTCTGGCTGACCGGCTTTGCGCCTGATTTGTGGCCCTTTATCCTGTCAATTCTGGTGATCGTAGTGGTTGTGGGTCTGCCCAACGGGTTGTCAGATTTGCGTCTGCCGGGCCTGCGGAGGATGCGCGATGGACGCTGACATCCGCGGTGCACATGCCATTCAGGTCGAAGGGTTGCGCGTAACATTCGGTGATTTCGTGGCCATCCCGAACCTGACCTTCATCGCCAGCTACGGCGAAATCCATGGCGTGATCGGGCCGAATGGTGCGGGCAAGACCACACTTCTGGACGTGATCACCGGCAAGACCCGGCCCAAGGAAGGCACCGTCTTACTGGATGGCAAGATCGACCTGCGGCGCCTGTCAGAGCCGCAGATCGCGCTGGCCGGGGTGGGCCGCAAGTTCCAGAAACCCAGCGTGTTCGAAGCGCTCAGCGTGCGCGAAAACCTAGAACTGGCGTTGCGGCTGCATACCCGATCGATCCTTGCGGAACTGCGCGGCTGGGCCGACCCGCGCCGGGCCGCCCGCGTGGCCGAGGTGCTAGACGAAATCAGCCTGAACGACCGCGCCGATGTGCCTGCGGGCATCCTTGCGCATGGGCAAAAGCAATGGCTGGAAATCGGTATGCTGCTGATGCAGCGGCCAAAACTGCTGATGCTGGATGAGCCCGTGGCCGGCATGACCGAAGCCGAGACCCGCCACACCGCCGATCTGGTGCGCCGCCTGCGCGCGCCTGACCGCGCCATTCTAGTGATCGAGCACGACATGGCCTTTGTCGAGGAAATCGCCACCCGCGTCACCGTGCTGCACGAAGGCACACCGATTTTTGCAGGCCATATGCGCGATGCGCGCACCGACGCGCGGGTGCGCGACGTTTATTTGGGACGCCACTGATGCCACTGACCGTAACCGGGCTGCAACAACGCTATGGCTCGGCCCTGATCCTTGAAGGAGTGGGGTTCGAGATCGCGCCATTTTCCTGCATGGCAGTTTTGGGCCGCAACGGGGCGGGCAAGACCACGCTGTTGCGCTCGTTGATGGGCGTGCTGCCGGGGCACGGCGGCACGATCACCTTTGACGGGATGGATATGACCCGCGCCCCGTCGCATCTGCGCGCCCGCGCCGGTATGGGCTATGTTCCGCAGGGGCGCGAGATTTTCGCTGATCTGACGGTTGGGCAGAACATTGAGATCGTCCTGCGCAACCACCGCACCAAGGACCCGGACGCCGCGCGCGATGAGGTGGTGTCCCTGTTTCCCGTGCTGGGCCAGATGTGGGGGCGGCGCGGCGGCGATTTGTCGGGCGGCCAGCAACAGCAACTGGCCATCGCCCGCGCGCTTGCCCCCCGGCCCAAACTGCTGATCCTTGATGAGCCGACCGAAGGCGTGCAACCTTCGATCGTCGAGGCGATCGAGGTGGCGATTGTTGCACTCAAGGGCCGAATGGCGATCTTGCTGGTTGAGCAATACTATGAATTCGCACGATCTTTGGCAGATGCCTATGTCGTGCTGGACCGTGGCCGTGTGGTATTGCGCGGTGCGGGAAACACCATGGAAGCCGACGGCGTGTCGCGCCTTTTGTCGGTCTGAACGCAAAGGAAAGCTGGAAATGGCAAAATCTCATCACATTGACTGGCGTCCAGAAAACCTGTTCTGGGGCTATTTCGATGCCACCACCCCCGCTGTGCTGGAGGTGGACAGCGGCGATGAGGTGACGCTGGATTGCTTGCCCGCCTGCGTGATGGAAGACCTGCCGCCCGGCCACGCGGGCGTTTTGCCAGCCCATCTTGAGGCGCTGGCCGCCCACGCGGGCCGCATGGGGGCGGGGCCGCACTTCATGACGGGGCCGGTGTTCGTGCGCGGGGCCGAACCCGGCGACATGCTGCAAATCGATATCCTTGACGCCGTGCCGATGCAGGATTGGGGCTTTACCTCAATCCTGCCTTGGCTGGGTGCGCTGCAGGATGAATTCACCAATTACCAGAATATGTTCCTATCCATCGACCGCAACGCCAATACCTGCACCACGCCTTGGGGCCTGACCATGCCGCTGGAGCCGTTCTTTGGCGTGATGGGCGTGGCCCCGCCCACCGCTTGGGGGCGGATAGGATCACCTCAGCCGCGAGCGCACGGCGGCAACATGGACAACAAGGAATTGCAGGTGGGCACCACGCTTTATCTGCCAGTCCACCAGCCGGGCGCGCTGTTTTCGGTCGGGGACGGCCACGGGCGGCAGGGCGACGGCGAAGTGTCGATTGCAGCCCTTGAAACAGCGCTGCGGGGCCGGTTCCGCCTGACAGTGCGCAAGGATATGGTGGCCACTGGTCCCTTTGCGGAATCCACCACCCACCTGATTTCCATGGGTTTTCACGAAACGCTCGACGAAGCCATGCGCCGTGCCGTGCGCCAAATGGTCGGCCAGGTGTCCGCGCATGCCGGCATCAGCCGCGATCAGGCTTATATGCTGCTCAGCCTCGCGGGCGATCTACGCATCACGCAAGTCGTCGATGGCGAAAAGGGCGTTCACATGATGATGCGCAAGGATTGGCTGGCCACACCTGCCGGCTAAAGCGGCTTACTCGCTTTGATGACGGAGAGGAGAGGCGCAATGATTTTGATGCGAACGTCCGCAAAGGGCCGAAAGCGTCGTAGCCGGGTGCGCTTTGTTACCAATAACTTCGCTCCCTCTTGCTTCCGCAGTGCTTCCGGGCGATGTGGCAACGCAAAAAGCGCCCCGAGGGGCGCTTTGCAAGTAACTGATAACACGATATTTTTGGTTGCGGGAGTAGGATTTGAACCTACGACCTTCAGGTTATGAGCCACGGCGAACGAACCATGAACAACATCTCAGAACTGCGCTATCCTTCGCCTTTTCCGCGGCTTGCAGCCCCCTGCCCCGGATCGTCCTTACGTTGGATTTCGCAAGAAACC
>Ga0075109_1001996_pt1 | contig 11813 bp, 7 predicted proteins | sample AntAceMetag02UKD_FD_69798 | JGI IMG/M metagenome (GOLD analysis project Ga0075109, IMG submission 69798) | Saline lake microbial communities from Ace Lake, Antarctica - Antarctic Ace Lake Metagenome 02UKD | ecosystem: Environmental > Aquatic > Non-marine Saline and Alkaline > Saline | place...
CCCGGGCGGCCTTCGTATTGCAGTACATTTTCCAGGCGCATAAACCGCGCACCGGACTCTGGGTCTATTTCTGGGATCGCCGATTCGGCGATGACTATTCTAAGGGCGCTGCCGCTAGCAGGCTCAGTGTCCGCGCCACGCCCGGCAGCGACAAAAACATTCTCCAAGCGCCGCCCTTCACCTCTTGCCGATAGCCGCTCCGCGTAGGTAACCCGCTGGCCATCGGCAAAAGATTGGAATTGACCGGCCACAATAAGATCGATTTCGGTTAATTGCGCCTGATTAAGCTTTAGCTGCTCGGTATTGCGAACGCCCCACGGCGCTAGAGACAAGCTAATAAAGGACATCACTACCAGTACCAGCGCAGCCGCCCCCTGAGTTAGCAGTAGGAGTTTCAATTGACTCATACCTGAGCCTAGTAAAACTACCATTTCATTGTCCGCGTACATGCGGCCATAGGCTAATAATATCCCTAAAAAAAGCGCCAAGGGCACGATAACTAAGAGAAAGTCAGGTAAGCGGTAAAGCATTAGAAGTAGCAGAACATCAGATGCCAACTCACCAGCCACCGCTTGAGCCAAATACTGAATAAATCGGCTGGTGAGGGCTACCACCATCAGAATCAGCGAGACCGCCGCCATTATTTGCAGAATTTGCTTAGCTAAATAGCGAAAAATTATCACGCCAAAAGTGCACCTTGTGTTGTCGCGGCCCCTTACAAAGACAGATCTTCATGGGCAATACGGAATTTGACCTTAAGTGTACTAGAACCGAGAAGCAGAATCAGCCAATGCTGGCTGGGATATAGGGGGTTGATCTGTTTGCCTAGCTTAAGCGCCTTAAGCTGGGTTAATCGTTGCTAGGCAACCTTGGCGCCACGGTGACCGAGCAATGACCTGAAAGGTGCAGGTATTTCACTTATTTGGTGGCGGTCGAAATCGAATAGAACAATGCCAAATTTGGCGCTGCACACGATAGATTCCAACGCGCTGTTGGCAATTTGTAAACCGATATCAAAACCATAGCGGTTAAAGTCACTCACCCCGACATCTATGATCAGTTGATCATTCGCGAAAGATTCTGATCGATAATCTATTGCCAGATCCGTCACCACCATCCCAAGCCCATAGATATTGCCTTCGGTGAAACCGAGGCTAGCAAGAAATTGAAGTCTTGCCTCATGAAGTATGTTCACCATCGCCACGCTGTCCAAATGCTTTGCGTAGTTAACATCGCTTATGCCAACGGTGCGCTCCATGCTGAACAGGAACTCTGGCGGCGATTCGACTTTTACTCTAGACATGGCAGCTCCAAGGCAAGGCTTTTAACGTTCTTTATGTGACAGCAAAGGTCTAATTTGGTTCAAATAAAAATAACTCAGAATGACTGTTGACTATAGAGTTTGGACCAATATCACTTAAAAATGAATAGCTAAATATGCAAAACCCTACTCATATTTGGTATCTATTGCTTAAGCTATTGAATATCTTTAGGATTGTCGACCTCTTCAATTTACATTCTAAATCGACGCAGACACAGTCATGTGATCGAGATCAAAGGAGTTATCGAATCTAATGAAGTATTCAATCAAAGCCGGGGCCGCAGACAAAATTAATTCAGAGTGCGCCATTGTATTCGTCTGGGCTAAAGGCATTCTTTCTGATGAAGCTACGCTGCTCGATGCGTCAACCAATAAAGCCATCAGCAATGTCGTCGCAACCGGCGATTTCAGCGGTGAGTTGGCCGAAACTATGCTTCTTCATCAACTTCAGGGATTAAGCGCTAAAAGAGTATTATTAGTAGGGGCCGGACTGGAAACCAAATTTGATGCCAAAAGCGCAATCAAAGCAATTCGGGCCGCCTATCAAGTCACTCAAAAACTTGCCGCCACTAGCCTGCACTTTGCTATTGCCAGCGTGACTGTCACCGATAGGGATAGTAATTGGCTTACCGCCAGAGTGGCTGAGGAAGGCGAAAGCAGCTACTACCGGTACACCGCAACAAAAAGTAAGAACCCAAAAGCACCTGCCACCAAAACAGTCTCTGTCTCACCAATTAATGGAGGACGCCGCAAATCATTAGATAGCGCTCTGAAACGTGGATTTGCCATCGGCAAAGCGATCAATGTAGCCAAAGAATTGGGTAATTTACCTGCCAATGTATGCACGCCTACCTATCTCGCCGAGCAGGCCAAGCAGCTTGGGGAAAAGAATAAAAGTATCACTACACAAATTCTCGGTGAGAAACAAATGCTGCGACTGGGCATGGGGTCGCTGCTGTCTGTTTCAGCAGGGTCTGCTGAAGAAGCTAAGTTCATCATTATGCAATATAAAGGCGCCAAATCAGACAGTCGCCCGTATGCCATCGTTGGCAAAGGTGTCACTTTTGATACTGGTGGAATAAGCCTCAAGGCCGGCAACGGCATGGATGAGATGAAATACGATATGTGCGGTGCAGCAAGCGTGATAGCAACCATGGGATGCGTTGCCGAGCTTAAATTACCTATTAATGTCGTTGGCATAGTCGGGGCTGTCGAAAACATGCCTGGCAGCAAAGCCACCAAGCCCGGCGACATCGTCACCAGCATGTCTGGACTGACTATCGAAATATTAAATACCGACGCTGAGGGACGCTTGGTACTGTGTGATGCCCTCACATATACCGAGCGCTTTAACCCACGCAGCGTCATCGACATTGCAACGTTAACCGGTGCAGCCGTTGCCACTTTCGGCTCCCACGTAAGCGCGCTGCTTAGTAACGATGACGATCTTGCTAACGAAATAATAAACTGCGGCACAGACTGTGTTGATCCAGCTTGGCAGTTGCCAATGTGGGACGAATATCAACCCCTGCTAAACAGTAATTTCGCAGATATTGCCAATATTGGTGGTCCGCGAGCTGGCACTATAACAGCGGCCTGCTTTCTGTCGCGCTTCACGGAAAAGTTTGCTTGGGCACATTTAGATATTGCTGGCAGCGCTTGGATTTCAGGACAAGCAAAGGGTTCTACAGGCAGACCAGTGCCGCTACTTGTTGAATACCTAAACAATCAAAAAGCCTAATGGATTGGTTTAGCTGATGGCAAGCGTCCACTTTTACACTCTAAACTCGCAGCGCTATAAAAGCGGCGACGTGTTAAATGTTGTATGCCGATTAACTGAAAAAGCGGTCAGCCATCAGCATGAGGTTTATATTTATACCTCCTCCTCATCACAGTCCAAGCAGCTGGATGATTTGTTGTGGCAGTTCAGGAGCCAGTCGTTTGTGCCTCACAGCCAAACGACTGGCTCTAACCTCCACCATGAGCAAGTGATGCTAGGCGACTCACTGCCTCCTGACAGCTTCAAGGGCATGCTAATCAATTTGTCCAGTGCGCCGGTGTCGCCAGCACAATTCAGTCGCGTTAATGAATTTGTAGGCCCCGATGAGGCAAGCTTGTCGGCTGGACGGGAACGCTATCGTCACTATAAAGCCCTAGGTGTTGAGATTGTCACTAACAAGATCTAAAAGAGCACTCGGCAAATAAAGTAAAGCGGCAAACCTGAGAACTCAAGTATCAGCCCACCTCTACTTGTTGAAGTCCGGCAAAACCCCATTTCATCATGTATAATCATGCCTTCAGTTTAGGTCAGCAGAGCCAACCCCCACATTATGGAAAAGACTTACCAACCACAGCAGCTAGAAAATCATTGGTACAAAACCTGGGAAGAAAGAGGATATTTTGAACCTCAAGGGGAAGGTGATCCCTATTGCATCGTAATTCCACCTCCCAATGTGACTGGTCGCCTGCACATGGGCCACGGGTTTCAAAACGCCATTATGGATGCATTGATTCGCTACCACCGGATGCTTGGGAGGCAGACCCTTTGGCAGGTAGGCACCGACCATGCAGGTATAGCGACGCAAATGGTTGTAGAGCGCAAGCTTAATGCTGCGGGTACTCGACGCCAAGATATAGGCCGAGAAGCTTTTCTAGACAAAGTATGGGACTGGAAAGAAGAGTCCGGCGGCATCATCACTCAACAAATTAGACGTCTTGGATCATCAATTGATTGGTCGCGAGAACGTTTCACCATGGACGATCAGTCGTCTAAAGTTGTAGAACAAGCTTTCATCCAACTTTATGATGAGGGCCTGATTTATCGTGGCAATAGACTAGTTAATTGGGACCCTAAGCTGCTCACAGCGATTTCTGACTTGGAAGTAGTCTCGGAAGAAGAAAATGGCTTCATGTGGCATTTTCGCTATCCAATTGAAGGCAGTGCCGACTCAGTTGTTATAGCAACAACTCGGCCGGAAACACTTTTAGGCGATTCTGCTATTGCTGTGCATCCGGAGGATGAACGCTATCGCTCCTTAGTCGGCAAAATGGTCAACCTGCCACTATGCGACAGGAAAATTCCGATCATTGCGGATGAATATGTTGACCCTGCATTCGGCACAGGCTGTGTAAAAATAACCCCTGCCCATGATTTCAATGACTATGAAGTTGGCAAACGCCACGACCTCCCTATCATCAATATCTTTACTAAAGATGCCAGCATCAATGATGAAGCTCCAGCAGAGTACCGAGGGTTGGGGCGGTTTGATGCTCGAAAGAAAATCGTGGCCGATTTAGAAGCTCTTGGATTGCTTGAAAAAATTGAACCTCACACTCTAAAAGTGCCACGCGGTGATCGCAGCGGTGTTGTTATCGAGCCGTACCTTACTAATCAATGGTACGTCGCTATTCAATCTCTTGCTGACCCTGCCATTAAAGCCGTCGAAGATGGCGATATTGAATTTGTACCCAAGAACTGGGAAAACACCTATTTTGCTTGGATGCGTAACATTCAAGACTGGTGCATCAGTCGTCAACTCTGGTGGGGACATCGAATTCCTGCTTGGTATGACGATGAAGGCAAGATCTACGTGGCACCTACTGAGAGCGAAGCTCGAGTAAAGTACAATTTAGCCGACGATTTAAATCTTCAGCAAGACCCAGATGTATTGGACACCTGGTTCTCTTCAGGCCTTTGGACCTTCTCTACTTTAGGCTGGCCCAATGAACCTGAATTTTTTAATAAGTTTCACCCCACCGATGTATTAGTCACCGGCTTTGACATCATTTTCTTTTGGGTAGCCCGAATGATTATGATGACCTTGAAATTCACCGGAGAAATACCCTTCAAAAAAGTCTACATTACCGGCCTCGTGCGCGATGAGCAGGGCCAGAAAATGTCCAAGTCCAAGGGCAATATTCTTGACCCTATCGATTTAATTGATGGCATCGAACTTGAAGAACTGGTCAAGAAGCGCACCGCTGACATGATGCAACCGCAGCTCAAACAAGCGATCGAAAAAACAACTCGCGAATCTTTCCCAGAGGGCATTGCAGGTTATGGTACTGATGCGCTTCGCTTTACTTTTTATTCATTAGCCACTACTGGCCGAGATATTAAATTTGATCTAGGGCGCACCGAAGGCTTCAGAAATTTTTGTAATAAAATTTGGAATGCCGCACGCTACGTATTGATGAATGCAGAGGAAAAAGACATTGCCAGCAGCCTTGATAGCGCCCAGCTATCTATTGCCGATCGCTGGATTATTAGCCGCTTCGACAAAGCTAACGCGAATGTTCAAGCCGCAATTAATGACTTCCGTTTCGACCTTGCCTCACAAACTCTCCACGAGTTTATTTGGAATGAATACTGCGACTGGTATGTAGAACTTTCCAAGCCTGTGCTCTGGGGTGACGAAGCTGACCCAGAAAGCGCCGCTGTTACTCGTTTAGTACTATTAACAACCCTAGAAAAAAGTCTACGCCTATTACATCCATTCATGCCTTTTATTACCGAGGAGATTTGGCAGAAAATAGCTCCGCTTACAGGCCAAGCTCACAGTAGCGAAGCAAGTATTATGCTGGCTCCCTATCCGGCGCTTAATGACAACATAGATGAAGAAGCAGAACGGCATGTTGAGTGGATTAAAGGCGTGATTATTGCCATCAGAAATATACGCGGCGAAATGGATATCTCGCCCGCGAAAAATATTAACGTGTTTTTGCGAAGCGAATCCCAAAGCGAGTCTAAAAGTGGCCAACTACGATTGGAAAGTTATCGTCCCTATCTCGAAAAGCTCGCCAAGCTAGAAAGCATCCAATGGCTAGACGACAAGTCCCAAGCCCCCAAAGCGGCGACAGGGATTTATAAAGACTTAGAAATACTGGTGCCTCTGGCTGGGCTTATCGATGTAGATGCTGAACGTGCCCGTTTAAACAAAGAGATTGAAAAACTCGCCAACGGACTTAAAGCGGTGAGTGGCAAACTCAATAACGCTAAGTTTGTGGACAATGCGCCCGATGCGGTTGTTGCTAAAGAGCGCGGGAAAGCAGAGCAGATGACCAGTACATTGGAAGCACTGAAGAGCAAACTGAAAGAATTAGACGAACTGTAGCTGAAAGGTAAGTCCAACTGCGTTAGCGAGAGGAAACTTAAACTAACGCAGTTCCTTCGGCATGCTGAAGACGATATCTTCCTTTACTCCATTTAATTCCGCCGCATCGACCCCAGCCAAATCTTCCAGCTTAGCTATGACCTGCTGAACCAGGACTTCGGGAGCGGATGCCCCTGCCGTGACACCAAAGCGATGCTTTCCTGCCAGCCACTTCTCATCAATACCTTGAACACTGTCGATTAAGTAGGACTCACAGCCGAGTCTTTCCGCGAGTTCTTTGAGCCTGTTCGAATTTGAACTATTGGGCGAACCCACCACAAGAAGTAAATCGCACTCCAACGCTAATTGCTTGACGGCATCTTGCCGATTCTGGGTAGCATAGCAAATATCTTTTTTACGAGGCCCTTCGATGCCAGGAAACCTGTCCTTTAAGGCATCAATAACTTTCGAGGTATCATCCATTGATAGCGTAGTTTGTGTGACATAAGACAGTTTTTCTGGATTCTCAACAATCAGACTTAATACGTCTTTTACAGATTCGACCAAATATATTTTGCCACCAAAAGAATCATCATACTGCCCCATGGTGCCATCTACTTCAGGGTGATTCTGATGTCCAATAAGGACACATTCCCGCCCCCCTTGACCAAACTTAATCACTTCCATATGAACTTTTGTCACTAAGGGACAAGTTGCATCAAAGACTTGAAAGCCTTTTATTTGAGCATCGTCTTTAACAGATTGGGCGACACCATGAGCACTAAACACGACAACTGAATTTCTGCCAGTACGGTCAATTAACGGAATATCGCTTAACTCTTCAACGAACACAGCACCGCGGGAGCGAAGCGTCTCGACGACAAATTTATTGTGGACAACTTCATGACGAACATAAATCGGCTCGCCAAAGATATCTAAAGCTCGGTTTACGATATCAATTGCTCGATCAACCCCCGCACAAAAACCTCTAGGGTTAGCTAGTCTAATCGTCGTTATTTGAGCTGACGTGGTTTTATTGGATGCCGCGGGAATGGAAACCGCTTGTTTCAAGGTGTCCGACATAATGACCTACAGTTTAACTTCTAAGGTTTCAACAGTCGCGGGCATAACAGCCAAGATATTGGCTTTAAAAACAATTGGCTTTCCCGCAAGTGGGTGATTAAAGTCTATGGTGATTGTCTCTTTCTTTATCGCCGCAACAATCCCAGGCAAATCGAATCCACCGGGGTCTTTAAACGAAACAACACTGCCAACTTCAGTCGGCACAAGATCATCTTCAAACAGGTGTTGGAATTTTGCGATCGGAAATGACTGAATGTTCTTCGGGTTTATCTCTCCGAAAGCCTCCGCTGCAGCTAAGGTCTTAACAAGCTCGCTACCTGGCTTCAAGCCGATTAAACCGTCTTCAAACCCCGGCAGCATACTGCCATCCCCCAAGCGGAAACTAGCCACCGGCCCGTTGTAGTTGCCGTCAATTATTTCTCCCGACTCAAGCGCCAAGGAAAAGTGCAAACTTACACGAGAGCCCTCTTCAATAGTGTTTCCGATTTCTGCCTGCGTCATCTTTAAACCTTATTTTCTATGTTCATACTTATCACTGCGCAAAGCCCCTAGGCGAAGTAACGAGTTTCACCTGTGCCATCAATGTTATCTACACAACGCTGACATAGCGTAGGATGGTTTTCACTAACACCAATATCGCTGCTAAAATGCCAACATCGCTCACACTTTTCATGAGCTGAGGCGGTAATCTCCAATTTCAATCCTGATAGTTCTGTTTCTGTGGCAACGCCCGGAGCCTCAGCCAGTGGTTTTACTGTCGCTCTGGAAACTATCAAAACAAATCTTAACTCTGCCTCTAGGCGCGCGAGTGACTCAACTAGTTCCGGGGCACAATACAAATCAACTTCAGCACTTAGACTCGAGCCTATACTTTTATTAGCACGCTTAGCTTCCAGCGCTCTATTAACAGCTGTTTTGACTTGTAAAACCTGATTCCAGAAAGCATCGCTAAAATTTTCGTGCTCCGCCAGCAAATCATTGGTTTCGCTAAAGTTCGACAGAAACACGGACTCAACTCGCTTACCCGGAATATGCTGCCACAGTTCATCTGCGGTAAAACTTAAGATCGGCGCTATAAGTCTGCTTAGCGTCTCTAATATTTGAAACATAGCGGTCTGGGTAGACCTACGAGCCATGCTGTTTGCATTTGTGGTGTATTGACGGTCTTTAATAACATCCAAGTAAAAACCACCTAGCTCTATAACGCAAAAGCTATGAATCTTTTGGTACACATTGAGAAATTCATAGGCATGATAGTGCTCAATAATTTCTTGCTGTAGAAGCTGACTTTTACGAACTATCCAATAATCCAACTCCATCATCTTTTCGGACTCAAGTTGGTCAGTTAACGGATCGAAGCCATTCAAATTAGACAGCATGAATCTAGCAGTGTTTCGAATTCGACGATAAGAATCAGCAACCCGTTTGAAAATTTCATCCGAGACTGTCATCTCCCCGCGATAGTCTGTCGCAGCAACCCACAGTCTTAAAATGTCAGCGCCATATTGCTTATAGATTTGACTAGGCGCCACCGTATTACCTACCGATTTAGACATTTTTTTACCCTCGGAATCGACAAAAAAACCGTGAGTTAACACTTCTTTATAGGGTGCTGTCCCGTTCATTGCGACCGCTGTTTTCAGTGACGATTGAAACCAACCCCGGTGCTGATCCGAACCTTCCAAATAAAGGTCTGCAGGGTACTGCAGCTCTTTCCTTTTTTGCAGCACTGATTGATGAGTCACCCCAGAGTCAAACCACACATCTAAAGTGTCGGTAACCTTTTCATAGGCAGATGCCTGCTCTCCTAAGAGCTCAACCGGGTCCAACTCAAACCATGCCTCGATGCCCTTTTCTTCAATCATCAACGCGACTTCTTCCACCAGCCTTTCCGTCTCAGGATGAAGCTCTTGAGTCTCTTTATTGACAAAGAGTGTGATTGGCACACCCCAAGTCCTTTGCCTTGATACGCACCAGTCAGGACTGCCTTTAAGCATCAGCTCTATTCTGGCTTTGCCCCAATCGGGGATCCATTTCACATCTTTAACAGCATCTAACGCCGAACCAAGTAGGTCCTTCTCGGTCATGCTAATAAACCACTGCGGAGTAGCTCGATAAATTAGAGGGGTCTTAGTACGCCAGCAGTGGGCATAACTGTGAGTAATTATCTCATGAGTAACAAGTGCTCTTTCTTGTTTTAGGGCCTCTAGAACTTGCTCGTCAACTTTATAGACATGCTCGCCTGCAAATTTCCCTGCTGAGGAAGTAAATATTCCATTTTCATCAACAAGATTTAGAGTGCCTAAGCCATATTCACGGCCAACATTAAAATCGTCAACACCGTGATCTGGAGCGGTATGAACTGCCCCGGTTCCAGCATCGGCTGTCACATGCTCACCCAGAATTAGTGGTACTTGACGCTCAAGAAAGGGGTGTTGCAGGAGCATATTCTCTAGAGACGCACCCGCAGCTTTGCCGAGGATTTTAAAATCCGCACACCCGTAGCGAGCCATTATTCCTGCAACCATGATCTCGGCAACTACCAGAATCTCTGAGCCTTCGCCGATATCGCATTGCACCAAGGCATATTCAAATTCCCCATTAAGACTAACCGCCTGATTGGACGGCAGAGTCCACGGGGTTGTAGTCCAAATCACTACGGATACAGACTGATCCGGTGAGTTTAAGACCTCTCCTTGAAAAGCTGCCAAGAAGTCTTCGCGATTCTCAACAGGAAAACGTACATCGATTGCGAAGGATTGCTTGTCTTGGTATTCAACTTCAGCCTCGGCCAAAGCTGACGCCCCGACTACACTCCAATATACCGGCTTGTAACCTTTCACAAGGTGCCCATTAGAGGCAATTTTACCGATTGAACGAACGATATCCGCCTCGGTATCAAAATCCATTGTCAGATAAGGATTGTCCCAATCCCCTAATACGCCAAGTCTGATAAATCCGGCCTTTTGGATTTCAACCTGCTTTGCTGCATATTCCCGGCAAGCTTTGCGAAACTCAGCAAATGAAATTTTCTGTCCCGCTTTACCTTTTTTCTTTTCGACATTGTGCTCGATAGGCAAGCCATGACAATCCCAGCCTGGGATATAAGGCGCATCGAAGCCACTAAACTGCCGAGACTTAACGACAATATCTTTAAGCGTTTTATTAATCGCATGCCCTAAATGTAGGTCCCCATTTGCGTAAGGCGGGCCATCGTGAAGAATAAATTTTGGCTTACCTGCATTTTTCTCGCCAATTTTCTTGTAGAGATCTAGCTTATTCCATTTTTCCAGAATAGCAGGCTCTCTTTGAGCCAAATTGGCTTTCATAGGAAAGTCTGTCAGCGGTAGATTTAGAGTGTCTTTATAATCAGTCATAGGTTTTATACTTCTGCGATTTTTTGCTTTTTATCCAATACTTCACGTACCTGAGCGACATCAATTGCTATCTGTTTTTTTAACGACTCAATGCCATCAAATTTTATTTCGTCGCGAATCTTTTTCTTAAATATGACCTCAATCGAGCGCCCGTAAATTTCTTTATCGAAGTCTAATATATGGGCTTCCAAAATAGCTTCTAGAGTGTCAGTTACAGTCGGCCGGTAGCCAATGTTCACAATTGCTGGCAAGAATATATCAGCCAATCGGACCTCGCATGCAAACACACCGTGCAGGGGTATGGTATGACGCTGAGGATTAACGTTGCACGTTGGAAAGCCAATAGTTGAGCCCAATTGTTGGCCCTTCACTACATCGCCCTTTATGGAATACGGCCGACCCAACAACTGCTCCACTAAAAAGAAATCGCCAAGTGCTAATTGCTCTCGTATAAACGTACTGCTTATCCTTTGCCCGTTGCGCTCATAAGCAGCGGTTTCTAATACTTCGAAGTTGTTTTTCGCACCCCAAGCCTGAAGCATTGCAAAATCGCCTTTACGCTTATGCCCGAAACGCCAATCATTACCAACAATAAAGCTGACAATACCAATGCCATCGATAAGAATATCTTGGATAACTTCTTCTGGTGTTAATTGGGACAGCTCTTTATCAAACTTAAGCTGAAATACGTAATCAATTCCAAAGCTTTCCAGAAGCTCAACTTTTTCTTTAACCGAAGTGAGCCGAGCAGGAGATCGACCTCCTTCACCCGCAAAATATTCCTCCGGATGGGGTTCCAAAAGAATCACCAGCGAAGGCAAATTGAACTGCTCTGCTTTTTGCTTTAATTGATCAAGGATCAGTTGGTGCCCTAGGTGCACACCATCGAATTTACCAATAGTTGCTACGCAGCTTTGCTGAAACTGGGAAAAGCGGTCA
>Ga0075109_1002004_pt1 | contig 11774 bp, 12 predicted proteins | sample AntAceMetag02UKD_FD_69798 | JGI IMG/M metagenome (GOLD analysis project Ga0075109, IMG submission 69798) | Saline lake microbial communities from Ace Lake, Antarctica - Antarctic Ace Lake Metagenome 02UKD | ecosystem: Environmental > Aquatic > Non-marine Saline and Alkaline > Saline | place...
GCTAACGCAGCCGCGCCCTCACTGTCGAGTAATTCATCCAATGTCGATGCAAGAGAGGCAGACATTGAGTTTGCAAGGATATCGCCTAGCCGCTTTCTTTCGTTGTTGATAGCGGAACTGGGACACTGGACAGCGGGACACTAATAGTTTAATAGCTTAATGATTATCCTGTTTTAAGCTGAGTCTTTCATTCGTGCAAAGCAGTTCCCCTTTTTTCACCCACGCACTAACCGAGGGCTGACTAATGGATAGATAGTTAGCGATATCACGCAAACTCAGGCCTAATTCTTTTGAGCCTAAATAGCAGAGTATTGATTTTGCTTTTGAAAGTTCCCCTCCGCGTGCTTTGGACACCAATTGTTTTTGATTAATGGCGGTGTCTTTGCAGACCCATTCCGCGAGCCTGTCTAGGTCCCAGCCTCGTTGCTTTAATCCTAAGCTGTATTCGGTAGACAGCTCGTCTTGCTGAAGTGCGTTTTCTACAAAACGACTTGACCCAAGAATTCGCTCATCACCAATACAAGCTATATGCTCTTTTCGACGTTGATTCAGGCCTTGCCATCCACCGTGGCTGCGTATTAGGCCTCCCCCCGAGAGTATAGGCTTGTTTGATTTTGTGTCCGCATTGCTAAGAAAATCTATGTAATTGGATTTCGCACGAGTATTGTCATTGCCGAAATAATCTAATGTTGCTTCTACAGAATGCCAATCCTGTTTATGCCTCCCCAGCATGCCTGCATGTCCGGTCCAAGCGTAGCTGCTTAGCGCATTAACATCCGTTACCATTTTAGCTCTTATGGGGTTTAGGTGAATGTAACGAACAAGCTCTATGAAATAGATATCTGCATCTATTAATATCGATTGGTAGCGATTCTGAAATACATAGCCGCAGCGCCCATGCCTGCGGTTATAACTACTAGCAAAGCCACCTAACGCAGAGGCCATGAGCTTTGATAGAGGCTTATCACTTACCTGTATAAGGAAATGGTAATGATTAGACATTAATGCCCAGGCTAAACATCGTGCGTCAACTCGAATAAGACCCTCACCAAAACGCTTAAGAAAGTCTCTTTTGTCTGCGTCCGCCTCAAAGATGTAGCGTCTCTCTAAGCCGCGCCCAATGACATGATAAAAACCACCGGGTAAATGTAATCGACCAATCCTTGGCATCCATTGAAAGTAGTTCAAGAATCAACCAGAAGCAAAGTTCTAAAGCTATTAAACTATTAGTGTCCCGCTATCCCCTAAACTATTAGTGTCCCGCTATCCCCGCTATCCCCCGCTATCCTCCCGTGTCATATCGTCGCGTACCGGAGGTGTTAAGGTCGTCAGCTTTAGCTTATTAATTTTAATTTTTTTTGTTTATTCTCCGTACTCTTCTGCTAGCAACACGTAACATTTTGGTAAACTTAGGACATTCAAAATGACTTGGTGCTGGGCAGTTAGCAGCATGGCGGAGTCCATCACGCATTGCTACTAAATGCTTGATAGTCTGGTCTAGTTCACTCGCTTTTACTAACAATTCCTGCCTGTCTATTTGCGGGCGACCATCCGCAGCAAACATGCCATCAATTTCTTTTAACGACAATCCCGCTAAGCGACCTAATGAAATCAAAGACAGCTGTTCTAATACCTTGCCATCGAATAAACGGCGTAACCCATGACGGCCAATAGATTTAATCAAACCCTTTTCTTCATAATAACGCAGCGTTGATGCCGGCAAGCCTGACCGTTCTGCCACTTTCCCAATATCTAGTATTTTTTCTTTCACTTTTGCCTTGACCTCAAGTTAACTTGAAGTGTCATGATAGCGAAAGAGATAAAAAAATTCCAGACGAAACTCGCTCATTTGGTAGTAGCTGGCAGTCTTAACACATAAATCGAACAACGAATCAGGAGAGTAAACTATGGGTGAAGAATTATTGTTTCCATATCTAATAGCTAGCGGTGTAATAATTGGCGTCGGGGCGACGGTTGCGATGGATGTTTGGGCGTTATTGCTTCGACGTTTTTTTGGCATTGCAGCACTAAATTATGCATTAGTAGGTCGCTGGCTAGCCTATATTCCCAGAGGCATATTTCGTCATGACAATATCTCTACTGCCAAACCGTTTGCAACAGAATTGCTAATCGGTTGGGTTGCGCACTACCTAACAGGAATAATATTTGCTCTGACACTGATTGAGTTTATTGGCAACGACTGGTTGATTGAGCCTAGCGTAATACCAGCGATAGCTTTTGGCCTCTTAACCGTTGGATTTCCTTTTTTCCTAATGCAACCCGGCATGGGCTTAGGAGTTGCCGCAGCAAAAACTCCTAAACCAAACGTAGCACGACTTCGCAGCATAACAACACACTTAGTGTTTGGCTTAGGCTTATATTTATCTGCCATGATAAGTGCACTATTTGTAAACCAGTGAGCGGAAAAAGGGTAAGGTAAGGTCAGTTTAGCCCCGTGAATTCGGCTACCGTGGCGTGAGAACCAAGATTCGGTATTGACAAGTTAACTTGTCAGTACCGATTAGATATCTATGACTTTGATACGGCTCAGTCGCATTTAAATGTGATCACAGGGGACACTACTAGTTTACTAACTTAAACATGATTTAAAGGTTACGTTGGTAAACTAGTAGTGTCCCCCGCCATTTCATTTCAATCTCAAACAGATGCAATGCGACTCATTAGGAAAGGGCTTTCATTCAATCAACGCATCTATCTTTGCGGCACAAATATAATCGTTCTCCGACAGGCCATCAATAGCATGAGTGGAATAAGTTATATGGCAATAGCCATAGCCAAATTCGACATCTGGGTGGTGCATTTCCTTGTCGGCCATCCAAATGACCATGTTTAAAAAGTACACTGTCTTTGCGAAGTTTTTAAATTTGAATTCGCGTCGAATGAAACGTCCATCATCTGACAACGACCAATCGGCGTGAAGACTTTTCGCTAGTGAGGCGGCCTCTTCAAGAGTAAGCGCTGGAATGTCGCCCTCGCAGGGAACACAGTGTTTGTTACAAAGATCGCAAGTGGCTGTCATATTTTTTGCCTGCAGGTTTTAGATAGTGGCTGGTGTCTACTTGTTTGTTTAAGTATTTAAGCGGCGTGCTCGGTGCAAGCTAAGGGAAAATTTGCTCCATACATACCGAGCCTTCTTGCTTCGCGTATTGCACCCAGTAAATCTTGCTCAATCAGTTCAAACAATTCTTCGAAATCATCGATAATAAAATAGCTAGTTTGCAATGCATCAATACGATAAGGAGTCCGCAACACATCCATGAGCTTGAAGGGCAGACGTTTGGGGGTATTGCTCTCAATGCTATAGGGCAGCTCAGTAAATGAAGACACAATACCAGCGCCATAGGGACGTGGACCAGCGGCGCTATGAATCAAACCAAATTCTATAGTGAACCAATAGAGGCGGGCTAGCCAGGAATAGTCCGCTGGTTCCGCTGCTAAACCAATTTTTCCGATAGCGTGGGAGAACTCAGCGAAACGTTGATTCATCAGTAACGGAGCGTGTCCAAAAATTTCATGAAAAATATCGGGCTCTTGCAGATAGTCGAGTTCCTGACATGAGCGAATAAAAGAAGCCGCCGGAAACACTTTATTGGCGAGCATGTGGTAAAACTCTTCAAAACTTATCAAAGCATCTACGGGTGCTACCTTCCAAGCGGTGGCGTCATAGAGCTTTTCACTTATGGCTTTACACTGGGGAATTTGCTCATTGGGTAAATCGAGTTGTGCTAGGGCATGTTGATATTCCTCACAGGCATATTGCGCAACACATTCCCGCTGGCGACTAATCAGAGTTTGCCAAGTGTCATGTGCTTCAGCCGAGTAAGGGATTAACCCATTCTGATCAGCCCGCATCGCCTGATATTTAGATCGCTTCGCCATATGTCGTGCCTTGTTAAAATGTCCGAGAGTTAGTAAGACGAATGATTGCACATAGCACTTGAAATATTGTTGCGCATATTCCTTAAATCGACTAATTTGAGCAATATTTGTTCAATTAGTAGGTATATATGAATAGGTCTTCCAATAAATTAGATAAATATGATCGCAAGTTGCTGCAGGAACTTCAGTCTGATGGGCGTATCTCTAACCTTGAATTAGCCGAAAAGGCCAATCTTTCATCAGCCCCCTGCTGGCGTCGGGTACGTAAGTTAGAAGAAGAAGGTTTTATTGACCGTTATACCGCCCTGCTCAATCCGGAGAAAATCGGTTTGTTTGCTATGGGCTATATACAGATATCATTAATTAACCACCACCATGAAACACTAGAGAAGTTTAATGACTTTGTTATGAACGCGGCAGAGGTTTTAGAATGCTATTCGGTCAGTGGTAACTATGATTTTCTGATTCGCGTGGTCGCTAGCGACACTTTAGCGTTTGAAGATTTCCTGATGAAAAAACTTTTGCCAACTAATGTTGTGCAATCAACCAATACGGATTTTGTGCTAAGACAAAAGAAATATACAACACAATTAATGGTGTCGGAGCAGGAATAGGGACAGAGGATAAATAGCGAACAAATAGGGTCAGGGTAAAAATACAGTACTGTATTTTTACCCTGACCCTATTTATTCAAGTCCTCGACATCGCGGCGACTCAGGTTGAGTCGATGGTAAACCCACACGGCATACTGACTGATTTCAGGTGGGAATCGGTGACGCTTGTACATTCTGGATTTAGTCATGGGCCGAATACTGTCAGATTGGGAGTTAACTTGTTAGTACCCTTAGTCCGGCAAGTGATGCTTAGGATCAACCGGTCGCATCAAGGCGTTGGCGACCAGTGCAATACCTAATAACATCGCCATCAAAATCATTGTGGAATTGTAGATACTACTGGTTGGGTCGGTAGTTCCTGCCGGCGCAATTTCCATGAGGCGGGATAGGGTTACTGAGTTTTGAGCTACCAACAACTCCAGTTGATCTACCCCAGCACCGAATTGCGCCTGAAAGGCGGCGGGATCGATTTTGGATACCAAATCGTTAATGGCACTGTTAACTGAGTTCTCTCTTAATGAAGTAATTGCTAAAGGTCCAAGCACGCCAGCTGTACTCCATGCCGTGAGCAGCCTGCCGTGTATGCCGCCTACATACTTGGCGCCAAAGATGTCTGCTAGGTAGGCTGGAATGGTGGCAAAGCCGCCGCCGTACATAGTGAATATGATCATGGTGGCGGCGTAGAAGTACACTAGCCACACCACCGACGGATTGACGCTTACTTGCGCCGCAGCGAAGGGTATAGAAAGGTAAAGCACGATGCCCAAGACAAAGAAAATCCAGTAGGTGTTGCGTCTACCAACATAATCCGATGCACTGGCCCAGATAAAACGGCCCATCATGTTGAATGCACTGATCATCACGACATACGTTGCAGCAAAGGACGTATCCACGACTTGGGGGAGGCTGGATCCAAAGATCTCCGTGATCATGGTTCTGGCTACACCAAGCACTCCTATACCCGCAGTCACGTTCAGACAGAGAACGATCCAAAGTTGGTAGAACTGCGGCGTCTTCAAGGCTTGGTCAATATCCACGTTCTTAGCGGAGATTAATCCACTGCGCTTCTCGTCACTCAGTTCCACCCAGCCTTCGGGCTTCCAACCTTCTGCCGGTATGCGATAGGAGAAGGCGGCAAACAGCATCACAATCAGGTAGACAACACCGAGTATCATGAATGTTTCGGCGACACCTGTGGCGCCGGTATTCACGACATAAACACCTTCCGGTCCGGGGATAGTTAAGTTTCTGACTTCGGACGCACCGATAATCACGACTTCCTGTAGTGCACCACTGAGTTCGACGAAGCGGCGCCCAGCTTCTGTAACGAGGCTAACTTGATCCACAGTGCCGAGATATTCCGGTGCGCGGTAAAATAGGCGAATGAAAAACTCTTTCAACGGTGTGCCGATCATGGCACCGCCACCGAATCCCATTATCGCCATGCCTGCTGCCATGCCGCGCCTGTCGGGGAACCATCTTATTAAGGTGCTAACAGGGGATACATACCCAAGCCCCAAGCCGCAACCTCCGATCACGCCGTAGCCGAGGTATAACAACCATAATTGGTGGGTCATGATTCCGGCGCCACCGACGAGATAGCCACCACCCCAGCAGCAAGCTGCCACTACGCCGACTTTTCGGGGCCCAACTTTCTCTAGCCATTTGCCGGCAAATGCGGCCGCTAGCCCGAGGAACACGATGGCTACAGTGAACACCCAGACAACTTCACTCAAGCTCCAATCATCGCCGCTACTTGCGACCACGCCATAGACTCGGGTCAGTGAGGGATTGTAGATACTCCATGCATAGACTGAGCCTATGCACAGGTGAATGGCCACTGAGGCCACCGGTACGCGCCAGCGATTGTATTCAATAGGAGCAATGATATGTTCTTTAGACAGAAATCCAGCCATGAGTGTGTCCTTTATTATTTTTGTTGTCCGCAGAGCTCGGATGAATTATCGAGTAGGCTGTTGGCTCATAGTTGCCAAACTAGACTATTGAACCCTTACTGTAAAACACTTGGGACATTAATAGTTTACTAGCTTAGTGACCTGCTTTGTTGGTCAAAAACCCTTCCCGGCATAATTGCGATCGGTAGGTGTTCTCTGTAATGTTGCAGAAAAAGAATGGGTGCTTATGGTAACTACACTCTAGACTGACCAGCAATGCTTTTATCCATTCGTAAAAAAGTCTAGAAAATCTAGGGACGCTCATAGCTTATCAACTTTGGTCAGAACCAGCGTCAAATTAGGTTGAGTTTAGAGTGTCCCTAGATTTTATAGCGGACAGCATTATTAATTGTATGAAGTATCTTATAGAATAAATCTATCCTCACTCCTTCCTGATGAGCCGCTAATTACAAACCGGCCGAATAATACCGAAAAAAACATAGCCCTTGCGGCAATCAACTAAAAAAAATACAGGGCTCAATCTATGCATCCAAGCCATTTCGCTAAATCTACTCCTGATAAACCTGCCTTTATTATGGCCGACAGCGGAGAAGTGGTGACCTATTTGCAGCTAGAACAGCGCTCGAATCAGATTGCACAATTGTTTCGCTCGCTAGGCTTGCAGCCCGACGATCACATCGCCATCCATATGGAAAATAATCGCTATTTTATGGAAATTATCTGGGCTGCTCAGCGCTCTGGCATTATCTATACAGCAATAAGCACTCACCTACGTGAGGAGGAGATTGCCTACATCGTAGACAACTGTGAAGCCAAAGTATTACTAAGCTCAATTGCACTCGGTGACTTGGCCGGCAATATTCGCAGTCGCTGCAATGGCCTTCAAGATTGCTTTATGGTTGGCGGCACATCCCATGGCTACCAGTCATTGGAGGAAGCAATTGAATCGCAGCCAAATACACCCATAGATGACGAAGAACGCGGCGTGCAAATGCTGTATTCATCAGGCACCACGGGTCGACCTAAAGGCGTGTTACCCAAGCGGGCATCGGGTGAATCAATTCAAGTTATGACACCGTCGGCGGCCACGTTAGGAGTGAAATTCGGTTTCGGCGAAAACACCGTGTATCTGTCACCGGCTCCGCTTTATCACGCCGCGCCATTGACCTATAACACGATTACTATGCACTCTGGTGGCACTAGCATCATTATGGAACGCTTCGATGCCGAGCGCAGTCTAGAGCTCATAGAGAAATACCAAATCACCCACAGCCAATGGGTGCCGATAATGTTTATCCGTATGCTGAGGTTAGATGAAAAGTTCAGAACTCAGTTCGATTTCAGTTCTCATAAGGTCGCTATTCATGCCGCCGCACCTTGTCCCGTTGAAATAAAGCAGCAGATGATTGCTTGGTGGGGGCCGATTATTAACGAATACTACGGCTCCACCGAAGGCATGGGCTTTACCGCCCTCAACTCCGAACAATGGCTGAAGCATCCTGGTTCAGTAGGACCACCGCTGGGTTGTCGAATTAAAATTCTTGACGATGATGGTCAGGAATTGCCAGATGGTGAGATAGGTACGGTCTATTTCGCAGACCGCATAGGCGATTTCAGTTACTACGGTGAACCAGAAAAAACGGCCGCTTGCATATCACCTGAAGGCTGGGGCACTGTGGGTGATGCAGGCTATCTAGATGACGACGGTTATCTGTACCTCAGTGACCGAAAGGATTTCATGATCATCTCAGGTGGCGTCAATATTTATCCTCAAGAGATTGAAAATCAATTAATTCTCCATAACGCCGTTGCCGATGTGGCAGTGTTTGGCATACCCAATACAGAGTTTGGTGAAGAAGTGAAAGCGGTTGTGCAACCGATAAAATGGCCGGTTGATGAGAAAGCAGTGGAGCAGGAATTACTGGTTTGGCTGCGCGGGGTTTTATCACCGGTGAAAGTGCCACGTTCTATTGATTTTGTGCAGGAATTGCCGCGCTTGGATAACGGGAAGCTTTATAAGCGTTATCTTCAGCAGCAATACCGAGATAAAGCGAAGCTGTTACATAAATAACCGGGGCAGCAAGTTCGACAGGCCAGAGCACTTTGAACTTGCAATTTATCGACCTAAATCAAACTACTCTGTCGCTCTTGATTGCTCTAACTGGGTTTTTCCTAGGCCAGATAAAGGTATTGACAAGTTAACTGTCTAGACCGTGCAAAATTCCGAGTCGGTCTTTCTATATTCCCGCTGCGTTTTCTCAAGTCGCAAAAGCACGCTGTCTAAAATATCGATAGTTCTCTGCTGACACAAGATGTCGTCCAAGGTTGAACAAGTTATTAACCGCCGCATGAGCACCCAAAAACCTCTGAGCTTGCTCCACTGACTTAAACTTACGCATTCCCCGTTATCTCACCCTAGTCGGTTCGTGCGATAGCTCGCATCTATTGTTCGCATACTGAGATGTGTCATGAATCGCCTCCGGTATCAATTCTCTATGAGCCACCTTGTAGCTTCTCAATTTGTCGATGACTATCTTTCTGGGCTCACCTCGGTGTTTCCTCAATAGCCGTTTAAAGAAGCGCTTTGCGGCCTTTCCGTCACGCCTCTTCTGCAGGAATACATCAACCACTTCACCATCCTGGCCAACGGCTCTCCATAGATAATGCTGTTTCCCGTGGATCTTAACGAATACTTCATCGATGATGAAGGTGTCTCCATATCCTTGATGCTTTCGTCTTAACCTTTGAGCATATTTCGAACCAAACTTATTGCGCCAGAGGCGAATTGCTTCGTAGCTGACAGTGATGTCCCGCTGCGCCATCAAATCTTCGACGTCACGATGACTCAGGTTAAATCGATGATAGAGCCATACGGCATATTGAATGATTTCAGGTGGAAATCGGTGGCGCTTGACCATTTATGACTGAGTCATGAGCTGAATACTGTCAGATTAGGCGTTAACTTGTCAGTACCGTTCCCTGCAATGTTGCAGAAAAAGAAAGGGTGTTTATAGTAACTACACTTCCATCGATCAAGGTGTTTCTGGCTTTACATTGATCTAAATAACCCCACACTGCGTATTGGCAACTTTAGTAATTCATCAGAATGGAATACAACTATGGCTTACACAATCGAAACATCGCTGGGTGAAAAAGAAACCAGCCTGTCCCTATTAAAAGTGCTCGCGGAAAATAGTTTTGACTCGATCTTGGTGACTGACGGAACGGCCCAGGGCAAAATTATTTACGCGAACAAAGCTTTTAAAAAGTTAACCGGGCATGATCCAGCAGACGTAATTGGACAAACGCCACGTATGCTTCAGGGCGCGGCTACTGACAAAGTCGTTATCGATCGGCTCACTACTGCATTGAAGACAGGTAAGAAATTTGAAGGAAAAGCCATCAATTATAAAAAAGATGGCACACCATTCATCATGTATTGGCGAGTGCTTCCCATCAAAAAAGGTAAAAATATCGAAGCTTGGGTTGCCATCCAGAGGGAAGGCGCGTCTATTTGATATTTGATTTGCCAAGCTCACGGCGGCGTTCGCAGTGAGCTTTTGTATATTTTTTGTTGGCATCACCTTGCTAGTTTTGAAACGAGAATGTACCGCAGATAAGCCACCAATATTTGTTGTGAACGAGTTCTGTTATTAATAGTCTCTAATAATTTTTGATAATATTTTTACTGGTTAGTATGGTTTGTTAGAAGTATAAAATTGCCTCCTCTCTCAAGTCGTATCCGTTATAGTCAAATATCATCAGGTTGCCAGTTTGCGACTCAGGTAGTCCAATAGCACGCAGATATTTTCTTTGCGTGAGCGAAACCCCGAGTTAATTTACAGTCCCTTAGTAGTAGTGCAGTGCCATGAGCGAAGGTCGCTATAAAATGGCCGGCAAAGACTAAATTGGACACCCACAAATTGAACGTAGATTAAATCTAAAAATATCAATAGGTTAACTATTCACTTTATGTGGGTTTCCATAATTGTGTTGCTACCGCTTTCCGAGGTCTACCTCGCTTGAGTGGTTGGACTCTTTGTCCTGTCAGCGCTTCTACCTCAGTTTTGAACCTTTCGGTTCCCAAAATCAAAGTACTCCGACCCCTTTGATTAAACAAAGGCCAGTAATAGAGTATCGATTGCTATGCCCAGTAACAAAGGCAAACCTGACTCCGATTCTTTCGCGAAGTAAATGGCTGCCTTTTTTAGGATTTCGTTCTCCTCCTGGAGCCTTCGATTTTCAGCTCGCAACCTGACTGTTTCATCGGTAGAAGTTTGTGGATTGCGTTTACCATGGCCAGAAAAAGCCTTGCGGCCATGGGTTTCAAGTTCTTCTTTCCATCTGTACAGATGGGTGCGTTTAAGGAATAAATTGGACACCCACTAGAATAAATTGGACACCCACAGATTGCACGCAGATTAAATGTAAAAATATCAACAGGTTAACTATTAACTTTATGTGGGTGACCATAATTGTGTTTAAAAATATCAACAGGTTAACTATTAACTTTATGTGGGTGTCCATAATTGTGTTGTTTGCGTAAATATCCTGGAGCCAGAGTCAGCTACTCTATTAGAGCTCGTACATAAGTATGCATTTTATTTCTTTGATACAGCAGGTTTATTGTTGACAGGGGGGGAGTCCACATAAGTTAACTGCCTAGATCGTGAAAAAATCCGCCTCGGTCTTTCTATATCGCCGCTGCTTTTTCCCAAGAAGCAAAGGCACGCAGTCGAAAATACCGGTAGGTTTCTGCTGACACTAAGTGCCGTCCTAGATTGAACAAATTGTACATAGCTGCATGCGCACTCAAAAACCGCTGTGCTTGTGCCATAGATTTAAACTTTCGCATGCCACGTTCCCTCACCCGCGTAGGCTCGTGCGATGAAGAATAAATTGAGAATAAATTGGACACCCACTAGAATAAATTAGAATAAATTGGAGAATAAATTGGACACCCACAGATTCCACGCAGATTAAATGTAAAAATATCAACAGGTTAACTATTAACTTTATGTGGGTGTCCATAATTGTGCTCTTGTACATTTTAGATTGGGTCATACTGCAGATCCTGACAGATTGGGAGTTAACTTATCAGTACCTATTGGATGCTTTCGGGTGGGAATCGATGGCGCTTTTAGATATTCGATTGAGTCATGAACGGAATACTGGCAGATCGGGAATTAACTTATGTGGACTCCCCCCTGTCAACAATAAACCTGCTGTATCAAAGAAATAAAATGCATACTTATGTACGAGCTCTAATAGAGTAGCTGACTCTGGCTCCAGGATATTTACGCAAACGTGTGTTCAAATCTTGTCAGCGAGCTCGAAGCTCTAG
>Ga0075109_1002005_pt1 | contig 11772 bp, 11 predicted proteins | sample AntAceMetag02UKD_FD_69798 | JGI IMG/M metagenome (GOLD analysis project Ga0075109, IMG submission 69798) | Saline lake microbial communities from Ace Lake, Antarctica - Antarctic Ace Lake Metagenome 02UKD | ecosystem: Environmental > Aquatic > Non-marine Saline and Alkaline > Saline | place...
CGTATCCATTGGCCGGATTGTGCGCAGATTTATCACCTCGGCATCAATACCTTGCTCAGCAAGCTGTTGAGCGGCTTCAAGCGCGAGCCCTACTGCAATCGAATATGCAACGATGGTTACGTCAGAACCTTTACGCTCAATCTTGGCTTTGCCAATAGGTAGCGTGAAATCTTCGGTGTCAGGTACGTCAAAGCTTTGACCATAAAGGATTTCGTTTTCCAGGAAGATCACAGGGTTTGGATTACGAATAGCGCTTTTCAGCAATCCTTTGGCATCAGCTGCAGACCATGGTGCGACAACAGCCAGACCAGGACAGTTTGCATACCATGAGGCATAACACTGTGAGTGCTGGGCACCAACGCGGGACGCAGCACCGTTAGCACCACGGAATACAATCGGACAACCCATCTGACCGCCAGACATATAGAGTGTCTTAGCTGCCGAGTTAATGATCTGATCAACCGCCTGCATCGCAAAGTTAAAGGTCATATATTCAACGATGGGTCGAAGGCCGTAGAACGCAGCACCAACACCCAGGCCAGTAAAGCCGATCTCGGTAATCGGTGTGTCGATGACACGTTTCTCGCCAAATTCTGCAAGCATGCCTTGCGAAATCTTATAGGCACCCTGGTATTCAGCGACTTCCTCGCCCATCAAGAATACCGTGTCGTCCTTGCGCATTTCCTCTGACATGGCGTCACGAAGCGCTTCACGGACAGTTTGTTTCTTCATAGGGCCGTCATAATCGGGCTCAAGGGCGATTTGGGCAGCTTTAGGCTGTGCTGGAACAGGTGCATCATCGACTGGAGCTGCTGCAGGCTCTGCAGGTGCCGCTTCCGCGACGGCGCTTCCGCCTGATGACGCTGCATCAATAGCGCTGGCATCTTCGCCCTCTTCCAAAAGAATGGCAATTGGCGTGTTAACGGCGACGCCTTCGGCTCCATCAGGAACAAGGATTTTGCCGAGTGTGCCTTCGTCGACAGCTTCGACTTCCATTGTCGCTTTGTCAGTTTCGATTTCGCAGAGCACGTCACCGCTCTCGACAGTATCGCCTTCGGATTTCATCCACTTGGCGATTTTGCCCTCAGTCATTGTTGGCGATAACGCCGGCATCAGTACCTGTGTGGCCATAATTTCAACCTTTTTTCGGGTAATTTATGCTCAAGCTTCTTTTAGGATGTCGGTATACAATTCCGACTCGTCCGGCTCGGGGCTCTGCTGCGCAAACTCGGCAGCGGCGGTGACAATCGATTTGATTTCCTTATCGATGTCTTTCAACTGATCCTCAGTCGCGAAACCACCTTCGATGATGGTGTGACGAAGATTGTCGATTGGGTCGCTCTCTTTGCGCATTTTCTGCACTTCTTCTTTTGAACGATACTTCGCTGGATCAGACATCGAGTGACCACGGTAGCGGTAGGTCTTCATCTCAAGGATCATCGGGCCTTTTCCAGCCCGTGCATGGTCAAGTGCAGCGCCGCCCTTTTCGACCACATCAAGGACATCCATACCATTAACCGATTGTCCGGGAATACCGTGCGCGTTACCGCGCTCAGATAATTCAATATTGGAAGATGCACGCTCTATTGATGTGCCCATGCCATATTTGTTGTTCTCAATGACATAGACTACGGGTAAGTCCCAGAGCGCTGCCATGTTGAAGCTTTCGTAGATTTGGCCCTGGTTAACCGCGCCGTCGCCCATATAGGCATGACAAACGCCATTGTCTTCTTTGTATTTGTGCGCGAATGCGAGACCTGTACCCAGTGGGATCTGTGCACCAACGATACCATGACCGCCGAAAAATTTCTTTTCGCGCGAGAACATGTGCATCGAACCGCCTTTACCCTTGGAATAACCGCCTCGGCGACCCGTGAGCTCAGCCATAACACCTTTTGGGTCCATGCCGCAGGCCAGCATATGGCCGTGGTCGCGATATGAAGTGATTACTGAATCGTCAGACGTTCCAGCATGGGTCATTCCAACAACAACAGCTTCCTGACCGATATATAGATGGCAGAAGCCACCAATCAGGCCCATGCCATATAATTGTCCGGCTTTCTCTTCAAAACGCCGAATATTAAGCATGTCACGGTAATAGCCAATCAGCTGATCACCGGAGACGGTTGGAGATTTGGAACTTGATTTAGATTTAGAAGCGGACTTGCTTGTGGTCGACTTCTTGGCGCTGGATCTTGACGCTTTCGCCATCATTCTCTCCCAATGTCAATTGTGGCGGTTAATCCCCGCTCTCAATAATGAGAAAGTAAGTGAATTAGATAGTGGGTTCAAGCAAAGTCGCCCTATAAAAGCGAATAAGGTCCAAAAAGGATCAAAAGATAACTGGAAATAAGTTAAGCTGCATGTTTCCCGAACTGAACGGGAACGATATTCTCCCGGTCTACACGTGCAACGGCCTCAAAGATGTCTGTGAGCCAGTGCCAATAGCATCCCTCAAAACAGATGATATCGTCGGCATTTATCTTTGGCGGAATATGATTTGCGACTTCGGATCGCCAACGCCTCAATGATTGAGGGCGGCTCCAATAACATACGGTATAGGGCACGCCTTCGGGGTCAGTGATATCCTCAATACCGAGAAAGCCTGGTTCGGCAGCGGCAAGGCCAATCATCTGCTCGCCCGCATCCAAATACTGCCCAGCATCAACGCCAGGTGGCGTCGTCCGACTTATAACAGCGTAATATGGTGGATCGCGCCTGGGATCAAACTTGGCCATGTTGCCCTCCTCAGTTTATATGAATTTCTTTGTCGTTTGAATTTGCGACGCGGCAGACTTCGAGAGGCATAGCATTTTGCCCAATAGCACCGCTTGCAGTTTGCCAATTTTCTACATCGGCCAAGTCGCGCCAGTAAGACACTGTGACCGGACGGCCGTCTGCAGCGCGGGCGGTCTCTAAACCCAGAAAACCTGGACGGCGTACTGCGAGCGTTACTAATTGGTCGCTCTCGTTTGCAGGTTCATCCACATTGTTATGGAGTTTGCTATCAATGATGGCGGCATAATATGGCGGTTGTAGTTTGTCTGAGAGTGAAGCCATGAGGTTTCTCCTTTTGCTACTCTTTGTTTAAATTCAAGACGATGACATCGTCAGCTCTGGCGTAACCCAACATCACTCGAACTCGTTCATCGAGCATGTCGCGGTCGATACTGTTCGGATGCAGCAACTTGACGCGCGCATTCCAATGATCTTGTTCAAGAACAAGCCTGTTTAATTGGCGTTCTGCATCAGACACACGCTCACGCATTTGAACGAGCGCCAAAACGCCACGATCTCCATGAACAGTGTGGTAGGCAAAATATGAAACTGCGACGATTCCAAACAACGGACCGACGACATGCTTCGCACGCCTGCGTATTTCTTCTATAAGCCCCATGGACAGCGGGAATCCTTATGTCACCTTCTGTGTTGACCCCAAGTCCCAACCTTGGATGAACTATGCACGGCAACTCTTAAGAACCCGTTAGAGTTTAAGGTTAAAAATACATTACGATTTGATGAAACAGCCGCTTTTGGATGAAGACGCTAGCTTCTAGACATTACTGAAGCGTTGTGAAATTCTCGCAATAACAAAGCAAAAAAATCTACGTCGCAGCAAGGGGGATATTGCATGGGACTTTTTGACTATCCGGATGCTGCAATCGCGGAACAACCTCTCGAGGAAATCAATTTCTTGGCGGATCTCTCAGAATCCGATTGGGCGCGGATTCGAAAACTTGTTGAAACCCGCCATTTCCGCGCTGGAGATGACTTAATTCGTGCTGGAGACAAGGATGATTCCTTTTACATCCTGACAAATGGCGACGTTGAAGTTGTGATCGGTGACAAGGTGCTCGCCAGCATCCCGGAAGGATCGGTATTTGGTGAGATTTCCTTTTTTGACGGCGCGCCAAGAAGCGCAACAATCCGCTCTAAATCAGCAGGTAGCGCCATTCGAGTAACCAAAGAGACTTTTGATACGCTGGCGGCTTGGGAGCCAGTGATCGCACGTCAACTGCTTTTTGATCTTGGCCGTATCCTCGCGATGCGACTGCGCTGGACGACTAGCGTTTCCTCTTCCTAAAGGTACTTTCCAAGGATATTTCCCATTATGAGTGATGTCGCGAAAAAACCGTTTCCAAGCTATCTCGAAATACCAGCACGGCTACCCGCGGCCTTTTGGTGGGTTATGCGTATTGCGACATTTGTTGTGATGCTGGCCGTCATTTGGCTGATCGCAACGCACCCGGCTGAAGGATTTGCGTTGTTTTGGAAAGTGATGATTCCTTCTTTGCCATTATTATTTGCTATCGCGCCGGGCATTTGGCGTCAGGTGTGCCCGATGGCGTTATTGAACCAACTACCTCGAACTTTTGGATTTTCACAAGACCGTACATTGCCCGTCCAATTTAAGAATATTGCCTACTTTATTTCTGTACTGCTGTTCTTTTTTCTAGTCAGTTTGCGTCATGTCTATTTCAACAAAGAACCCGCGGCGCTGCTGACACTGGTCAGTGTAGCGCTGGCTTTAGCATTCCTCGGTGGTGTCTTTTTTAAAGGTCGGAGCGGCTGGTGCGGAACATTTTGTCCACTCGCACCGATCCAGAAAGCCTATGGTCATGCACCAATTTATACCGTGCGCAACGGCTACTGCCCGAGTTGCGTCGGATGTCAAAAGAACTGTTACGACTTCAACCCCCGTGCTGCGTTCCTAAGCGACCTCGCGGATAAGGATCTATGGTACGCCGGACATAAGAAATTCTTTGTTGCTGGTCTGCCGGGGTTTGCACTTGGTTTCTTCACTGCACAGGACCCGGCAGTAACAGGCCTGAGTGCATACTATCTGCATCTGGCTGGCTGGATCGTTACAACACTTGGCATTTATATGGCAGCACGCATTTTCATTCGCGTTACGGACTACCGGGCAGCGGCGATTGCAGCAATGTCGGCATTGGTCATTTTCTATTGGTTTACTGGTGACGGGATCATCCATACGGCGGCGAACTTTATTGGCTTACAAGCGCCTGAATGGGCTGGTAAAGGAGTAGCATTGTTCGCGGCATTAGTGGCCGTTCGTGTTATTTTCAACGGTATCTCAGCGGAACGTGATTTTCGGGAAATCAATGATGGCCCTGCTGAGCCGAAAGTTGGCGTCAATATCAAAGCCGCTCGCGGTGGCGCTGACGGTGCTGCTGATGATCTCGTGAGTGAACAAAAATCAGGGCGCAGCTTTGCGACAGACCCTTCTCGTACGATCCTGGATGGTATCGAGTCTGCTGGCCTGACAATGGACTTCGGGTGCCGCATGGGCATGTGTGGTGCAGATGCGATCGCCATTGTTGACGGTATGGAAAACCTTAGCCCGCCATCTGAGGATGAGTTGGCAACGCTTCGACGTTTAGGTCTTGAGGGTCGGGCCCGTATGGCTTGTGTATGCAAGGCAACTGGCGGCGGTGTCACGATTGATTTGGGAATGGATCCAAATGATCTGCCGGAACCTCCGCCACCTGCTGATCAAACAGATTGGGGCGAAGAAACGGGTATCCAGAAAGTCGTGATTATAGGAAACGGAACGACGGGCATGGCGGCCGCTGACGAAGTTCGGAGACTAAGCCCGACATGTAAGATCGACGTTGTCGCGCGTGAAAATCACCCGTTTTACAATCGTATGGCCATAGGCAGGTTGCTATACGGGCGGACCGGATTAGAGGACCTGTATCTCATGTCCTCGGACTGGTACGAGAAAAAGGAAATTGATGTTTGGCTGAATACTCAAGCGACATCAATTGAGCGCGATACTAAGACGCTCATTCTGGGAACGGGCGAAACATTGTCCTACGACAAGCTCGTCCTTGCGATGGGGTCACAGGCAATGAAGCCACCAGCGGAAGGCGTTGATCTTCCGGGTTGCTTCGTGCTGCGTGAAGCGACCGACGCGCAAGCTATTCGGACATGGCGTCAGGAAAAAGGTTGTGTAAATGCAGTCGTTCTTGGTGGAGGTGTCCTGGGGATCGAAGCCGCTGATGCACTCCGGCGTCTCAATCTAAAAACGACAATCATTCAGCGATCAGACAGTTTGATGAACAGAGAAATGGATGAGAAAGGCAGCGCGATTTTACGCATGTATTTGGAAGGTTTAGGAATCAAAGTGATTACGGGCGCATCAGTTTCTAAAGTCCTGGGCGATGAACGTGTCGAACGACTTGAGTTGAGCAATGGGGAAACTATTGATGCTGATATCTATGTCGTATGTGCTGGCGTTAAGGCAAATTCGGATCTAGCTAAAAATGCAGGTTTGGAAGTTAATCGAGGCGTGGTCGTCGATGCACAGATGCAGACGTCCGACCCAGACATTCTTGCGGCTGGTGATGTTGCCGAGCTCCCAGGTGCCGTTGGTGGATTATGGGCAGTTGGCACTGCACAGGCTGCAGTTGCTGTGGCGACCCTCTTTAGCAAGGAGGCCCAATACAAGCCACCTAGTACATTGGTTAGCCTTAAAATGGATGGGATTGACGTGAAGGGCTTCGGAAAGCTTGATAATGAAAATGGCGCGGAGGAGATCACGGATGCTGATGCTTCAGAAAATCAGCATCGACGGTTGTTCGTTAAGGACGGTCGCATCACGGGTGCAGTTTTCGTTGGGCCGCCTGGTACGGGCCAAGATGTCGCTCAAGCGATTCAGAAAGACGCAGATATATCGGGTATTGTGGAGCGCTTGAAAGTTGGTGAATGGACTGCACTTAGCGAGGTATAAAATTACTGTCTGAGCGTCATGGTATCGCCTTGAACCGACACTTCGGAAAGTTTGTCGAGGAAACTTAAACCAAGCAAAGAAGACCCAAGTTCACTATCCAGAATTGCGGCGCGCACGCTCTCAACCTGAATAGATCCAGCGGACATGTTATCAATGCGAATGCGTGCGCCCCATGCGGTGCCATTGGCGGTTTGATACTGTTGGGTGAATTCAAGATCGTTGACGTCAAAACCAGTTCTCTCTGCGTCTTGACGACTCAACGTGACAACACTCGCGCCCGTATCAACAAGGAAGCGAATGGTCGTGCCATTCACGCCAGCGCTGAGATGGAAATGGCCGTCCGAGCCGCGGCGGATTGATATTTCACCCTGCCCCGTTTCAACAGCCTGTGATGGCAAGAGTTCACCGCTGATACGCGCGCCAATTTGCGTGAACTCACCTCGGAATGCATAGGCCGTAAATATAGCCAGTCCAATTAAGCTCCAAATGACGATATATTTCAGGGCACCCTTTAAGTTCAATCTTGGTGAGAACAGCAACCCGGCACCGATCAAGACGATCAATGCGACGGCCTGGATCAACCTTGCCTGATCAAAATTGCTATCGAGTGATCCCGGAAACTGGTTTGCCAGAAACAAGATCAAGCCCGTTAAAGCAATGGCGCAGAGGACAAAGATGATAGTACGTAGGCTCATATCTAAATCTCCTGAAACGCCTTACTTGGGGGGTAATTTTTTAAGGGCGGCGACGGCACCCTTGTGCTCTTTTTTAGCGGCCTTGCTGATCCATGCGCGACCTTGTGGCAGGTCACGCGCAACGCCATCTCCGTTGACCAGCATAGCACCATAAAGGTACTCGGCTTCTGTGACATTGTTTTCCGCCGAAACTTTTGCCCATTGGGCAGACAAGACTTTATCCAATGGAACGCCATCGCCTTGCCAGTATATTCGTGCCAGTTCGAATTGGGCTCGTGGATGGCCTGCCTCCGCTGCTTTCTCAAACCAGTTAAGCGCTGTCTGTTTATTTGCTTCGACGCCAATGCCTCGCGAGTAAATCCGTCCTAACTGAAAATGTGCGGCCGGGTCATTACTTATTGCTAAAAGTGCAATTTGTTCGCTCGTAATGTTATTTTGCGCTGCCTTTGCCCGTCTCACGGCCTTCCCGGCGACACCACTTTTTCGCAGGGCGTCGATATAAACGAGATAATCTTTTAGAAGTCTTGGAATATCCGGATGAAGTTTATCCCAGTGTTTCGAATTTTTAGGGCGGTGCTTTTTTTGCCAGGTTTTGAAATCAGCGCACCAGTGGCGTTCCAATGTTTGTCGAAACGTGATGATCTCGCGCGTGTCCTTGTCGAACTTTAAATCTTGGTACGCTTTTTCCTGATACATGTAGGCTTCGCATTCCAGGTCGACCTCACGGACATGCTCGAGGCGGCCGCGCAAATGTTGCATGCCGTGGCCCGTTAGCTCATGCGCGAGCACGGGTGCAAGTTCCCTTGCGGTCCACTTTCCACCGAAGCGACCAACAATGGTGAGAAAATCCTTCGCATTGCCGTCCTTCTGATAAAAATCAGGTAAGAACGCCGCAATGGTTATCTGACTCAGTTCACGTCTTGGAAATGCCGGGTCATAAATAATGACCACGTTCCCAGCTGCCTTTAGGCGCTCTATAGCTTTCGCATTAAACGCAGACCCTTCGTACAAAATATCTAAGGCGTCTCTGACGAGGTCAGCGCCCTTCTTTGCAGATGTAACTTCAATATCGAAGAATACGTCCTTGGGTTTTGGGAGTCCTGAAATCTGAATGCCACGATGGATAAATTCAACCTTGTCCTCGGCAATTGATGTGCCTGGAAAAACTGATGCGCTGCATAAAATACCTGCAATAAGCACAGCAAATGAAGCTTTGCGTAACTCGTGTGTTGATGGTGATTTTAAAATTTTAAAGAGCATTTCATTTCAAATTTTTGGTGATTAGTGTGAACTTAATTCGAACATCAATAAGAGTGTGCGTTGGTCGTCACTGAAATTGTCATCCGAGATCAAATATACAAAGGTGCGGCCTTTGGTATCTCGACGTGTTTCAATGCCTTCGAAGTTATCAATATTCATGGGCGGCGCCATAAGTGCAACGAGTTCACCCGAGATTTCTTCTCCGGCAAGAATCTTGCTGCCATCAATACGTTTGATACGAATTCGAACGCCTGCGCGTGGCGTGTAGTAACGCTCAAGCACCAGTACATCGCCATTTAGCAAGGTCGCAGCGCCCGTGGGTCGGAATCCATCTTCAGCGATATACGTCAGCACATCCCAGCCACCGCGACGGCTGACCCAGGCGACACTTACAGGCTCGTCCGGAGACCCTTCGGCAATCGCAAAAAGCCTGCCGTCATTGAGTAACGTTAAAGCTTCGATACCATCATTTGGCGGCATGTTGCTAAGTTCTGCTGGTGGGCGCAGTACACGTGGTGTTGTGATGCCTGCGTCGTAACGCCAAAGCCGGTGATCGCGCTCAAACGCAACAATGATCTCACCCTCGACGCCGGGGCTCATCGCCTCTGCATCAGACCAGCGCTTACCAGCAACGGGTGTCCCATCCAAGTCCGCAAGCGTGCCAAGGTCATGCGTTTTTAAGCCTGATAAATTGCCCGCTGCATCATATTCTAGACTTGCAGAATACGATGTGCCGCGATCCGAGACACTCACCATACGTTGGCCGTCGTTACTTATACCTAGGCCTGAAAATCCACCAAACCGGCGGTTTGATGATGTCAGGTGCAAGCCGCCACGATATTCAAGCGTGCCAGCTTTTGTTTGCTCAGGCGCATTATCAATAAATGGGATGGAGGTTACGTCCACGTCAATCTTCTCGGCAGATGCGAGCGATGTGTGAATGAAAAATATGGCCAGCAAGGTTGCTGAAAAACGAAAAATATCCATAAGGCAGTATTGGCGTTACGGAGTATCTCGTAAAGCGAGTTTCCTTGTGCGATTTAAAAAAATTCAAATGACGATCATCAAAAATTAGATATGATCGGTATATGAAATTTATACATCTTACGGACCCACACATAACAGCTTCTGGTTCTTTGTTTGAAATCGATGTTGATGCACGTCTTAAGGATGCGGTCGCGTCGATAAACGCGCACCATAGCGACGCTGCATTTGTAATTGTTACAGGTGATATCGCGCATTGGGGCGAGGCTGGTGCTTACGTGCGTGTGCAGGAAATTCTGAGCGCACTCAACATGCCCTGGTACCCGATGCTCGGAAACCATGATGACAGAGATGCGTATTTTGCTGGATTACCTGATGCGAAATCTAACGATTCCGGGCAGGCGTGCTTTGTTGTAGACAATGACGCTGGCGCATTTATTGCGCTCGATACGCTCACCGAAGGCACGCATGCGGGACGGATTGACGCGGCGCAAATGCAGTGGCTCAATAACGAGTTGTTACGGGCATCTGGCGACGTTTTTCTTTTCATGCACCATCCGCCCATGTTGAGCGGCATACAGGCACTGGATAATATACGACTGCAAAATAGTGATGAATTGTGGGCTGTGTTATCGCGCTATTCTGGCAAAGTGCGGCATCTGTTCTTTGGTCATATGCACCGTACGTTTCATGGCAGTTGGAACGGAATTCCATTTTCAACTGTCAAATCAACAGCGCATCAAGTTGTAGCTGATATCAATATGGATAAGCCTCTCGTATCAAGTCGTGAAATGCCAGCCTATGCGGTCGTGTTGATTTCTCCTGATACGGTCGCCATTCACGACATCAGCTATCTCGAAGAACACACTGCATTTGCATATGACCGAGAAAATGGCAGACCTAAAGAATAGCGGAACCCCACCAAAGCATCTAAAGTACAAAATGAAGCCATTCGGCGGCATATTTGACGACACCTAAAACGGAAAGTGACATCATGGAAGACCAATCCCCTCTCGACTTATTTCCCTTACCTGATCGCCAGGTCCCTTCTGCTGATGAGGTCTTTTTTGATCATGTCGCATGGTTCGTGCGCGATATGGATGCTGCGTCAGACGTGTTCGAAAAGCTTGGGTTTAAGCTCACACCTTATTCAATTCATGGAAATCGTGATCCGGAGACTGGAAAGCGAGTCCCGCAAGGCACTGCCAATCGCTTGGCGATGTTAGGGTCGGGTTATATTGAGCTGTTGTGTGAAGCTGGGGATGTTATTGCGCCGGTGGTTGAAGACCTGCGTGCGCGACTTGATCGTTACTCTGGTGTTCATCTTTTAGCTTTCTCTGATTCGGACGCAGAGTCAGCATATAAACGCATTTCCAATGATGGTTTTCGTTTGCAGCCAATGGTGGAGTTGCGACGTGACGTGGAAGCGGCTGACGGATCAGAAGATGAAGTAAAGTTCAGCGTCATTCGTGCGGCTTTCGACGAAATCCCCGAAGGGCGTATTCAAGCCCTGACGCACCATACACCTGATTTAATGTGGCAGGACCGTTATTTGGCTCGAGACAATGGAATTACCGGGATGGTTGATGGTGTGGTTTGCGTTGAGAACCCAACTCAGTCTGCTGAACGTATGGCGCGTCTGCTGTCGCAAAAAGCGGTCGTTGTTGATGACTATGAGTCTGCTGTTGTGTGTGGCCGGGGTGGGCTTCGATTTGTGACCCAAAACCGTCTTGCCGAGATTGTGCCTGACTTTACGCCCACAAGCTTACCGTACACAGCGGCCATTGGATTCAGAGCAGACGATTATCAAAAATCAGCTGACTTCTTCCATAACTGCGGCATGCGTGTGTTTGAGACAGAAGATGGAATCATCGTTCATCCTGATGATGCGCTTGGCACGGCGATGATTGTTTATCGGCCTTAAAAGAATATCCCCCTCACCTGCCCTCTCCCCCAATAAATGGTGGAGAGGGACTCACGTATTAACGCATAGCCTTGCTTATCCCTCTTCTCCTTTTAGGAGGAGAGATTAGGTGAGGAGGTTTTTCTCATCAGATTGAAAGTGGGGTTTTAACCCGC